>ERZ772932.1017-NODE-1017-length-14079-cov-31.645893_pt1 | contig 14079 bp, 8 predicted proteins | sample MGYA00511684_ERZ772932 | MGnify/ENA primary metagenome ERZ772932 (study PRJEB29015, sample SAMEA2738078) | human oral metagenome | biome: human oral; feature: human-associated habitat; material: saliva | place: China | collected 2210 ...
GCACGGGCGGCCTGCTCTCCTTCGTCATCAAGGGCGGGTACGAGGCCGGCCGGGCTTTCGCGGACGGCGTGAAGCTCCTGCCGGTGGTTGCCAACATCGGCGACGCGAAGTCCCTCGTCATCCACCCGGCCTCGACGACGCACTCGCAGCTGACGGAGGAGGAGCTGGCCAAGGCCGGCGTCGCGCCCGGCACGGTGCGCCTGTCGATCGGCCTGGAGAACATCAAGGACATCCTGGCCGACCTGCAGCTCGGCTTCGACGAGGCCCGCGCGGCCACAGCCTAACAGACCCGTCGGCGGCCTCGGGGAAACACACACTCCTGAGGCTCCGAGGCCGCCGCTGCTTTCCCCTACCCGCCGCCCCCGCGAAAGAAGGCCCCATGAGCCGCCATAATCTGCCCCCCGCTCCCACCTCCGGCGCGTGGCGTGAAGGCGACCCGGTCGCGTTCCGCCAGTTCGCCAACCTGGGTGCCCAGCGCCTCGAAAATGGCTCGATCTTGCCCAGCGTGACCCTGGCCTACGAGACGTGGGGCACCCTGAACGACACCGGCTCTAACGCCGTCTTGATCCTGCATGCGCTCACCGGTGACGCCCACGTGTACGGCGACGCGGCACCCGGCCAGCCGACCCCCGGCTGGTGGGATCAGATCGTGGGTCTGGGACGCATCATCGACACCGAACGCTACTTCGTGGTGGCCGCGAATGTGCTGGGTGGTTGTCAGGGTTCGACCGGCCCGGCTTCGCTGGCACCGGACGGCGCGCCCTGGGGTTCGCGATTCCCCGTGATCTCTACGCGCGATCAGGTCCGCGCCGAGGCCCTCCTGTCCGACTTGCTCGGCATCAATACGTGGGACATCGTCATCGGTACGTCCCTGGGAGGGCACCGCGCCATCGAGTGGGCGGTCACCTACCCGCAGCGCGTGCGCCGCCTCGTGGTCGTAGCCTCAGGCGCGCAGACGACGGCCGATCAGGCGGCGTGGACGCACACGCAGATCCGCGCGATCGAGCTGGATCCGGCGTGGCGTGGCGGCGACTACTACGCGGGTCCCGGCCCCACCGCGGGTCTTGCGCTCGCCCGCCAGATCGCGCACACGACCTACCGCTCCCCCTCCGAGCTGGACGAGCGCTTCGGCCGCATTCCTCAGAACGACGAAGACCCCCTGCATGGCGGTCGCCTGGCGGTCGAATCCTACCTGGACTATCACGGCGAGAAGATCGTGCGCCGCTTCGACGCCGGCTCATACGTCACGCTGTGTCGTACGATGCTCTCTCACGACGTGGGTCGCGACCGTGGCGGCGTCGCACAGGCCCTCAAGGCTGTCACCGCCCGCACGCTTGTCGTCGCGGTGGATTCGGATCGTCTGTTCTTCCCGGAGCAGGTCTGGCAGATGGCGTCGGGCATTCCCGGCGCGTTCTACCGCGAAATTCACTCGGATCACGGCCACGACGGATTCCTCATCGAGCACGACCAGCTCACATCCCTCCTCAACGAGTTCCTCAACGAGCGCATCCCCTCGCGCGCGTCCTCCTTCGCCTGATCGGCGCTCTTTCTCCGCGAGGCCACCCTTTTTCCGCCTCCTCATCGACGAGGCCGGGGCGGCCTCGCACGTTATGCTGACCCCATGAGCGTTACCAGCAATCCCACGCCCGATGGCGAGCAGATACCGGACACGAGCGGCCTGCCCAACCTGTCCGGGGTGGACGCCGACGCTTTGGCGGCCGAGGGGATCCCCGAGCGCGACGTCATGGCCCCCTGGGGCGAGGCTGGCCCTCCCGGGCTTCAGTGGCGTGCCGATATCCTGGGTGAGGGCTACGAGTCGCGCACGATTGAGCTGCTCGACGACGCTGAGGGGCCCTGCGTCGCGACCCTCGTGCGCGCAACCCCGCCCGAGAGCACCCACGTGACGGTCCTGTACCTGCACGGGCGCAACGATTACTTCTTCCAGACGGAGATGGCGGATCGTCTGCGGGAGGCGGGTGCCGCGTTTTACGCGCTCGACATGCGCAAGTACGGGCGCTCCCTGCGTCCCCACCAGACCATCGGATACGCGGACGACCTGTCGGTGTACGACGAGGAGATCGGCGAGGCCATCGAGCTGATCCGTTCCGAGCGCGACGACGAGCCGCTCATCCTCATGGGGCACTCGACGGGTGGTCTGGTTGCGACCCTGTGGGCGCACCGCCACCCGGGCGTGTTGGCCGGTCTGATCCTGAACTCGGCGTGGCTGGAGATGCAGTCGATGGCGTCCTGGCGCGGGGCGATGGCCCCCGTCATCGGGCGCATCGCGGCACGCAGCCCCATGTGGGAGGTCCCCACGGGAGGCGCGGGCCACTACGGGCGTTCGCTCGCGGGGCGTGCCTCCTCGGGCCTGCCGATCCCTGAGGGGCTCTCGCCTGAGGATCCGTCGGTTGTCGGGTGGCCCATCGCTCACGAGTGGAAACGCCCCGAGTCCTACCCGGTGCCCGCCTCGTGGCTGGAAGCGATCATGGCGGGGCACGAGACGGTCGAGAAGGACGTGCACCTGGAATGCCCGGTCCTGTCGATGGTGTCCACGTCTGCATATTTCGACGAGGCGTGGTGCGAGCGCGCCTTCACCTCCGATACCGTGCTGGATCCGGTCGTGATCGCGCAGCGCAGCCTCGGCCTGTCCGACCTGGTGACGATCGCGCGTTTCCCTGGCAAGCATGACCTCGTCTTGTCGGACGCGCCCGTGCGCGAGGCCGTGTACGCCACGATGCGCGGCTGGCTCGAGGCGTTCGTCGACTAGCGCTCGCGCACCCGTCGCCCACGCGCAACGAGGCCGTGGCCGGGTCACGAGGCCGTGGCTGAGCGGCGGGTCGGCGCGGGGGGCACAGAAGCGGTGTTACTGCACACAACGAGGGGGAGGCTCGGGATCATCTGATCCCGAGCCTCCCCCGACAGTCGGTGCGTCAGTGCTTGGCGACGCGACGCCCGCGCGGCACGTTCGCGTATTCGCGAACGATCTCGCGGTTAACCTCGTCGAGGGCCTCGGCCAGCGTCGGCCCCAGGCGGTCGCCGATACGGACGAAGGACCACACGTCGATGTGGCCCATGCCGCGCGCGGTCAGCATCGTCTCGAGGGACGGATAAGTCAGGCCGGCGCATGAAATCGCACCGCTGGCCGCGAGCACCAGGTCGCCAGGAAGGCCGAGTTCGCCGCGCGCCACGAGGGGAGTATCCTCGCCGAGGATCTGCGCGAGCGTGCGCAGACCAGCCTCGTCGCGTCCGAGGACGGGAACGCCCCCTTCGCGGGCCGCGATGACCTCGGGGGATTCTTCCTCGTGGTCGACGGACGAGGCCATGGCCGCGTCGGTTGCTCCGCCGTCGTTGAGGTCCTCGGCGGACTCGACGTGGGCGCGTCGCGAGGCGCGACTACCGAGGTGTGCCGGGCGCTCCCATCGTTGTTCGCCGGTCTCGCCCTGCTCGTTGCCATCCAGCTCGTCACCCACGTGCACCGCGTGCTCCTCCGGGTGACCGTATTCGGCGTCGACATTGTCGTCCGCGGCGGCCTCGTCAGCAGCGTCGCCTGCGGCGGAGTCGTCATGATCAGTGTCGCCTGCGGCGGACTCGCCGCGGTCGCGTTCCTCGTCGTGGGGTTCAGCGTCGTCGTGACGCGCTTCCTCGTCGTCGCTTTCCGCGTCGAGAGTCTCGACCCGCTCGCGCTCGTCGCCACCGTCGATTTCACCCTCGGACTCGATGCGTTCCTCGGCGTCGTCGAAGGCTTCCGTGGCGTGCGCATCAGCCGCGTCGTAATCCTCCCCGACTTGCCCGTCCGTGTCGTCAGCTTCTACCGCGTCGGCGGCCTCATCGACGCGGTCGTCGATCTCGGTCTCTTCCCCGACGAATTCCTCGACCAGTTCATCGGAGCCAGCCCCAGCCTCGTCACTCTGCTCCTCGGGGGAATCCTTGGACTTCCAGGGGGCCGGAGGTTCTTCATCGACCGAGTAGTGGAAGGCGTCGCGTAGGTGGGGAGCAACCTTCGGGGTGGGGAGAGTCGTCGGAGTCTCGGACTCGGTCGCATCCCCAGCGTCGCCGTCCCCATCCGCCTCAGCATCAGCATCGGTGACTGGAAGAACGGGCGGCTCTGGGATCGCCTGGGCTGCATCGTCCAGATTCTCCTCAGCGGCAGCCTCGAGTTCCTCGAAGTCGACAGGCGCCTCGGGCACGGCCGGGGCGGGTCCCGCGGCAATCGCGGATGCGGCGGCCACACTCCCAAGAAGCTGCGGGGCATGCCCATACAGGCGCGGGCCGACAGCGTTGACGTCCAGGAAGAGACGACCGTTGGACATCTGGCGCAGGTTCATGAGATGCACCTCGACACCGGAGGTAGCCAGGATCGACAGGGCGGGGCGCACCGACGGGTCGATCTCACCGGCGACCATGATCAGACGGGGACCCGGGCCGACAGCTGGGGGCATCGAATCGCGGAACTGCGCCCAGCCAGCGCGGAAACCCTCGGATCCCGTCGGATATTCACCCGCCAGGTCAGACCAGGACAGGGAAGCGACGATGGCCAGACGTGACAGCGACGTAATCAGGGTCTCGGAATCCAGGAGCTTGAGGATCTCAACGGAGACTATCTGCCCCGTCACGTCGAGCGCCGTCAGGCGCGGCGTCTCCTCATCATCTTGTCCCGTCATGTCACGCCATGTCACCGGGAACAGCGGACGCGACACAATCTGCAGGACCTGCTGGCAGATAGCGTCGACCAGTTCGGGACCCAGATCATACGAAACCGGGTACCCGAATTGAGCAGGCACGAGGTGTCCATCCTCGAACTCAAACAGGGCCATCGATCTATCCTTCACGTGTATGGAGCGCTCGTGGCCATTGTTTCATACGTTCCAAAAAAAACGCAGAAGACACAGAGACATTGCAATAGATACCGTGTAAATGTTAGTCTTATGTCGACAGCCTACCACCCTCTTGCTCTTTATCTATAAGACACTCTTTTAACACTTACCTCGCGGACAGAATTTATAAAATGGCCCCGCAAAAGCACCACTGCATTTCCTCTCCTTTGGGCCATAGGGAGCGGTTTTTGACCATTCGACCTCCTTTTTGTCTGACATGTGTCGAATAACTGTTTGTGACGCATGACAGGGCATGATTCATCTCGTGTAGAATTAGGTTTGACGCGCGCAAACCAGATTCGACACCATCTTCCATCTGGTTAAACCATCGCGCAGCAGGCAGTACACAACAGGCAAGGCGGGTAGCAATGGGCAGAAAATTCCTGCGTCTCATTGAATACTCGGCGCCAGAACCCCGAGTTCCAGCGTCCGAGGAGACGCGCGATGAACTATCTCCATATTGTGTTAGTAATAAGACACTGCCTCCACGCTACCCGAATACTTCTCAACCGGTCAGTCCACATATGCCGCCGATCGAACGCATGCCCGTCCCTGTGACACCCTTCCCAAAACTCATTATCGACGACCCGGAACCCGCCTGAGTCCACGTTGTGAGCAACAGGCGTCTCGCGGCAGCGCCGTCGGCCCCTCCTACGCACTCCACACGCGCTCCGCGCGTGACCACTCTCGCTCCACGGCCTCGCCAATTCTGACGCGACCATCCGCACAGCGGGACATTCCACCCCGTGCGACGCGCGCGTGACACACTGGGATCATGAGCGAGAGCTTCCTGACGGACCTGCGTACACTCATCGACGTCGACTCCTCTGTCGGCACGCGAGCACGCTACTCCTCCGACGCCGGCCTCACGCGCATCCCGCCCCTGGCCGTCGCCTTCCCGCGCACGCCCGAGCAGGCGGCCGCCGCCTTCCACCTCGCACGCGCCCACGGCGTCCCCCTCACCGCCCGAGGCGGCGGCACCTCGTGCGCGTCCAACGCAATAGGCCCCGGCCTCGTCCTCGATTTCTCGCGGTACATGAACCGCGTCATCTCCATCGACCCTGAGGCCCGCACCGCCACCGTCGAACCCGGCTGCGTCGGCTCGACCCTGCAGGCTGCGGCGGCCGAGTACGGCCTGCGCTTCGGCCCCGACCCCTCCTCCCAGAACCGCGCGACAATCGCCGGAATGGTCGCCAACAACGCGTGCGGCCCGCACGCAACCGCCTGGGGGCGCACCTCCGACAACATCGTCTCTCTCGAGTGCATCGATGGGCAGGGACGCCGCTTCACGGCCACTACCTCGCACGATTCGGCGCTGCGCGACGTGCCAGGATTGGCCTCCCTCATTGACACCAACCTGGCCCCCATCCGCACGCAGCTCGGCCGCTTCAAGCGCCAAGTCTCCGGCTACTCCCTCGAACACCTCACCCCCGAAGGCGGGCGCAACCTCGCCGCCATGCTCACCGGCACCGAGGGTACCCTCGTCCTGATTCTCTCCGTCACCGTGCGCCTCGTACCCCTGCCCGACGCACCCGTGCTCGCGGCCCTCGGCTACCGGTCCATGATCGAGGCCGCCGACGACGTGCCCGCGCTGCTGGCCCACTCCCCACTCGCCGTGGAAGGCATGGACCGCCGCCTCGTCGACGTCGTACGCGCCCACAAAGGCCCCGGTGCCGTGCCCGCCCTGCCCGAAGGCGAAGGCTGGCTCCTCGTCGAAGTTGGCGCCCCCGACGAAGACATCACCGCCTCCCTGGAGCGCGCCCGCGCCCTGTGCGCCGACTCAGCCGCCATCGACACGGTCGTCTACCCGCCAGGGGATCAGGCCTCGGCCCTGTGGAGGATCCGCGCCGACGGTGCGGGCCTGGGCGGACGCACCCCGCCGGACGGCGCGGGCGGCGGCGACCAGCAGGCATGGCCCGGCTTCGAGGACGCGGCCGTCCCACCCGAGAACCTCGGTGCCTACCTGCGCGACTTCACCGCCCTCATGGAGGAGTTCGACATCGACGGCCTCCTGTACGGGCACTTCGGCGACGGCTGCGTGCACGTGCGCCTCGCCATGCCGCTCGAGACCCCGGAAGGCGTCGCTCACTCGCGCGCGTTCCTCCAGTCCGCGGCCCGCATCTGCGCCGCCCACGGCGGCTCCGTCTCCGGCGAGCACGGCGACGGACGCGCCCGCGGCGAACTCCTGCGCTTCATGTATTCCCCCGAGATGCTCGACCTGTTCGCGCGCGTCAAGCACGTCTTCGACCCCGACAACCTCCTCAACCCCGGGGTGCTCGCCGCCCCTATGGACGAGGCCGAGGCCGCCTCGCGCGCCCGGGCGCGGGTTCTTGCGGCGCACAGCGGGGGGCCTGACGGGCTGGCGGCAAACGGCGCGCCTGGCACCGCCCTGACCGATCATGACGACGCGCACGCCACCCGCCCCGGCCTCGCCCCTGCCGATGACGCACTCCAGCCCAACGATGGGGCCGCCATCGACTCCTCGCCGTCGCCTGACGTGTCTGGCGCTGCTGGCGGCACCGGCCTCGCCCCTGCCGATGGCGCGCTCGAGCTACAGCCCGGCGTCGACCCGCTCGACGCCAACCTGCGGCGCGTCGCCGCGCACCCCATGCCCGCCGACGGCGGCTTCGCGTTCACCCACGACGGCGGCGACTTCACAGCCGCCGTCCACCGCTGCACCGGCGTGGGCAAGTGCCGCGCCGGAGTCTCCGGGACCTTCATGTGCCCCTCCTACCTGGCCACACGCGATGAGAAAGACGTGACACGAGGGCGCGCCCGCATCCTCCAGGAAGCCGCGAACTCGCAGCTCGTAAAGGCCATTGACTCCCCCGAAGTCCTCGAGGCCCTCGACCTGTGCCTGGCTTGCAAGGCCTGCTCCGCCGACTGCCCCGCCGGCGTCGACATGGCACGCTACCGCTCCGAAGCACTCTTCCGCACCTACCGGGGACGCATGCGCCCCCTCAGCCACTACACGCTCGGCTGGCTGCCGCGCCTCACCCGCGTCACCGCGCGCGTGCCCGGCCTGGCACGCATCGCGAACATCGTCATGTCGGTCGTTCCCCTGCGGTCGCTTGCCTTCCGCATCATCGGCCTCGATCCTCGCCGAGGCATGCCCGCCCTCCAGTCCGGCACCTTCACCGCGTGGGCTCGCCGCCGCAACCTGCTGGCAGGTAACGTTCCTGCGTCTGCTTCATCGGATCCCATTTCTGAGGCCCGCGAGCGCGATGCAGCCCCGGCCTCGTCTGACTCTGCTCGTGAGCGCGGCGGCACCACGGCCTCGTCGATAGCGAACTCCCCGATCCTGAACGGCCCACGAGACCCGGGCGGGCGGCCGTATGCGCTCGTGTGGGCGGACTCGTTTAGCCAGACCCTGGACGACACGGGGGCGCGCGCGGTCGTCGACGTGCTCGAGGCGAACGGGTTTGCGCCCATCGTCGCTCCGGACGCGTGCTGCGGACTCACGTGGATTACGACGGGTCAGCTGACGGGCGCGAAGAAACACTTGACGTCGTTGCTCAGTGTGCTCTCTCCCTTCGCGGCGTCAGGAATCCCAATTGTCGGCGTTGAGCCTTCGTGCACGGCGGTACTGCGCGACGACCTGCTCGACCTGTTGCCCGAGGATCCGCGCTCGGCGCTCGTGTCGGGCGCGACGCGAACGCTCGCCGAGGTTCTGTCGGCCGTGCCAGCGTCCGCGCGTCGCCTGCCGAGCCTGGAGGGCGTCGAGATCGTCGCGCAGCCGCACTGCCACCACTACTCAGTCATGGGGTGGGACACCGACCAGGCGCTGCTCGAGTCGCTGGGGGCGCGCGTGACCCGACTCGAAGGCTGCTGCGGCCTAGCCGGTAACTTCGGCATGGAGGCGGGCCACTACGACTTGTCAGTCGCGGTCGCATCGCATTCGCTGCTGCCCACGCTTGATGCTCAGCCGGACGCGGTGTATCTGGCGGACGGCTTCTCGTGCCGCACCCAGGCAGCCCAGCTCGCGGGCCGCGGGGGCGTCCACCTGGCGACGCTGCTGGCTGGGTATTCTGGCTGATTGCCGACGGTGGTGTGTGGTTCCACGGGTGCTCCGGGCACCGTCGCACCTTACTGTGGGGCCGGGCTGCTTGGCATGCCGGCGGGCGGCAGCACGCCCGCAGTATTGCTTGCAGCACCGCTGGCGCTCCGGGCACCGTCGCACCTTGCCGTGGGGCCGTGCTGTGGGGCCTGGCTGCTTGGCATGCCGGCGGGCGGCGGCCCGCCCGCGAGCCGTCCGCGCCGCGAGCTTCGCTCGGCGCGTCGTCTCGAAGCCCGGCCAGGCCCTGCCACCGCCCACCGGCACCGCAGCCAGGCCCCGCATGATTTCTGGTATTGCTACGCTGCCCCACGGATATTCCAGGCCCCTCCGGCACCCTCCACACCAACGGCGCTCGGTATGCCGACGTACGGTTTGGCGCATCGTCCCGCAGCGGCATCTGATCGGGCACATATCCACGCATTCACTTGTTAGCGATGAGGCGTTACACCCGATCCGTAGGCATTACACCCCTTCTGTTCGGGTGCAGCGCCACGTAACGGGTGCAGCGCCTCCGATCATGTGTATGACCCTTGCGACCGCCGCCGGGATGCCCCCATGTGAAACCGCCGATTCGGACCGTCGCAGGCCTGCGTTGGAACCGCCCACAAGCGCTGTGCCGATGCGGGGATCGATGCTTGGTACGGCGCTAATAACTCAGTCACCCAGGCTCTCAGTCGCACTAAGTCCTCATAATCCGGCCAGGACACCCGATAGATCGTCCAACCAGCGCTGCGCAGATCATTTTCACGTTGAATCCATTCACGTTTCGCCTGAGCAAAGTCAGCTTCATTCTTTCCGAGCTTTCCGATCCCATCGAACTCGAAAATGATCATGAGACCAGGAATCGCAATGTCTGCAAAGTACCGTCGCCCATTGACAACGATTTCATACTGGGTCACCACTTCGAACGCACAAACGGACTTCACAACCCATAGCAAGGCGGCCTCGGCAGGATTATCACACCCCAGATCAGCGGCTCGGATGAGGGCTGCTGCTCGGCGCGCCGGTATGTTGTCGTTATGTTGACGCCACTCCGTGAGCCTCACGAGCATCTCTGACCGAACCCCCTGTGCCCGATCGCGACACTCTTCCTGCGAAAAGAGGTCAAAGGACGACTGCCTATTCAGCACCATGCAGATCCCCACAAATGCGCTCAGGGACTCAGACCAACAAGCCATACGAACCGCCGCATCGATGACGCCTTCAGCCAGGACGCCACCAACAGTCTGTAGCTCTTTCTCGAGAGGTGACACAACAGACCATCGCACCGAGACCCCGGGTACGAGAACCCCTGCTGCGCGAACCGCGCGGAGAGGCTTACTCCCACGCCGAGTAGGAGCCCAGACGTATACGTCCGGATTCGCCTCCCACAGAGGAATACCTCGAGAAGCAAGTGAACTTGCACCAACGAATACTCGATCCCCGCTCCCCAACGCATGGACGGCGAGGAGACGAGCTCGCGCCACTGTTATCCAAGTGTGCCACGGAGTGTCAAGAAGACGCGTGTCTTCGACTCGAACGTAGCATCCTCGCATCACGTGTAAGAAAGCGCCTGATTCTTTTTCCTCATGCGCCATGCGACACGCCTCCGAGGAACGAATGACTGTCAATTGGTGGCTGCTCATATGTGGATTCTCGCAGCCCCACGAGTTGAGATCATCAAGGCGATCAACCCCTGTGGATAACCAGCGACACGAACAAGGGACTGTGGATAGAGTGCGAGGCAGCCCTCCCCCCTGTGCGAGGCAGCCCTCCCCCCTGTGCAGCACAGTCACCTCTACACACACCGACCACACTTTCACTTGTTCTGAGGGGCAGTGCACCCGATCCGTAGGCATTACACCCCTTCTGTTCGGGTGCAGCGCCACATAACGGGTGCAGCGCCGGTGGCTCGCCCCCTGCACACCAGTCCACACGCAACGGCGATAACGCGGAAGTATTCGTGAAGCACGTCGGCAATTATCGAGGCCAACCTCAACAACGATCCCGTGCCTCACACCGCCCAGCTGACGGTCATCACAGTTGCCTCAGTACTTTCTCAACGGGTGATCGATCACAGGGGCATCGGACAACACACGGTTGGCTCCAGCACTCATGGCTTCCACCGCATGGAGGTCGTCAGCCGAGCGACAGCGGGAACGAACACGCCCTTCGAGCCTTCGGTTGCGAGTCTCGGCAGTGTCACATCACGCCTGGCGGGTAGACCACCTGGGCCCCGCCCCTCGCACCCCGCCCCCTCGCACCGCGGGCACCGACCTGGCCGGACCGCGCCTGGACCTCACCCTTGCTCTGCCCGCGCCAGGCCAACGACCTGCGCCGAGGCCGGGGTGCCTGTCACGCGAGCCCAGCGCGCCACGACCGCGTCAACATCCAGCGACGGGTCAACAAGGAGCGCCGTCGACAGCGCTTCTGCCAGCACCCCCGACGTCGCCACCACGCTCACCTGGCGCACCCCCGCACGCGCCGGATAGCCTGTGCGCGGGTCGATAATGTGGTGATCGAGCAGGCGCGAGGAGGGTGCCGCCCCATCGACGTGAGAGGACGCGGTAGCATCGGTCGCGTACACGGGTGTTTCACGAGTTGTTTCACGCAGGGACGAGGCCTGCCCTCCCCCGGTGGGCACGCCCGGCTCGACAGCAATAACAGTGGCATGAGTACGGCCATCAGTGCGAGCCTCAGCAATCACACCATCAGAGCCAGCGCCACCCGCGACGGACCCCTCGCCCGACACACCACCGCTGGCATCACCACCGGCACAGTCCCCACCACCCTGCGCACCGCCATGCACACAGCCACCCACACCTGTTTCACGCGACGTTTCACGGGCGGCAGCGTTTACTGCGACGCTGCTACCAGCCCCGCCGCTACCATCGACGGGACGAGCGGCATCGCAGTGCTCGGGTGCGTACTCGCGAGCATGATCATCAGCAGAATCAGCAATCCCACGCTCGCCGTCGCGCGCGGTGCAAAGGCCGCCCAGTGGCCCCAAGTTGTCGCCGGACGTTGACAGGGATGCCATATCGCCCACGGGAAGTTCCACGACGCCAGAGACCGCCGTGAGCGCGCCGCGAGGGTCCCGCATGCCAACCCGCCACGCAGAACCGTCGGCGCGAGTCCCAAACACGGACACCGACGACGTCCCCACCGACACGAGGACGCCGCGCGCCCCCATAGACACCGCGAGATCGCGGCATGCATCGGCCGTGTATCCTTTCGCAATCCCGCCGAGGTCCACGCGCGGACTCAGCGCGTCACGCCCCTGATCGCCCGGAAGCACAGCCGCGCCCGTATCCGTCTCGCAGCCCACCAGCACACGCGCGCCCGAGGCATCAACGCGTGCCGCGTCTTGAGCACCGCTGGAACGAGCACCGCCGGAACGAGCGGCACCGGCCCTTCCCCGCCCTAACGCGCCTTCACGCTGCTTATCGCGGGTACCGTCGCCTGGCACGCTGCGCAGCGCCCACTGCCTCTCGCCGACGCGCGATAACGAGCGCCACGACGAGGCATGCACCGCCGCCTCGACGACACGAGCAGACGGCGCGGGAGGTAACGGCGCACCCGCGACGAAGGCGGCCCGCATGGCCCGTACGTCCCACGCGGCAACGAGCGGCCCGACCAGCGGATTGAACGCTCCCCCGGTCGCCTCCGCGAGCGTCAGCGCGTCGCGCAGCAGCCGGTCGGTTTCTTCGCTGACGACGAGGCCTGGTCTGACCCCCGCATTAGAGGTTCCTTCGCGGGATGGTTGCGGGCGGTGACAGGCGGAATGCGATGCATCAGAATTCTTAGTTGTGTCGGAGGACGTAGTGGACGCTCCAGCGGCTGTCGCAGCGTCTGTCGGGCCGATGCTCCCATGCGCGCCCCTGATCGCGAGAGTCCCTGAATCTGGCACGCACGAGGTATCAACGCGGAACGCAGCGTTGAGCCGCGATATCTCCGAGGAGGGCCGGAACACGCTCCACAGATCTTCGTGACGCGCCACGACCTCGACGAGAGCGTTCACGATAGCCATGCCCTCGCCGCCCCACCCGATGATGTCGACACGGGTGCCCATCGCTGGGAAGGAAGAGCGCCACATCGGTGGGACGGAGGGAACCGCAGCCCCCTCATGAGCAGCGACACCGGTGTGCGATTCCTCTGCGGTGCCCGGCGCGCCGGAGACGCCGCGAGAATCGGTGGCCGCATCGCCGCACGTCTCAGCCGCAGTATGCGACGCACCCGCCGCGCGAGCAGACCCCGAGGAAATAGCCACGGCCTCGTCCCCCGAGCCGCCCGCAGAGCGCACGGCACCCACGGAACCCCCAGAGTGCAGAGGACCCACGGCACCTACAGACACCGCAGAGTCCACGCAGCCCACGGCGCGCACGGGCTCAGCTGTCGGAGCCGTCGACGTCGCTGTCCTTCATGGAGTCGTTGAGCCCGGGGATATCAATGTCGTCGGCACCGTCCGGGGAGACGCCCTGGGCGGCGGCGATGGCGCGGATCGCGGCCTGCACGAACTGCTGGTGGGCGACGGTGGCACCGGTGATGACGTCGACCTTGGCGGGGTCGCCGACCTGGGTGAGGTTGTCGGAGTACTCCTGGTAGGAGGCGACGGCGGCCTGTGCCTTCTTGTAGTAGTCCTCGTTGAAGACTTCGCCCGACGAGCTCTTGCCATATTCGGCACCCTTGTCGGTGCCGTCGGCGAGCGTCGTCTCGTAGGAGGTGGCTGTGATGCGCCCGCCTTCGACGGTGATGGTGATGGTGCCGATAGAACCCTGGTCGTCGGCGTTGGACTGGGCGGTCCAGGTGCCGTCGCTAAGCGGCTTACTCATGTCGAGGCCGGTGGTGGGCGTGCAGGCGGCCAGGATGGTCGCGCCGAGCGCGCCGAGGACGGCGAACGAGGCCGGAGCGACCCAGCGGGAGCGGCTATCGAGCGTGGTGGGCGTGGTCATCGCACCTTGTCCTTTCCGCTGCGCGCGACACCATCGTGGCCAGGCAGAACCAGTCCGGAGGCGCGCTCTTCGAAATCGTGGTCGTGCCACGTTTCCTTGACGACTTTACCGTGGTCGAGCCGGATTTCGCGCTGGCCTTGTTCGGCGACGAGCGCGTCGTGTGTGACGACCATGAGGGTCGTGCCGTCCTGGTGGAGCTGGTTGAACAGGTCGAGGA
>ERZ772932.1019-NODE-1019-length-14065-cov-2.990293_pt1 | contig 14065 bp, 10 predicted proteins | sample MGYA00511684_ERZ772932 | MGnify/ENA primary metagenome ERZ772932 (study PRJEB29015, sample SAMEA2738078) | human oral metagenome | biome: human oral; feature: human-associated habitat; material: saliva | place: China | collected 2210 ...
ACCATCTAAAATACCGCCACAAGCTTTTAGCTTCTCCCAAAAAAGGGAAATGGAGACGGCGTAAAAGTATCCATATGATGACAAGAGTACGGACAGACAAGAAGACAGATAGGTCCACCAGCGAGACTACCTTCTATATCTCTAGCCTGACAGACGGGACAGAAGTTTTCAAGTTGATCCGTGAGCATTGGGCTGTGGAAAACAAGCTTCACTATATGCTGGATATGCTTTTTAGAGAGGACTACTCTACCAAAAGAGCTGGCAACGCCGCTCAGAATATGAATATCACAAAAAAGATAAACCTAACTATCATTCAACGACTTAAAGACAAGCTCAAAGCCACATCAACGCTTCGCCTGTGGAAAAAACTCTCACGAATGACTCCAGAGGAAATCTTCGATATAGAATTATAATGCGTCAGCCCTGCCAAAAGGAGTGAGTCTCTCAGATTTAATTTGTATCTTCGCCATGTCTATCTTCGGATTCTCTCGTTTTTTTTGCAACACTAGGACAAGTAAGAATTCTGACACAGCAAAATCCTGAGCAACAAAAAGTTGCTCAGGCACTTAAAAGGTTTAATTTATAATAGTGTTGCGGAATTAAGGATGTAATACATCATAATGAGCTAAGATGTGTTCTGATGACGAGAGCCCTATGCCGAGTCATAGAAAATGTAAAAACATCACTAAGGCCTTCCCATACGATTTAGAGAATATGATTTACATTGTATCAAAAAGGAGAAAACTTGACAGCATAAAGAAACAATACCCCAATGCTATAATCTGCGATGTAACAAGTACATCGCCAAATTCTCTCGTCAAACTTAGCCCATACTATCCTCATATGAACATTCCCATACCATTCTCACCAAATTACACTGGTGCATCTGTTGAAGGTATTTGGCAAGGACTTAAAGTGTTTGTTGGTGAAGATATTGACATTAATTCATTCACCAACACATCCATGAAGAATATTAAAAGAACATGTAAAACTCGTGGCAAGGTGTTGGGGCATAGAAAAGGAATACATGGAATTGAGATATTAGACTACAAAACTGCCAAGTTATACATTTACATTCCTTCATATAAGTGGGTGTTAGACAATGTAGTTAATGATTTGATTAGTAAAATGCGTGAAGCCAATAAGACAAAAGATTTGGTTCTGTTAGATTACAACACATGTCAAGATGTTCTTGATGACTCAAAACCTCTATCTCATGCTTATCTAATTAAGGCATATATTTTGGGATTATATCCATATAATACAGAAAATCAACAATTATCATTTTTTGACGATGAAACGTTCTAACTGGCTGAGTTTTGACAGAACACTAAAACAATATGGAGTAGAACGGTTGTATCATTTTACAGACCAAGCAAACCTGCCTTCGATTATAAAAAATCGAGGTTTACTCTCATGGGGTGATTGTAAAGAAAAAGGAATTGAAATAGCAGTCCCTGGTGGTGATAGTTCGTCGCGCATGTATGATAAAATGGACAACCTACATCATTATGTGCGATTAAGTTTTACAAACAAACATCCTATGATGTTTGTTGCTAAGCGCGAAGGTAGAATCAAGACCCCAGTTGTTTTAGAAATTGAAAAGAGTATTATCTTTGATGATACCACACTCTTCTCTAACATGAATGCTGTTAAAAGAGAAGCGTCCATCGGTGGTTCCTTGTCAGATTTTCGTAAAATTCATTTTGATGCGGTAACGTGCAGAACCCACTTCGATTTATCTTCTGAAGAACAAAAATATTTTCAAGCAGAGATACTTGTGAAGAATTTTCTGCCTCTTGAATATATATCTAATATAGCATCATTCAACATTCCATTGCCATCTGATATTGAGATAAAAAAATATTATGGCAGGCACAACTATGTGTATGATAGAGAAGCCGTAGAATTGCTTTCTGATTGCTTATGGAAATTAAGTCACACAACATATTTGCAAGTAGTTAATCTCTCTGATATGATATTTGAGATGTTTGATAGTAATAACTCTCTACAAATACATATCCGTGGAGTTATAGATAACAAAGACACTTTCCACTTGGTAGTATCACAAGGTGATACTTGTGGAATATGCTCTATTACCTTAGAACATTTTATAAATTTGTTGGCTCCATTAGGAATGTTTGATGATGGCATGAAACACAAACTATCTATTTTAATCAATCAATAATATGGACGTATTAAGTTTATCAAAAATCAGAGCGCAAGTCTTGCAGCAGGTTTTGCCTTCTGGTGAAGAACCTATAGATATTGTATTCTGCATGATTGGAGACAATCTTACAATGTCTCCAATTGAAGTTAATGGAGATTTCCCTCCATCAAAGAAGCGTGATATGCGCATAAAAGTTCTGAACTCGTTTCTTAACAAGGAAAATCCTGATTTACGGCAAGCAGCTGAACTTGTGTATTTCTCGTTCGATCCTGTGATGAATGTTGATTACTGTTTTCAAATTTTTCCAAACAACAAGAAGACAAATCTATTTATTTTCTCATCTACGGGCAAAAAAATTAGTACTTTTACACCTTACTATACCACAATAGACGAAAGAACAGAAATTGAACGTGCCATTAAAGCTGGTGCTGGAAAAGAAAATTCATTTGCCTCCTTATGCAGTAAGTTTTCCAAGCTTCTTGGAATGTCAAAGCCTGAACAGCTAAAAGTAATTCCTAGTGTCAACCCTATCTCTATAGATTTAAGTAAATCAAAACAAGAGTCAGAAAATACTGATAACAAAACAAAGAAACAAGTTGTGAAAGAATCCGATAATGGCGGAAAAACTCCATTTGAAAGATTTGCTATAGACACAATCTTAAGGTTAAACAGTCCCCGATTCGATGAAATTCGTGAGAAGAAGCAGGGGCCTATAGCAATCAGCGTAACACTTTCTACCTTCACTAAACATATGATAGAACAGTTCCCAGAGTGGGATGGGCTGTTTGAATTTCTACCTCAAGATAACCACGTTTGCATTTCGTTGTCAAAGGGCTTTTATGATGAAACAACGATGCAGGCAATTCCATGTCTTTGGAGAAGAAAGCCTTTTGTAGAAAACTGTATTTTATTTGGTGTTGTTAAATTTGTCTTCCTTGACAAGGTGCACAACACATTTGATGTGCTGGATTTAACAAAAATAAACCCATATAATCTGCCTTAAACTGATGACATGTTGAAGTAAGAGGAATGCCCTACACAGAGTACCCCTTTTATTTGTATCCGTGAATCTGAACATATCCGTATGATGTGTAAGCAAACTGGTTGTACAAAATTTACAGTAAGTTTATTTGCATCTGTACAACTATTTAACTTGATTATATATAGCATCGACACCTTTTTCTCTGAAGACGGTGTCGATTTTTCTATCATTGCCTTATTGGTAGGGTCGCTACTGATGATATATCTAATTATTACTGTCCGCTAAACATAGCAACTTCCATCACAACTCATTGAAACACAATAGTTCGGATGACAGCGCATTAGTGACAAGCCCCCTTATTCATTTTCTGTTACCTCCGGCGGTGATTCAACCGCTGCTTCAAGCATGAGTTTCATGTCGGCATTCGGCATGTTGAAGAAATTATTCATGTTGAGGCATTCCATAAGTACAATGCGTACCATAGTAGCCAGCCCTGAGAAACTCCACCGCCTCTGCAATGAGCTTTGCAGCAGTGACAGTAATAGATTGGCAATGAGCGTGACCCAAATCTGTATCTTGATGGCGTTGGCACTCTCCCCATAGAAGTATCTAAGCGGGAAGTTCTGTTTTATCTGCTTGAAAAGAGACTCTATCTGCCACCTCCTGCGGTAGATGGCTACTATAGTCTCCATGGACATGTCAAAGTCGTTGGTAAGCAAGGACACCAACTTTGGCATCTTTCCCTTCTTGATATCCACATAGGTGATGATACGTGCTATATGGTTGATACCGCCCTTCTTGAACACCACCACCTGCTCACGATATTTCATCAGCCCATCCTCGTTCATATCCATGCAGTCTACCAATAGCTCGCACTTGAGATTTTTCTTCATCTTGGTGAGATAGACGACGTCCCTCTCGGTCAGTTCCTCAAACTTTTCATAGTTGATATATGCACGATCCAGGGCAACGATTTCATCATGCTTGAAATGGCTGGGGGCGAGCATGAAGGAATCGTTGGTTGCGGCAGAGGTGAACTTCACGTCGGCACGTCGGTAGTGTCCGGGAAAAGTGTGTAAGCCTCCAAGGTTCTTATCTTTGGAGTTTGAAAAAATAAAATAGAAAACAAGAACTGTTTTTATGAAGCTTACACAAGGACAAATATCGGAAATGATTTCTGATTTGACAAAGAACAAGGAGAGTTTTTAGCCTCCTAATGAGCGAAATCTTGAATAGCCTGATGAAACAGGAGCGCAACTTATGGCAAGAGGGGTCTCAGGAAAGCAGCAATGGCTACCGTCCCCAACGCTGGAGTTTTGGTCATTTGGAATTCGCCCTTCAGATTCCCCGGAGTCGTCAAGGGAACTTTCATCCGATGCTTTTAGGGATTATTCGAAGCGAGGAAGAAGAGAAATCCCGTCTCTTTTCATCGCTCTACAGCAAGGGGTTAACCACGGAACAGATTGGGGAAATCTCCCAAGAGATTTATGGTCGCTATTATAGTAAACAACAGGTTAGCTTCTTAGCCCGAGGCTGTAAGTCCGAGATTGATGCCTGGCTCCTTCGCTCGCTTAGGATACTACCCTTACACACTTTTCCAGACACTACCGGGGATACTTAAGGCAAACTGTCCATTTGGTTTATATTAAACTACATTCCTGCAGTACAGACGTGCTGATAGAAGCAAGCTATTGCCAAATATCAAGTTCAACAATGTGTTTGATACCTGCGAACACCACAGGCACCCGATGAATGTCGGCAGGCTTTTGAAGACAGAAAGATGATGGAATAATCGAGAAAAAGGGAAAACATGATGGAAAATACAAACCCTTATTACGGGGGATGCAAGAAAGTTTGTGTCGTAAAAGATAGGAACAAAAACGAAAGCAAATCTTAACTCAGGAAAAGAACTTTCAGGTTTAAGCTCTCACAAATCATCAAAGATGACATAACCATATATGAAGTCGGCAGGGGAAATGAAAGTTCATCATCTCTTTATGAAAGCCATAAAAGAAAAGATCGTTTTTAGCAATATCAAGACCTCTGCAAAACTCCTTTTAGGGGAGGATTCCACACTTGATTATCAGCAAGTTATATTCACTGCTTTCTTCTTTTTGTGGACTTTTGCAGAGGTCTCAATATCATGATTCTTCCATGCCATATGCATGAGGATGGAGACAAATTGGTTTTAACCAATTATCTCTAGATGTGGAATTGAAGAAAGACTTGGATTGCCCTTCATTGCAGGAAAAAGTCAAAGAGTACAACCTTGTCATTACAGAGCAGAACAAATTCATACCACACCGGTATATTCTATTTATAACATCCAACACGAGAAAAATATCGTTGGAAATGGTCAATGAACTAACTATGTAAGACAGGGCTATCCGCATTATCTGTCGCGGATTTCCCCTCAATTTAATGAAACCTTGTAGCTTCTTTTTCCTATCTGCACAACATAGACCCCTTGGGGCAAGGGAACTTCCATACGATTAGCCACCTGACCTTCCCAAACAGCCTGTCCATTGATACTATATACATTGACGAATGCAGGTCCTTGGGCACCACCTGTTGTCTCAATATGCAGCGTGCCAGCCTTTCCGTACACTTTGTATGCATCGGTCGGCATGGTTGGCGTACTGATGGAAGTCGGCCATTGCCAAGCCTCCAACTCAACAATATTCTTGAACTCCGAAAACACCTCAGAGGCACGGTAGGCATCGGCTGAGCCTTTGGGAACATAGAGGGTGGCAGTCGACGTTGAAGAGGATTCGAATGGTAGATATGGGCCATCGCCATCTGTCCATTCTGTAGTCACTGGTGGAATTATAGGTCGTGCGTAAACCTTTTGCAATTTACTATTATTCCAAAATGCATTTCTGCCTATAAATGTCACACCTGCCGGAATGTCGATGGAATCCAAGGGGGCACTATCGAAAGCGTGTTTCTCAATACGCGTAACCGTGGAAGGAATGTTTATTTTACGGAGCCTGAGGTTCCAGAAGAAAGCTCCTTCGCCAATTCGCGTAATTCCGTCCGGGATATTGACCTCCTCCAAAGCACTGCACCAAAAAAAAGCATCATCTCCAATCTCCGCTAATTTATCGGTGAGGATCGTTGCCTTGCGCAATCCTGCCATACCATCGAAAGCACCTCTTAATACTCTCACATTCTTGGGAACTACCACTTCTTCAATCGTACTAAGCCCATAATACGCTGCACCATCCAAGATTTCAACGGTTTCGGGCAAGATTGCCACAGAAGGAGAGACGTCAAGACAGTTATAAAAAATACAATCATACATTTCCCGAAGTTTGGAAGGGATATTCACCTCTTTGAGCTTTCTGCATTCTGCAAAAAACAAATCATTCATTACCTCAAGATTGTCCGGAAGTCTCACCTTTTCTATTCCTATACTGAAAAAAAGAAAATTTCTCCCGATCTCTTCCACGCTTTCAGGTACAATTAACTCTTTAAGAAGCACATTGTAACTAAAGGCCTCATTGCCTATTTTCTTGAGTGTCTTGGGTAGTTTATAGTCTTTGATATAACTCCCATAAAAAGCCCTGTCGGGTAGAGCATCATTCACCATGCGTGCATCCTCCATGTCCAGATGCCTCAAGCATGTCTTGAGGGTATCCTCTTTCTCCATCGCTATTTTCAGATAACTCTCATCTTTCATGTCTGTGGGCTTTGGAGCAATGGGCCAACACAGGTAATGAAGGAATGCGATGTCTCTGTCGTTAAGAGTTCCCGTCACGCGAATGCGGGTGAGTTCTTCGGCTCCCGGTCCAATGACCTCCTGTAACGTTCCCGGGGTTTCTACATGATATTCCTGCGCTTGAGCCGTTATTGTGCATATCAGCAACAATAATATTGAGTAAAGTTTTGAAGTCATCATTCATCAAATTTATAATTAATGTAAAAGAGGAGAGAAGTGCTTTATGGCACTTTCTCCCCTCCGATTGAATTTATTCCTTAACAAACTTTACAGACTCCTTCGTCTGTCCGTTCCGTTCGGTAATTGTGGCAACATAGATACCCTGTGGCAGGTGGGAAACATTGATTCGCATTTCTTTCTTCGTACTGTCAATGCTGTACTTCCCGTAATTTAACCAATTTTGGACTCCGGTAATGCACAGTTCGTATTGTCCATTCGGAAGGTCATACGAAACTGTCAATTCCGATTTGACGGGAATAGGAGAAATTTTCATTTTTCCCTCCCCTGCTTTCACGAGAAGTTCATCGGAAGTGAGATAGCCATCTTTCTTTGCCGTCACTTCAACCCTATAGGTTTCATCTCGAGTGGGAGTGCAGGTCATTTCCGCCCCTTCGGCAATCATTTTTCCATTGGAATCAAACCATTGGTAAGTGGCCTCCTCGTTCACTCCCGTTACGGAAAGTATTACCTTTCCTTCATTTTCATCCTTGATAATCTGTGGATATATCACCGGTCTTGGCTCGCGTATGATTTCGAAAGTCTCCCCTCCAACGACTTTTCCTTTTTCATCTTTCTGGCGAAGGAGTATGGTATACTTCTCAGGATTGCTTCCGGGAGGAAGAACCGTCTTGAAGTTTACACTCAGTTTGACGAGCCCGATATCTTTGGGTTTGAGCATAATATTGTTCAGTGAACCATTTTGAGAAACGATCTCTTGTATGTAAGGACTGCCTGTGGATTTTATATTTACACCTTTATTGCCGCCTTCGTTCCAAGCAGAGAGGATTTTGGGAGCCATACGAAGTAGCACTCTTGCATTGTCAAAGAGGGTGTTTGAACTTCCGTTGATTGCGTTCGGCAACTCTATCATGTCAAGACTGTAAGCCTCCTTGTTTGTGAAATTATTTATGACCGAGACCGCTCCTTCATAGGTGGAACCGGAGCCGACCTCTACTATCGTCACATTTTTTTGCACAACATTGTTGTTATATGAAACATGACTGTAAATGTCGGAGAGATTGGGGTATGTGAGACCGTCATTCTTGTCGGCAATTTTCAGCAAAAGGCAGAAATGCCAAAGATTGTCTCCTCCGACAGCAGCATTGGTGATGATTGAAAATTGTTCTGGATTTGGTGTAGGCCATTCTATTGAAACATCAGCAAACTTACCCGGATCCAAAGGAGGCACAATGCCTAGGTTGGGAACGGTACCTCCTACAGGTATATTCTCTACCGTCATTTGACCAGTCCAAGCCTCGGGCCATTGCAGGTCCGTCCCAGCTTTTGCCCAAAAAGCAGCTACTCTTGATTCGGGAGATTTCTTCTGTCCCCTGTTCCAAACTCTTACATAAATGTAATTTGTCTTTCCTCCCAATGGGTTTTGATGCTCTTGTATGCCATCTTTTTGATGTCTGACCCAAACCTGAGGCGCGCTCCAAAAATTTTCATTCTTAATGGTCGTATTAGGCTCAAAACCCATATCTTCAGTATTGTCCTTGATATACAGGTCGTAATCTTTCAAGAGTGTGGGGAAGCCATACTGATTCATTGGACCAATGGAAGCATCACTGTCGTCGCTGTCCTCCTCCAATTTAGCATTTGCGGGGAGGTTTTGAGGACGCGGTCCAATTCCCCACCAATAGTATCCGTCGTTATCCTTATCATAGGCCGGTGCCGGTTCGGAAATTGCCGAAATCAACTGACGAAAGATAAGATGATTCTTGTTGGACCAATTATACTTGTACTCAAAGGGAAGTGTGGGAGCCGCAGAAGAACCCATATTGTTGATATTCACAAACGCATACAAGAACCCATGGTCTCCCCAGTTCTCTCCCCAACTGTTTTTGAAAATCCAAACTGTCTGACCTATGTGAGGGTCGCCGGGTTCAACCGCAATCCGTGTGTTATAGTGCTCATAAACGATGTCTCCCGCCTTTATCGTCTTGTAGCCTACCAAGGTCATGGCATGAGACCAAGAACTGATACATCCGGCAAGTGGGCTCTTAATCAGCATGGATTTCAATTTTTCAATTGAGGCGAAATCATTGCCTTTGATAGGGCTGAACAATTCTTTCCCCGCATTTTTTATCGTATACAGAGGGTTACTTTTTTCGGAACAGGGACGATCCTGCGCTTTGTACGGGAACGACATCTCATCCTGAATCCACTTGCGGCTGGTGTAGTCCAATGCAGAAGACGGCCATCCTCCGTTGCAACTTCCCGCATTGGAACAAGACACCAATTCTTGTTCGGAAAGGTCAAAATTGCAGGCCGTATTCTTGTAGAGTTTTGCAACGGCTTCCATAGCTCCTATGGCAGAGAAAGCCCAGCATGAACCACAGCTCTTTTGATCTTTTACCGGAGTAATCCATCCTGTAATCTCATTCTGGAAATAGGGAGAGCCCTTGACGGTAGCACTGTGTCGTGTCCTCCAGTCGAAATCAGGAACATAAGAGGATTTTTTAGAATTGACATTCGGAGCATCAATATCAAGGATACCGCCGATATAGTATTCCGCCCCCTTGAAATTGGGAACCACTCCTCCATACATCGCTTTCTTCTCTTCGTATGAAAGCCGCCCGAACGGCGTGTCACCTGCCCTCCATAGTGCACCAGATGCCTCCAACTCCAAATTGAGCCGATATATTAAATATTTAATTCGGGTATCTTCGTCAATGAAAGTCGGTGGTAAGGGGGCTGTCTTTGTACGAGCCTGAAGGGATGCAGAAGGTGCCTGTTGAGGAGCCGATAATCCCGAAACGGTGATTTTAAGATGCTCCACCATAGCATCGGAAATGAGGATATGGACTTTTTCGGGCACAAAATCCTTTATTTTCCCAGTCTCAAACCCCATAAGTTCAAAATTGTCCTTACCTTCTTTGAAAGCAAGGAGGGGAAACGATTCATAAATAAGTTTCTCGTACCCGTATTCGTCTGCCACCAATATCCTAACATATCCATTGGGAGAAGTAAACTTTATGCTTCCACTTGTGAGGATGCCGGAAATGTTCCCTGCCTCGTTTTTGTTGAATGATAAGAGTGTTTCGTCCTGCGACAAAACCTTCGCAATATCCGTTTCAAAACTCTGTGCTTGCATATTCAAAACACAAGCAAGGACAAAGACGAAAGTCAAAAAAATGTAGTTCTTTTTCATAACTGTCGTGTTTTTAAGAGTGAAAAAATAGAATCCATAATCAACATGTCCTCCTTTCTATAACTATGGCTTTGAGATGAAACATTCATAGATCTATATGCTTTACTATAGTGTCTGTCGTCTGTCAATTCAAAACTCCTCGTTGCAAATATACATAAATATTTTACTCTTGCATTACTTTTGTCACACCGTTGCACTTGATACTGGAATCTGCAAAAAAAGAAATTCTCTCCAAGATTTGCTAGTTAAAGTTTTTATTCGTACGTTTGACCGTAGGGAAGGGTGGTTTGCTATTTTCTAGGATATAAGGAATATTGGTGAGGGGAATAAAACAAATTGACTAAGTGGTGAGAGGCTTTGCATTTCCCATTTCAAATTCAAAGCAGGATAGGAGGTTGTATATGCAACTGTTGAAGAGTTTATTTATCAAAGAAGGAGAGTTCGTGTCTCGTGTACTGGGGATTTTTATTGTTCTTTTGAGTTCTACGCTCATAGGATGGTCACAATCACAGTTGAAGGGGTGCGTTTCATCTTCTAGTGGAGAACCCGTAGAGGCTACAAGTGTTTGCGTGCGTCAGTTTCCCGATTCGACGCTCATTGCAGTAGCCATTACAGATTCTTTAGGGTGCTACTCTTTACCTTGTCCCAAGCCACCATGCATTATTTCCTATTCGAGTCTGGGATTTAAGCCCTTGCATTTGATGTGTAGTGACATCTCAGACATTCCCCAACAAGTCGTACTAGAGGAGGAAACAGAAACTTTAGACGAGGTGGCCGTTGTGGCGCGAGCAATACAAACCAAGCCCATTATTGGAGGAATTGAATGCAAAATTCGAAATAAGACAATTACCGGTAATCGTTCTATTGCAGACCTTCTCTCCTATATCCCTTTGGTGGCAACCTCTGGCTTAGAAAGCCTACGTGTAGCGGACAAAAAAAATGTTGTTTTCTATATCAATGGGCGTCGTTCTCGTCTCTCTCCTGCTGCTTTATTTAGCTATTTAAGATCTCTTACGGCCAGTCAATTATCCTCATTGAAAGTTCTGCACCAACCTCCATTAGAATATGGTGTAGATGATGATTGTGCTGTAATTGATCTTGTCGTTAATGATGATAATGTGGGATTCCAAGGTTCATTGCGTGGGGAAATAATAAAAACACATTATTGGAAGCAGACGGGAAGTACCACGCTTCTGTATCAAACTCCCCAATGGCATACGCAAATGTATCTCAGTGCCCGTAATCTAAGGGACTACGAACGAGGAGAGGAGAGTACGCACTACTTTAATACGCTGCAACACATAGATCGAGAACGGGAGCAGAATACTCGACGTAAGCAGTTCGACTTTAACTTGACTACTGAATATGAACTTGTAAGCAATCATTTGATTGGAGCTTCGGTTGATTGGTACAACTATAGAGGAACCCCAGAACAAATAACCACCACTCGTTATCGTACGATGATGCCAGACTCAGTCTTTTCAGGAGCAATGTCAAGTAAATACACAGACAGTTATTGGGCTAGTGCATTATACTATCAGGGACAGTTCTCCAATGGAATTAGACTTTCGATGGAATTGGCAGGACTATGGAGCAAATTCCAGCATCAAGCGTTACACAAGTATAGACGCAGTGATCTACAAGAAACTCCGCTCTACTTGGATTATCAAGCTCAATTTCCTATGAAAACTGATAGTTATGAAGCCAAGATAAAAGCACGGATTCCGCTCTCCTCTAAGTTTAATCTATATGCTGGATCACAAGTAGAGTATCGCAAAGCCTTTTATAAGGAAATATACGACATAGCACGAATGCCCATAGGGTATTTATTCAACAATCAAGACCTTAAATACAACGAGACCACCCTCCTTTCCTACGCTTTGGTCAGCTATGCTTTCCCCTATTCAATAACCTGCTATGGGGGACTTTATGCTCAGTACTACAAGACCGAAGGAGCATTTAATCAGGATCCGCTGAGTAGTTATAGTCGTCGTTGGTATTTATTACCCTACTTGGACATAGCGTGGAGTGGAGAAAAGTTTTCGATTACTTATAGTTTCTCTACATCTAATTATTACCACAACTTTGCATCCTACTCTCCATTCAAACAGTGGCATTCTATTACAACATACTCTCAAGGGGATCCTACACTTCGTCCTACTCGGTCTTCACATCAAGCAGTGAATGTTCGTTACAAGAATCTATATACCAAGCTATTCTATTCAAAAAGTCACGACACCACTCTAGCTATTCCTATTGTTGAGGACAAGAATGTAATCGCACAAAAAGAGTTGAACTATGGAGATACTCATTCGTGGGGGATCTCATTCGGGTACGGTCTCAATGTGACATCTTGGTGGTTTCTCAATGGAAATGCAAGTATTAGTAGGGCAACACTCAAGCCTAAAATATCAGTGCCCGATTTAGCGACATTTCCATTGAGGACATCCTGGTTTGCCTCCGGTAGTATCAGTAACGCTTTCACTCTATCAGAACGACACCACTGGACGGCAGATTTTGACGTAAGCTACTCGGCACCATCTCGATGGGGATACGAGACCCGTGTAGGTATGATGCAGTGTAATTTCAGAATGCGTAAATCACTAGGAAGCAATACTATGCTTTCCCTATGGGGATACAAAGCATGGAGGCACTCTATGGGTAATCATTTTCATGAATGGGGTATAACCGAAACTCAAACACCACACTTCCAAAGTTGGAATAAGTCATGGGGAGAAGATCTTGGTCTTTCTGTTTCTTTCACTTATTACTTTGGAAAGTCATCACTTAATCAGCGCATAGAACGGCATAGCACAGATTCCTCACGCATACTCAATCGCAAGTAATACAAGATGTTTCACTATTTAGTAATTTTTCCGACAAAGTACGAACGGATCTTGTCCAACGACAGGGTTTCATCATTCTCAAACTGGAAAATACTATTCAGTGTAGTGGAAATGGAGTCCAATGCGACATTGACCGACAAGGCTTCGTTGGTGCGACCTTTAAGACGACTACCTATGTTATTCCACAATGTTTTGTCCACGAAGATTTTCGTGGAACCGAAATTTGCCATCTCTCCATTCAGAAATACACGGAGCATAACAGGCGACTTCCCTTCTTTATTCTCATAGTTTGAGCGTAGGTAGAAGGATACCTTGAAATTCATTCGCATAATGCATCATTCTTTAGTGTAGTACTCGGCTACAAAGTTACTATCTAAGCCATTGAAAGAGAAAGAATTGATGCCGTCAAATTGGTATTCAGAACCTCGTCACTGCTACATTTTTTGTTGCTACAATTTTTCTGTAGCACTATGTGTAGCAGAATATGACCGAAAGATGATTGTCAAAAGATGATTTATGCCATCAGACAATAGGGCTATATACAAAGAAAAATCGTTGTAAAACCTTGATTTTACAACGATTATCTGCTTTTTGAAGGCTAAATTGAAGACCCTTGTGAAGACCTTCTGAAACCTTCCAGCGGAGAGAGAGGGATTCGAACCCCCGGAGCCTCTCAGCTCAACGGTTTTCAAGACCGCCGCAATCGACCACTCTGCCATCTCTCCATTCAAGTAAAGGGAACCCCTTATCCTCGAATCGCTTGCAAAAGTAATACATTTTTGTAACATGGCAATGCTTTCTATCCCCAAAATACAGCTTCTCGCCTCTTGGATTGGGAGAAATATAGGGGAGAGTAGGGGGAATATCCCAACTAAAGGCTTGAAATAGAGTCTAAAAAATAGGGGTGTCTCCAGAGCTTTCTCTCTATTTTTGTCTTTAGAATACTACCTATATGGAACCTGCAATCTCTTCC
>ERZ772932.1033-NODE-1033-length-13926-cov-5.718549_pt1 | contig 13926 bp, 14 predicted proteins | sample MGYA00511684_ERZ772932 | MGnify/ENA primary metagenome ERZ772932 (study PRJEB29015, sample SAMEA2738078) | human oral metagenome | biome: human oral; feature: human-associated habitat; material: saliva | place: China | collected 2210 ...
ATAGCGTCATATAAAAGATTTAACTATAGGTAAATTCCGCACCTAAGGAACACACTTAAGTCAGATATTCTGCTCAATTGCGGGCATATTACACTTCTAAGTCAGATATTCTGCATGTTTTAGCTATTTTCGGCGTAATGTATACGTCTTTTTGACAGATTATCTGACATTGCTGTGTTTTGAACTGCCTCCTATTTCTCGTGTCCAAGAAATGGGAGGCAGTTCAAAGCCGCGTGAAAACGCGGCTTTTTCTTTGTGCGATGTTGTTGAAGGTATAGCTGTTCGGCTTAATATCCCTGCTTAGAGGCTGGAATCTTGGCGTCAGCAATGGTATCCAAAAACGTCTGGGCATCGCGACAAGCCATAAGCTCCTCAGGAAAATCAACCTCTTCAAGCAGCTTAATAACGGAGTGTGCATCGGCGATGCGGGTTGCAATGTGAGCATCTGAGCCAAAAGAAATCTTGCATCCCAGTTCAGCGCAGGTCTCTGCAATCACACGGCAACGCTCAATAGCAACCTCACGCTGGCCTTCGTCATGTGTGGCCTCGTTCATTTCGATGAGCTTACCGCGATCACGACACTCTCTGACAAGTGCGGGAACATCAAAATCTAAACCGCTACGACCAAGATGACCTAGAATCAAAACATGTGGATTATCCAGTGCATTTACATACATCTGGGTAATCTGTTTCTGCGAAGCACCGGCCGCCCACTGCTTGCTATGGATGCTGGCAACCGCATAATCGCAGGTACCCAGAATGTGCTCGCCAAGAATATGAGGCTGGCGGAGTTTATCGCCATTAATGCCCTGGTCAAACGTAATGTCGTAGGCAAACAGATTGCCTTCAAGATCAACAATGTCTACCTCAGCGCCGTGGAGCAGCCTGACGCCGTACCAGGTTTCTGGCCAAATGGCGGTGTTCATATAGAACTGGAAGTTCTTGATAGTCTGCTGGTCATACAGCATGGACGAGAAGTGGTCGGTGATTCCAAGCAGTTCATAGCCGCGCTCAGAAGCTGCACGAACATTCTCCTCAATGGTTGAATAGGCGTGCCTTGAGTACAGACTATGAGTATGAACGTCGCAAGTAATACGCATGACGTGCTCCTTCGAATCTCAATCGACAACTCTAGTTAATCACGGCCGCCACCTTGAGGCAACCCTGGCGAGAAGACCGGTCTTCTCGCTACCTGCACAAACTACAGCTCAATGCTCAGCTCAACGGGGCAGTGGTCGCTGCCGTAGACCTCGCTCAAGATGGATGCGCTTTTGACCTGCTCAGCAATACGATCGGAGACCAGGAAGTAGTCGATGCGCCAGCCCGCGTTGTTCTTGCGTGCGTTGAAGCGGTAGCTCCACCAGCTGTATGCGCCGGTCATGTCGGGATGGCGATACCTGAACGTATCAGTAAAGCCTGCGTCCAAAAGCTTGGTAAAGCTCTCGCGCTCCTCATCAGAGAAGCCTGCGTTTTGCCTGTTAGACGAAGGATTCTTGAGGTCAATCTCGTTGTGTGCAACGTTAAAATCACCGCAGGTAATTACTGGTTTTTGCTCAGACAGCTCAGTCAAGAACTCGCGATAGTGCTGATCCCACTCAAGACGCTCGTCCAGACGCGCAAGCTGGTCTTTTGAGTTTGGCGTGTACACGCACACAAACCAGAACTTCTCAAACTCCAGCGCACAAACGCGACCCTCGTCGTCAGCAACGGGGCATCCAATCTGGCGAATCACCTGCAGAGGGGTTTCTCGCGAGAAAACCGCTGTGCCCGAATAGCCTTTTCTGTCTGCGTAATTCCAGGTTTGAACGTAGCCGGGAAGATCAAGCTCCACCTGTCCTTCTTGTAGCTTAGTCTCTTGAAGGGCAAATACATCAGCGTTTATGGTTTCAAAAATTTCCGTGAACGAGGGCTCTTTCTTGAGCACGGCGCGCAGGCCATTAACGTTCCAGGAAATCAGCTTGTACTCTTGAGTTTGGCTCATAACTCCTCTTTCATACTGTGACCTGGTAGTTTGGGTCGCAGTGGATTCGTATCACAGTAGCCGCGAGTGACGCGCGTTCCACGCTCCAGTTACGGCGCCAAGCGGTGCGTTTGCGGCAATAAACTTTCAATAAATCCATGGTATACGACTAGTAGCCACCAATACCGCTACAATAGAAACATTCATAGCTGGCAAGGAGGATTCATGCTTCGTCAAAGCTACAACACCTGGCAATGTGGAACTCACACTATCTCGTTGGCGCGTCCTAGGATTATGGGCGTTCTCAACGTCACTCCAGACTCGTTCTCTGATGGCGGAAAGAACTTTGATTCAGAGGCTGCAATTGCTCGTGGATTGCAGATGTTGGATGAAGGCGCTGACATCATTGACGTTGGGGGAGAGTCTACTCGCCCAGGTCACACGCCTGTTCTGCCTACAGAAGAGGCTGAGCGCGTAGTACCTGTGGTGCGCGCGTTGGTAGCTGCTGGAGCAATTGTCTCCATCGACACGCGCCATGCCGAGGTAGCAAAGATGTGCGTCCGCCTTGGAGCATCCATCATCAACGACGTTTCCGGCTTCACCGATCCAGAGATGGTTGCCGTAGCTGCGGAGTCTGACTGCGGCTGCATTGTGATGCACTGGAATAAGGACGGCCTTGGAGCTCGTGTTGAGCGCAAGCAGGTGCAGCTGGACGACATGCGCCCTTCTCGCCCTACTGGTAGCGCAGCTGCTCGAGCCGCAGCTACAGGAGCTGAGACACGCACGTTGAGCTCGCAGCGCCGTTTTACCTTGCCTGAAGAGGCGCCTATTATGCGTCAGATTATGGGCTTTTTGGGCGACCAGGCTCGCGGTCTGATGCGCGCTGGCGTTTCCAAGGACCGCATCTGCATTGACCCAGGTCCAGGCTTTGACAAGTTTGCCGACGAGGACGTTGTTATTCAGCGTGCTACTCGCTCGATGGTTTCTATGGGATATCCGCTGCTCTGCGCCGTGTCCAGAAAGCGTTTTGTCGGCGCTGTTTCTGGTGTAACTGAGGCTACCCAGCGCGACGCAGCTACGCATGCAATTTGCATTGCCGCAATCACCAACGGTGCCCGTATCCTGCGCGTTCACGATGTTGCGGGAACCGCTCAGGCTATCAACGCTTACTGGGCTATGACCGAGCGCGATCCTCGTCAGGGATTTGTGGCGCTTGGCTCCAACGTAGGCGACCGCGTGGGCTATCTGGCCCGTGCAACGCAGCTCATCGATGAGATTCCGCTGACCTGCGTTGTTTCTCTCAGCCACGCTTACGAGACTGAGCCTGCATACGGTATTGCTACACCCGTGGTAAACGCCGTTGCCGAGATTAGAACTGAGCTCCATCCTCTGGTGCTGATGGATAAGCTGCTTGAGGTTGAGAACGCTCTCAACCGCACGCGCAAGAAAGGCGAGGAGGGTCATGGACCTCGTACTATTGACTGCGACCTTCTGTGGGTTGAGGGCGAACAACACGCAGGTAAACATCTTACCCTGCCTCATCCACGCATGGGCGAGCGCGATTACGTGCTTGTGCCTATGGAGGACCTGATGCACGACCCTGTGCGCTTCTTCTCGCACGGAGGTGTGGAGATTGCCCCTCCTGACCAGCGTGTTGGTCACGTAACCGAGGACTTGGGAGCTATTACGTGGGAGTAGCACAAAAAGCTCTGGAACTAGCACGTGGCGGCGCACAAACAGGCGAGTTTGTGTATCGCGTCTCTGACGTGCAGGAATGTGCTGACCAGAGCCAAGACGAGTGCTTCGAATCGGCTTGCGCGCCGGCATCAGTGCACCCATCATCTGGCGAGAAACCCTTTGAGGTTGCGACTATTGTGCGTCTTGGCGTCTCGATGCCGTATGTACCTGCAGTTCCATACGTTGTAGCGCTGGGACTTTGTCAGTTCTTGCGTGCAAAAGATGAGAACTTTGGAATTTGTTGGCCTTACGATATTTGCTATAAAGACCAGGTAGTTGCCTCAATTAAGGCTACTGCTGGCTATCAAGAGGGCATGTTTGCCGTGGTAAGCATCGCAGCAGACTCCAAGGCGCTCTGTTCAGCGCTTGACGTTGCGGACAACATAGAACTTCTCGCCAAAAAGGTCTCTGAGCTGGTGGTTCAGAGCGTAAGCGTGTGGGAGCAGCAGGTTAAGCGTGCGCGAAGCTTTGCGGGGCCGATTGCACTCATTCTGAGCGACTATTTTGATATGGTTCCTCTGCTTGGACAGCAGGTCAACAAGGTATACCCCAGTGGTAACGTTGCGCTGACCGCTCGATTTGGCGGCATTGACGTGTGGGGTCATGCCATCCTTGTTGACCAGGACGGTAAAGAAATCCTTGTGAGCGAGGAAGAAGCTTCTGTTGTGCCAGCGGTTTAACCGCCGGTTTAGCTGCTGGTTTAGCTGCGGCAACGCGACTGTGTCGTCAGCTACTCAGCGGCTTGAGCAGACTGCTTCCAAATCAGATAAATGCCACGCATGGTGAGCTGCGGATCAACCACGTCAAAGACATCTGTTGCTTCGCTAACGGTGTTTGCCAGGCCACCCGTTGCAATAACGGTTGCGCCCTCAATACCAGGCTCTTTGAGCGTTCTGGCAACCAGACCCTCTGCCTGAGCGGCGGCGCCTACTACAATACCGGCCTGAACAGCGCTTTCTGTGGTGTTACCCAAGACAGTCTCGGGAGCCTTGATAGGAATGCTAGATAGCTTGGCTGCGCGCGCAAATAGAGCGTTTGCAGAGATCATAATGCCTGGTGAAATAGCGCCTCCGCGGAATACGCCGTCCTTATCAACAACGTCCAAATTGGTTGCGGTGCCAAAATCAACCACAATAACTGGATAGCCATAGCGCTCAGTTGCGGCAACGGAATTTGCTACGCGGTCGGCACCCACAAGCTCGGGGTGGGGGATATTGAAGCGAATCTTATCTGTGGAAAGCGCGTTAATGCGGGTCAGAGGCTTGTTAAGCAGCAGCTCAAAGCAGCGCTGCCAAGCACGTGTGATAACAGGAACCACGCACGAGAGTCCGCCTGCCTCAACGTCGTCTAAGCTCAGTCCATCTTTCTGGAAGAACGTGAACAGACGTCCGTGCAGAATATCGGAGGTGTCGCTTTGATCGGTAGGCATTCTCCAGCCGCGCACCATAGTGCCTTCGCTGTCAAATAAACCAATGGCAGTTTGCGTGTTACCCACATCAATCGATAAAAACATTATGCCTCCGAGGGCTGTAGACCAGCTTTTTATGACGTATTGGATTTTAGCCCATTGAGCGCATCTCTAAAGTTGTCGTGAGGAAGAAAAAAGTTGTTTTGCAGTTGTTGCACAGTTGTCGCACACAAGAATTATCTGCGCAAAATGTGAATTTCTCGCCAACTGCTTCTAGCAACAGACGGTTTGTTCTGCTATACTTTTTCAGCTTATTGTCTTGATTGAGCACGTGCTCATAAAGACGCCCCTGCTCTGGTCGGAAACCAGGGCCGATGTAAGGAGTCCTGCATGAAGCAAGGTATTCATCCAGAGTACGTAGAGTGCACCGTTCGCTGCACCTGCGGAAACACCTGGACCACACACGCAACTGTTCCAGAGATGCGTCTTGACCTCTGCGACAAGTGCCACCCATTCTATACGGGTCAGCAGAAGCTTGTCGATACTGGTGGACGTGTCCAGCGCTTCGCCGACAAGTTCGGTGGCGCAGCAAACGCTGCTCTCGAGGCTGCTAAGGCTGCCAAGGAGGCAAAGGCTGCTAAGGCTGCTGAGCAGGAGGCTGCTCGTAAGGCTGCTGCTGAGGCTAAGGCTGCTGAGAAGGCAAAGCGTGCTGCTGAGTTCGCAAAGAACGCACCAGCTGCAGAGCCAGAGGCTGAGGCTGAGGTCGAGGCACCTGCAACCGAAGAGGCTGCAGAGTAGCAGGTATTTGCTCGCGCAAAGACCGCAGAGTACAGAATCGGGGTGGCTTCGGCTGCCCCGTTTTTGTTTGGCGAGAAACCCTCTCAACTCAGAGGGTATACTTGAAAGTGAAAAATCTGCCGTCGGAGGACGAATGGAATCACTGTATACAAAGTATCGCCCGCAAACGTTTGAGCAGGTAGTTGGCCAGAAGCATGTGGTCGGCACCCTTGAGCGAGCGGTCTTGGAGCAAAAGCTCAGCCACGCATACCTGTTCTGCGGACCCCGCGGCACAGGTAAGACCACTATGGCTCGATTGCTGGCAAAAGCAATCCTTTGTCACGAGGCACCTGGTCATCTGCCCGACGGCACTTGTGAGGACTGTCAGTTGATTGCTGCTGGTCAGCATCCAGACGTCTTTGAGATTGACGCTGCCTCTAACACCGGTGTTGATAACGTGCGAGAAGAGATTATTTCTCGCGCTAGTTACGCTCCCGTGCGTGGCAAGGGCAAGGTTTATATTATCGACGAGGTGCATATGCTTACCTCGGCGGCTTTTAATGCCCTGCTTAAGACGCTGGAGGAGCCTCCTTCGCACGTGACGTTTATCATGTGTACCACCGATCCTCAGAAAATTCTTGCAACCATTCTGTCTCGCGTGCAGCGCTTTGATTTCCGCTCCATTGCCGCTGACGAGATGGCAGAACATCTGGTCAACGTCTGTAAAAATGAAGGCTTTACCTACGAAGACGCAGCTATTGATCTTATTGTGCGTCATGCGCGCGGTGGCATGCGTGACGCCCTCTCTTCTCTTGAGCAGCTCTCTGTTTATGGCGGCGGCGTCATTTCTGAGCAGACGGTTCGCGACGTTTTGGGTCAGTCGTCCGGCTCTCTTATTAACAATGCCGCGATGGCTCTGGCTCAGCGCGACATTTCTTCGCTCTTTACCACGGTAAATACGCTGTTTGAAGGCGGCAAAGATCTGCTGCAGTTCACGCGCGAGCTTGCTGTTCACGTAAGGGATCTCTACATTGCCGCAGCTGTAGGCGTTGATTCTCCAGCGCTGGCAAATTCCACCGCATCAACTGAGCAGCTTACCAAAGAGGCTCAGGCCTTTGGGTCGGTTGACCGACTTTCCAGAGTTCTGACTGTTCTGGGTGACGCCGCAAATCAGATGCGCACCGCCGTGAACCAGCGACTTGTTCTAGAGGTTGCGTTCACCAAGCTGGCGCGTCCTAACACAGAGCTTTCATTGGAAGCGCTGGCCGATAGAGTAGCAGTTCTTGAGCAGCAGCTTGCAAACGGTGTTGTTGCTGTTCCTGCTGGCGAGAAACTCGCAGCTCCCGCACCTGTCTCGGCTCCGGCGCCGCAGCCAGCTCCTGTTGCCGCGCCGGCTCCCGTCCCTGCACCCGCACCAGCGGCGGCTTCCGCTCCAGTTGCAACTCCAGAGCCAGCTTCCGCGCCAGAGCCTGTACCAGTCGCTGTACCTGCACCTGCGCCAGCTCCAACACCGCAGCCTGCACCAGCACCCGCAGCCGCGCCAGCTCCGCAACCAGCGCCTGCGCCACAACCTGCGCCTGCGCCTGCTCCAAAGGAAGTTGACCAGGCAGACGCACTTCTCGTCAGACAGTGGAAAGAAGTCGGCAAGGTTTGTGCGTCTAAGAACGCCGCTCATGCAGCACTGCTGGTCAGCTCAACGCTTGAGTCCGACGACGGCTCTGAGCTGGTAGTTACGCTTCCCAAGGGCTCCTCGTTTGCAATGAGGATGCTCAGTGCGCCAGCAGTTTCCGAGTTTGTAAAAGAGTGCGTTGCCCAGGTCATGGGCCCGCGCCGTATCAAATATGTTGAGTCGAGCCTTGCCGCAACGGCAATCTCTCGAGAAAAACGTGCAGCTCAGGTACCGGCTCCGGCTCCTGCACCTGCGCCTGCAATTCCAGTGGCTCCTGCTGCGCCCGTCGCGCCAGCTCCTGAGCCAGTTGCGCAGCCCGCTCCTGCCGCTGTTCCCGCTCAGGTACCTGCGCCTGCTCCAGCACCTGCAGCTCCCGTTGCACCAGCGCCAGAGGCGTCATATCCGATGCCTTGGGATGAGCCTGCGTCTGGCAGTGCGCCTACTGAGGCTCTCGACTACGATCAGGTACCTTACAGCGATGACGATGTAGCTGCGGTTTTGGACAACTCTGTTGAAGACGCTGCTCCAGCTCCAGTTGCGCCTGCTCCTGTGCCAGCAGCTCCAGCTGTGCCAGTTGCACCCGCACCAGCGCCTGCACCTGCAGCGCCTGAACCCGAACCAGTTCCGGCTCCAAAGCCTGCTCCAGTACCAGCTTCACCAGAGGACATTGCTGCTCGTTCAGCGCTTCCACCAGAGCTCAACAGCGTGGCAGACATGCTTGAAAAGGTATTTGGACCAGCGGTTTCTTTGTCGGTAGAGAAGAAGCTGGATGCCGAAACTCCCGTAGACCCTGCAAATAACTAGAACTTCTCGCGATATTCTCGCGATATGACGCTTTGGTGCATGGATCCTCATGCGCCAGCGCAAAAAGCGCAACTTGTCTAAAATAGATACGACGATAGGAGAACATATGGCACGTGGTGGATTTAACATGGGCGGCATGAACCGCAATCAGATGATGGCTCAGGCTCGCAAAATGCAGGAGCAACTGCTGGAGGCTCAGCAGAAGGCTTCCCTTATGCAGGCAACCGCAAGTGCTGGTGGCGGCGCTGTTAAGGTAACCGCATCCGGCGACCTGCGCCTGACTAACATCACCATTGATCCTGAGGCAATTGATCCTGAGGATATCGAGATGCTCCAGGACATGATTCTGGCTGCTGTAAATGATGCTCTTGAGTCCGCTGAGTCTCAGGCATCTGCCCAGATGAGCGCAGTAACTGGTGGACTGAATATCCCAGGACTGTTCTAATCCATGGCGTTTGATACCACAAATGATGGTCGCGCGCTGCAGCGTTTGCTTGACGAGTTAGGCCGACTACCAGGCATTGGTCCAAAGTCTGCTCAGCGCATAGCCTACCATCTTCTAGAGGTTGATTCCGAGGAGGCTCGCCGTTTGGCGCAGGCTATCTTGGAGCTTAAGCAGCAGGTGCATTTTTGCCCTATCTGCTTCAACTATGCAACGCGTGACGAATGCGACATCTGCCTGGACTCTTCCAGGGATCGCAGTAAAATCTGCGTGGTCTCCGAGCCTAAGGATGTCTCGGCAATCGAGCGTACCGGTGCGTTTCACGGCCTCTACCACGTTCTGGGCGGCGTAATCTCGCCCATGGACAAGATTGGTCCCGAGCAGCTCCACGTGCGCGAGTTGCTGTCCCGCTTGGCCGATGGCACCGTTACCGAGGTAGTTCTGGCAACTAATCCGGACGTTGAGGGAGAAACAACTGCAACGTACCTCTCCAGAACTATCAATCCGCTTGGAATGACGGTTACCCGACTGGCAAGCGGACTTCCCGTAGGCGGAGACCTTGAGTACGCAGATGAGGTAACATTGGGACGTGCAATTGAGGCACGTCGGGAGGTTTAAGCATGGCAAACCACATGAGAACAAGTTCATCTGGCGAGAAGACCCCTGAGGCTTCATCGGTTGACATGAAGAATATTTCAACGCTTCGTGCTGGTCAGGGCGCACAAATTCCTCAGAGCCCACGACAGGCCGATAACACGCCAGAACCTCCAAATAGAAAATCGGTCATCATTTTGGTGGTCGCAGCTATTGTTGCGCTTACTGCTCTGTTCTTTATTGTTCGTTGCGCTACAAGCACTAAGAGTGAATCTGCAAGCCAGCAGCCAAAGCAGACCCAGTCCGCCTACGCTGACGAGAAACAGCAGGATGAGCAGGCAGTTGACGGCTCAGTTACCTTCCACGGCATGAAGTACTCTCTGGAGAAGCAAAGCGACGGCAAAACCGCTGTTGTTCGCACCAGTGATTCTGGAACTAAGAGTGTTCTATTTGAGGTTGAAGGAACTCCTACCAGCCTGATTCTTTTTAACGACACCATTTTGGTTCCAGAGAATCGCGATTCTGGCTGGGATGTTGTGGCATGTGCCCTGGTAGACGGCTCGCTTCCAACCCTTATTGCCGATAAGGACGGCAAGGCTGTTGGCGGAAACGGAACCATCACCGCAGCTACGCTTGACGGAACTACACTTAAGGTAACCGACTCCACAGGAAACACCACCAGCGTTGCTCTTCAGTAGAACATTTGTAAGGAAGTTGTGGATTTCTGGTGAGCGTTCACTTGTCTGACCTGCGGTTATTCTCGCCAAGTGGTTTTTTACAACAAAATTTTCAAATTCGTTGGAAATAACGCTAGACAAGAATAAAAGTTCCCTGTATTATTTCAATTCGCAACAAGGCGTCCGGGGTATTAGCTCAGCTGGTTAGAGCGCCGGCCTGTCACGTCGGAGGTCGCGGGTTCGAGCCCCGCATATCCCGCCATTGCATGTTCAAGCCCTCTTCGGAGGGCTTTTTCATTACCAAAAAAGTCCAGCATAAAAGATTTAAATTACATCTTTAATTTATTGAAACCAAGTCAGAAAATAGAGCATTGTGTGCTATCTTTACATCAGAATGTGTCTAAGTGCTTCTGCTGCGGAAACATTTAAAAGCAGAGGTAAAGTGAGGTGGATTGTGCGGGATCAGAATACTTTGGATGCGCTGTCGCAGTGTGATGGTGTGAATTCCATATCCGCAGATTCTTCTCTCACAGAGCCCACTTCAGATTCAATCAAGAAAATTGCTGTTTTTGATTTTGATGGAACCGTCATTTCTGGACAGTCAGGACTCTTGTTCTCTGCGTATTTGCTTCGTCGCCACCTGTCCTCAATTGCACGCACGCTCAAGCTTGTGTGGTGGGGAGCTCGCTACAAGCTGCATCTTCCCCAAAGGCAGGAAGAGGCAAGAGAGCTGGTAGTTGGTGCACTTACGCAGTATAGCGTTGAGTTTGCAAATGCCGTCATGCACGATTTTCACCGCGAGGTAATTGAGGGCATGTATCGTCCTCAGGCGCTGGAAGAGGTGCGTCGTCGGCAGGCAGAAGGTTGCTGCGTGCTGTTGGTTTCAGCAACGTTTGAACCTATCGCGGAATTGGCCGCTCAGAAGCTGGGAGTGGACGCGTTTCTCGCCACAAAGATGCAGGTGGGAGCCGACGGGCACTATACCAGCAAAGTCGACGGCCCCGTGATTGAGGGCGCTCAGAAGTTGGTCTCGGCAACTGAGTGGTGCAACCAGCGCTTTGGCGAGGGCAACTGGGAGATTGCGTACGCGTACGGCGATCACTACTCGGACGCAACGCTTTTGTCGGCAGCTCAAACGCCGTGTGCCGTTTGCCCTGGTCCAACGCTTGCCAGGCTTGCAAACAAGCGCGGCTGGAAAATTTTGAACTGGTAGCAAAGATTGAACTAAGAGCAACATCTGAACTAAAAGCAGCACCTGAACCGATAGCAAGAATCAACCTGTAACAATGATTGGCCTGGTCACAAGCCAGATACGTAAGTAAAGCAGTCCCTCGCGTGGACAACAAGAGGGGGTACTTGGAGAACCGATGGAAATTTCACGCAAAACTGACTATGCAATCCGCATGCTTTCTTCGCTGGTGAGAAGCCCAAAGAAGCTTCTTTCTGTTCGCGACGCCGCAGAAGAAAACGATATTCCATACTCCTTTGCTCGCTCAATCCAGCATGACCTGGTCATGGCAGGCGTAATTGTCAGCACGCGCGGCGCTCACGGTGGCATGATGCTGGCCATTGATCCAACTGAGGTGAGCGTTCTTGATATTGTCGAGGCAGTTCAGGGACCTGTTTTTATTTCTAGCTGTGAGTGGGCAGGTCCTAATAACGAGCCATGCCCTCGCCGTAATTCCTGTTATTTTGGACCCCTTTGGTGCAGCGCCGAGAAAACCTTGCGTAATTTCTTTGCGTCCGTTACTCTGCATCAAGTTGTTGTAGAGGGTCTTATGCCAGAGATGGTGGGCGAGTTCCAGCTGGTAAAGAATGAGAACGCCCAGCGTAATGAGCAGATTATCCAGAATGCCGCTGCCGCTATTGAAGCTGAGATTACTGCCGGCACATTTGATAACCTGCTTGATGGTGAGGTTATTTCTGCTGAGAAAAAGCCTTACGAGTTCAATATTGGTCGATAAGAAAATCTCACATACAAAAATGAGTGGCGAAGTGGAACCCGCATCAGAACTCACGCCGGAACTGCGTGCATTTGTCGAGTTCGTAGCCAAGAAAGGTCGCGAATTGTATCGCGATTTACCTTGGCGTCGCACGTATGACCCGTATGCTATCTGGATTTCTGAGGTTATGCTTCAGCAAACGCAGGTCAGCCGCGTAGATGGCCGCTGGCAGAGGTGGCTGGAGCGATTTCCAACGGTTGATGCGCTGGCAGCCGCTGCGCCTTCGGATGTGCTTGAAGAATGGCAAGGCCTGGGCTACAACCGTCGCGCTTTGTCCGTACATCGAGCTGCTCAGGCAATTTCTGAGGCTGGCGGCATCTTTCCACAAGATCAAAAGGAGCTGGTAAAGCTTCCAGGCATTGGTCCGGCCACTGCTGCGGGTATTCGTGCGTTTGCGTTTAATCTGCACGGTGTTTACCTGGAGACTAACGTGCGCACGGTCTTCCTGCACGAGCTGTATCCGCAGGCAGAGGGTGTGCCAGACTCCGAGCTTGTTCCGCTGGTAGAGTTAACGTGTCCTGCGAGTGTTGCAGACGCCGTGAACGCCGATAGCGCTGCGAATGTTGTGGACGCCGACGGCGCCGCGAACGATACCACAGCGGAGCTCACACCACGTAGCTGGTACTACGCCCTTCTCGACTATGGCGCGTACCTGAAGAAAACCATTCCCAACCCTTCGCGAAGGTCCAAAAGCCACGTCAAGCAGTCACGCTTTGAGGGATCTCATCGACAGAAGCGAGCTGAGCTCTTGCGCGTTCTTCTCGCCCATAAAGACGAGGGAGGAGCGGAGTTTGATACGCTTCACCAGGAGCTTTGTCAGATTGAGGTCAACGCGGGGCGAGAAACCCTTGATGAGCAGGTTACCCTTGGCTTACTTGAAGAACTTGCGAAGGAAGGCTTTTGTCAGAAAAATGATGAATACTGGATGCCTTAAATGGTTATAATTCATAATGCTGACGAAGGGGTCAGTATATGAGCATAAGTGCTAATGATTATCATTTGCATTTGTTCACCACAGGTAACACAGCGCTACCCAGGCGCTTAAAATCGCGCTCACAAGCGCTTTGACATGCGTTGACGTGCCACTCGTTAACGCGGGAGAGGAGAAAAAATGGCAGTAGATTTTGAGAATTCTCAGACAAAGAAGAATCTCGAGGCAGCTTTTGCTGGTGAGTCCCAGGCTACCAACAAGTACAGCTACTATGCTTCCCAGGCTGCAAAAGATGGTTATCAGCAGATTTCCAACATTTTCACCGAGACTTCTGGCAACGAGAAAGTTCACGCTAAGCTTTGGTTCAAGTATCTCCATGGCGGCAAGATTCCAGAGACTGCAGAGAACCTCAAGGACGCAGCAGCTGGCGAGAACTACGAGTGGACCACTATGTACGCTGACTTCGCTAAGGTAGCTGAGGAGGAGGGCTTCGCAGAGATCGCTGCTAAGTTCCGTCTTGTCGGCAACATCGAGAAGACTCACGAGGAGCGCTATCAGAAGCTTCTTGAGCGCGTTGAGTCCGGTGAGGTCTTTGAGCGCGAGGGTGTCAAGGTTTGGAAGTGCCTCAAGTGCGGTCACCTGCACGTTGGTGCATCTGCACCAAAGGTCTGCCCAGTCTGCGGTCACCCACAGGCATACTTCGAGGAGCAGTCCCTCAACTACTAAGTTGCAGCTTCAACTTTTAGTGCGTTAAAAATGTACCCGCCAGCAGGCAAATGGCCTGTTGGTGGGTATTTTTGTGCGCAGATGTTGCGGCGAGATTGGGCTTCTCGCTATATGCTCGTTGCGCGCCTGATTTCTGCAAAGAATCTGTAAATTTTGCCTAAAAGCATCAAAGATTCGGTGGATTTGCCTGATTTCATC
>ERZ772932.1036-NODE-1036-length-13882-cov-14.460259_pt1 | contig 13882 bp, 9 predicted proteins | sample MGYA00511684_ERZ772932 | MGnify/ENA primary metagenome ERZ772932 (study PRJEB29015, sample SAMEA2738078) | human oral metagenome | biome: human oral; feature: human-associated habitat; material: saliva | place: China | collected 2210 ...
CCCACCCCCAACCCCTCCCCCATAGGGAGGGGAGTGATTAGCGAGATACCCCTATGATAGGAAAAGCTGTTTAGTCATTCCTAAGCAAACAGTTTCCTGCACTCCCCCTCTCTGTAGGAGAGGGGGTTGGGGGGTGAGGCTTTATAAGATTTAAAGACAGAGTAATACGTTCGTTTGTTACTCTGTCTTTTTTCTATTATTAGTCCTTTTTGTACTTACTAACTATTTCCATTTCTCAGGTATAGAAACAGACTGATTTCCAACTGTGATAGTATGGGGCATGACAGCATTACGAAAGCGGCGTTCGTTATTTTCAAGGAACACCCACTTACTACGGAAAGCGTTGAGATGGTTACGCAAGTCATGAGCATGACTGCCTGGTGGGAAAAAGACTTTGACCTTCTTATTAGGATAATTTGTATGTATAAAATTTAATGGAGGGATAAGGTCGGTGTCCGCACTTATCAGTACAATAACATCTGTTTTATCTTGAACACAATCAGCCATCATACGGACAGAGATGTTTACATCGGTCCTTTTTTCTTCAGGTTTCGATATCGAATATTTACAATAGGGACATTCAATCTGCTTAGACATGTATTTACCCCTAATAACTTCAAACTTATCAGGATGCAGGATGCGGTTTGCATTGAGGAATGCACTCTGGCGACTGTTCTTCTGTGGGCTAAGAGGAGAAGCTGTGAAGTAAATCACCTTTTCAAGAACTTGGTCGGGACCGAGAAAACTTTCGCAGAAAGCGACTAAATCCAACCAATAAAAATCCTTCCATTCAGGGGAAATCTTTTTTTGCGTTTCAATGCAAAATAGAAATTGAAACCATCGAAATAGAATGTTACTCTCTTTGGCATAGTATGTAGATTAAATAAAAAAGCCACTCGGAAGTGGCTGAAACTCTGCAAGAAAGCAGAGCGATGCTTTTAATACTGCAAAAGTATAAAATTAAAAGATAAGTTCCAAGTTTTTTCTCCATTATTTTCTGTTGGATATGATAATTTATTGCAATGAAAAAGACAATATTGATTACGAGCTTTTTGATATACTCCCAGTATATGGAAGGATAAGAACTCTTTAACCAGAGATACGATTATCGCACGTTATAAGTTTAGTTTTTATTTGCTGTCACTTTTAACATTTCAAGTAGTCCCAATGTAAATCAATAAGTTAGAACGTAATCGTAAGTGACAGTAATGACAGCAAAATTATTTTCAAGGACTACCTTCTTATAATGATTCGTGCCATTAGTACCATTCGTAGTTCAAATTCTAAAGGCGACTACGAATAACGCAAATTGCACGAATCACTTAACAAAAGAATTCGTGTCATTCGTAGTTCTGATCATAAAGTTCAAAGTTCAAACCTCAAAGTTCAAAGGTAATAGTTATTTTACCGTATAAACAGTCGAGGTCAGTTTCATCTTTTCGACATCAAACGTAGTGAGGTAAGAAGTATCTGCGAAGGCTGTTGAGAGAACGGAGAACCTCTTTATCCCATACAGGTCGCAGCCATAAAGCATATAGTTAGCGATATCTGTCGTTGTGAAATAAGGTGTCATCGGGGTATGTGAGTGCATTACCTCTGTTATCTCTTCACCATTCATTGTTATTGGTTGCTCAAGAAAACTACGATGAAACCTGCGCCAACTGAGTATGTTCATATCCTTATCAAAGTCGAAAGCGTAGTCATCACCGATAGGAATCACCCCATGCTTTGTTGTACCATGCAGGAGGTAGAGTCTATAACCACCTTTCTCCAAAGGGAGCAAGTCCCAGTTCAAGCCAGAAGTGTTAGCCAAGAAAATACTATCTCCCTTCTCTTTTATGACCTTACGCGGTGCAATCTGCTTCGCTTTGAGCTGTTCAATCTCGGTTGGTTTAAGTTTACGTGGTGTGGCAGAACAGACATAGAAACTCGTGTCAGTACTCAGGTGGAGCGTCAGTTCAAAGACGGTCTGTTCCTTATCAAGGTTAGCAAAGATATAACGCCATGTTAGGTTTCCTTCTTCAAAAGCGGTAGCAGAATTGATTTCCTCTCTCTTGACATTATATTTCATAAGCGAATCAGTCGCTCGCCACGCCAATTTCTCATAAGTATACAACCACATTCCTTCCGCAAGGATAGAGTCATTGATAGCTTGGAAACGCTCTGGAGAGGGTGCAGTCAACTTCTTTGGTGCGGTCTGTGCCTTACTATAAATGGAGAAACATAAGAAGAAAAGTACGAACAAGATAGGTCTTGTCTTGGATTTGCAAAGTAATGTTTTCATAATAATATTTGTTTAGGAAGCCTCACCCCCCAACCCCCTCTCCGAAAGGAGAGGGGGAGTGCAGGGAACTGTTTGCTTGGGAGTGAATTAAAGACTTCCCCAACTTATAGGGGTATCTCGCTAATCACTCCCCTCCCTATGGGGGAGGGGTTGGGGGTGGGGCCAGTTGGTAGGTTGGTTGTTTGTTTGCCTTTACTCCTCCATCAACTTTCTATATCTACCCTTCTTAATCTCCTCATTGCCAAGACGGCGTGCCTTATTGATTTCGTAATCAGAGAAGCCACCTTCGAAGTAGACAACTTCACCATTACCCTCAAAGGCAAGGATGTGGGTACAGATACGGTCGAGGAACCAACGGTCGTGGCTGATGACAACAGCACAACCGGCAAATGCCTCAAGACCTTCCTCCAAGGCACGGAGTGTATTCACGTCGATATCGTTGGTAGGCTCATCGAGGAGGAGGACATTACCTTCCTGCTTCAATGCCATAGCCAACTGAAGACGGTTACGCTCACCACCAGAGAGTACTGAACAAAGTTTGCTCTGGTCGGTACCAGAGAAGTTGAAACGTGAGAGATAAGCACGTGAATTGATGTCACGTCCACCCATACGAATCGTCTCGTTGCCTTGTGAAACTACGTCATATACCGTCTTGTTAGGATCGATATCCTTGTGCTGCTGGTCAACATAAGCAAGTTTAACGGTCTCACCTACCTCGAACGTACCGCCATCTGCCTGCTCCAAGCCCATGATAAGGCGGAAGAGCGTTGTCTTACCCGCACCGTTAGGACCAATAACACCTACGATGCCGTTAGGAGGCAACATGAAGTTGAGGTCGTTGAAGAGTACCTTCTCACCGAAAGCCTTCTTTACGTGCTGTGCTTCGATCACCTTATTACCCAAGCGTGGACCGTTAGGAATAAAGATTTCGAGCTTCTCCTCACGCTGTTTCTGCTCCTCGTTGAGCATCTGTTCGTAAGAATTCAGACGAGCCTTACCCTTTGCCTGACGAGCCTTCGGTGCCATGCGCACCCATTCCAACTCACGCTCCAAGGTCTTGCGACGCTTAGAAGCCGACTTCTCTTCCTGCTCCATGCGCTTTGTCTTCTGATCGAGCCATGATGAATAGTTGCCCTTCCATGGAATACCCTCGCCACGGTCGAGTTCGAGAATCCACTCGCTCACATCGTCCAAGAAGTAACGGTCATGGGTAACAGCGATAACAGTACCCTCATACTGCTGCAAATGCTGCTCCAACCAGTCGATACTCTCAGCATCAAGGTGGTTGGTAGGCTCATCGAGCAACAATACATCTGGCTTCTGAAGGAGCAGACGGCAGAGGGCAACACGACGGCGCTCACCTCCAGAGAGATTAGTCACTGGCAAATCACCCTTAGGACAACGCAGTGCATCCATCGCACGCTCCAAGCGTGAATCAATATTCCAGGCGTCTGTTGCATCGATAATATCCTGCAACTCAGCCTGACGCTGCATCAGCTTATCCATCTTGTCAGCATCAGAGTAATACTCCTCCAAGCCAAACTTTACGTTGATATCGTCGTATTCCTTCAGTGCATCATAGATATGCTGCACACCTTCCATAACATTCTCCTTCACGGTCTTCGCCTCATCGAGTGGTGGATCCTGTGGCAGATAACCCACCGAATAGCCCGGACTCCATACCACTTCGCCCTGTGTTGGTTCCACAAGACCAGCGATAATCTTCATCAGCGTAGACTTACCTGCGCCGTTGAGACCAATAATACCTATCTTTGCACCATAGAAGAACGAGAGGTAAATGTTCTTCAGAATCTGTTTCTGGTTCTGTGGGATAATCTTCGATACACCCACCATTGAGAAGATAATCTTCTTGTCGTCTACTGTTGCCATTTATTCTTTCGTTTGTTTTGTAGGCAAAGATAACGAAAATAATTCATATTGGCAAGTTAAGAGGTTGACAAGTAATCAAGGTGCTTGCGGAAAGAAGACAGAGAATATAAAAGACAGGGTAACAGAAGAACGCTTAGGATTCAGCCTCTTATTGTCTCAACATATAGCGACTTTCTAATAAGTATCACGCCCCAGAGACTATTATATCTATCTTCTTTATGAACGAGAGAATATGTATTGTTTTCAATTGTTTTATTGACGAAAAGAAATTACCGTAAAAGATTTCTATTACTATTCCTCTCAAGGATTTGCATTTGATGAATAGCTATCTGATTAAGTCTAACAAGTCTTTCCCCTTGAGGTATATCGTCATTGATAAGTACTGCATTGATATTCTCCATGTTCGACAAACAAATCAATTCATTTACAGAAGCATAGTCACGAATATTACCTTTCAAATCAGGATTAGACTCTCGCCATTGTCTGGCAGTCATTCCAAACATGGCAACATTCAGCACGTCTGCCTCCTCTGCATAAATGATGTTTGCCTGCGTAGGGGTAACTTTCTCAGGGATGAGATGACTCTTTATAGCATCCGTATGTATGCGATAGTTTATCTTAGATAATTCTCTTTTTGCAGTCCATCCTATCAACTCTTGTTCTTTAGCTTTCAGACGTTGGAACTCCATGACAAGATAAAGTTCAAACTCAACAGAAACCCAATTGGCAAACTTGAAAGCTATATCACGCTGAGCAAAAGTACCACCACCAGCTCCATTCTTAGTGAATACACCTATTGCTGCAGTCAACTCCACCCATCTGGTTGGGCTCATAGTAAAAGAGTTACTACCTGCTTCTGCCAAAAGGGGGTCGAATTCGACCCCTTTGAAGTTAGGATTGTTTAGTTTCTCCCATAAACCCAAATACTCCAGCGTATTCTTTTGACGCATCCAATTCTTAACAACGTCTTTAGGCTCAGCAGTATTCTTCTGTCGAGCAATGTCTGTTATACAGATGTAATCAATACCATCTTTTGTCATAGTCTTAATTGCTACATCTTTAACGAAGATTTCTCCCTTCTTTGTCATAGTATTATTATTTTATAAATATATGTGCAAAGATAATATAAAATTTACTTCCTGCTCACTCCTATCAACAAAATACTAATAAAATCGTTGATAAATAAGAATAATGTTTACCTTTGCAGGGGTAATCATTAACAGAATACTAACGTAACGTGTTGGCAGCCAAACATAAATATACGAAGTTTTCTTATCTTTACCTACTTACAAAGACCCACCGACAGGGAAACTTATCCCTCAAATTATGAAAGTATTATCTTATAAAACAAGCGAGTATGACAAAAAACCTTTCACCTTACAGATGGCTCGGCTATATGTTTGTTTGGATGCTGGCGTATCTACTTCTTCTTCAAGAAGGAAAAGTATCCGAGCTGTTTATCTTCATCCTTTTATTAGTAGCAATAGTGCTCAATGGTTATTGCGCATATAGGTTTGCTTTGGAGAAATGGACATTCTTAGCCATACTGGCATTCGTCGTGGCTATGGTGCTTGACTTCTTCCCAATTGTTGCCTATTTCGTAATAATAGAAATATTTATGGCGTAACTAACACTTCAGCGTCGTTTCCTACTTTTCTTATCACACCTGCGCTTTGAATTTTCCTTACATAATAGCGGCGAAAACACCCCTAAGAATACCCAAAAACAGCCTTTTTGAACGTCTTTGTAACTAACAGTATATCAAACTATTGCAAACTCGTTATGCAAAAGGTGCTTAATTAGACTCCAAAAGGGCGTTAATAAGACCTCAAAAGAGCACCTTTTGCAAGCTAAAAGGGCGTCTTTGAGAAGCTAAATGACCATGTGTTGAAATATAGTATATAGAAAATTGTTTACAAACAAGCAGCCACACCTCCCCCGACCCCTCCAAAGGAGGGGAGGGACAAATGGGGTAATGATTTAAAAACGAAATCAGATAATATGCAATCAGTTTACTCAGCAAATCTTTATCTATTAGGCACTCCCCTCCTTTGGAGGGGCTGGGGGAGGTCCCCTCATATATCCTCAAACATTTGTTAAAACATCATACCTTTTTGTACTTTTAACACTATTAGCATCCATTGTTTGGTAAAATTATCGTAATTTTGCACCAAATATCGTAATAAAGCTTATTATAGCTAAAAGAAAGACTCAGGAAAACGGTTTACGATAATGTATTCAGGTGTTATGCCACTTAAGCGATACACCACAGGAAATTATATAAAAAAAACGAAATAAATTACTCAAGTAAAATGAAAAAGAATTATGAAAAGCCATGCTGTTCAAGTATGGTCGTAGCTGTTGAGCAAGCTATGTTAGCAGGAAGCGGTGTGACAGTTACCGATGGTGGATTTACCCCTCAGCCACCTCAGACATGGTCTGGTGCAAAACAAAATTCACTTCCAAACGAAGACGACGAATAAACAATAACCATTAAGAAAAAGAAACATGACATTTAAGAAGATTTACGGTATCATTCTTGGTGCTGTAGTAGCAGGCTTGACATCATGTTCAAGTGAGTTAAGCTCAGAAGGCAACGCCACAGTTAATCCCAACGAAACAGCAAGACGTGCATTGACTATCGCTGTCGGTGATGGAGGTACTCGCTCTGTAGTGAGTCTTGAGACAAACGGAAACAAGTGGGAGAATGGTGACCTCTTTGGTGCCGTTAATATGACTAAACCTGTTAGCCTTGAGAAGTTGATAGCTAAGGGCGAGGGTAATTCTACTAAGTTGGAAGGCAATATTGACTGTGCTAATGGCGATAAGATTGGTGTTTTCTTCCCTTACAAACAAAGTGCTGGGCAGGACCAGAAGCTTGTTGAAATTAGTATGAACAATGGTATTATCTCAACAAATGGTAAGCCTACTGAGTACAAGCAGAACGGTACAATTGAGAACTTAAAGTACTTCGATTATAGCTTCGGCTCAACAAATGTACAAGTAGGTGCTGACGGCTCGGCTAAGGCAACAGGTAGTGTAAACATGAAGAAGCAGTATACTATCCTTGGCTTGAAGTTTATTGCCACTAAGAATAGTACTACCACTGACATTACAGAGAAAGTAAAGAAGGTTACTATTTCTAATGTTGCAGATGAAGCAGTGTTTAAGATGGTTACAGGGACATTGGAGAATAAATCTGAACTTGGCACTATTAATATTGAGACCTCTAATCTCGATCGTATTTACATAGCCGTTTTCCCAGACAATAACTTCAGTCCTAAGTTCACCGTTGAAACAAACGACAATAAGACTTACACCGTTTCTGTAAGCGGTAAGAAGGTTGAGGCTGCTGCATATTATCCAATTACTTTGCAGGTTAAGGAGTATATCCCAAATCCTCCATACATCGAAGTTGAAGGTGTGAAGTGGGGTAAGTATAACTTACAGTACACTCCAGGCTCAAATGCTGACGGTTGGACTGGTGGTTATCACCTTGCTGCTAACCCATGGGATTACTACTATTCAGATGGTAGTCTACCTGTCTTATCTACTGGTTCTGATGCAGAAACAGATGCTATCAAGTCTGACCACTTCCGTTGGGGAGATATATCTAAGGCTCATAACTATGGTCATGATGCTCAAGGTCATTATGACAAAACAGTAGGTGATATAAAACGTCAGATTACAACTCCAAACGAATTTGGTGACCTGCCATACTATGCTTCTCAGCATAACTGGAGATTGCCTTCACCAGAGGATTTTGAGGCCTTGATGAAGAATACCACAGAGTATGTTGGTTATTATATCGATGGTACAAACAAAATCTATGGTGCTCTTTTCGTTCCTGATGGCGTCGCTCATGGATGGGTAGTCAACAAGAACAATAGTAAGTATAAGCAGTCAAATCAGACGGGTACTATTCTTGAAAATCAATTGAGAGAGTTTACAAAGGAATTTATAAATAAGGGAGTATTCTTCCCAGCAGCAGGTTCATATAACGAGTACAGTAATGGTGCTCCTTCAATGAGAACTATAGGAAGACAAGGATTATACTGGACTTCTAAGTCAGAAAATGCAACGAATGCCTATTCGTTTACCTTCTATTTGACATCTGGTAGCTTTAATTTACCAACTGTTGGAAATAATCATGCTGGAAAAAGACCACCTAAAAGTGATATGTACAGCATCCGTCCAATCTACATTGGTCAGTAAATAAAGGTCGCCCAACAGCCTCTTTCTAACTCCTCCTCCCATGCAGGGAGGGGAGCAGATACGACAATATCCTTGTGGATATGCACGTAGTGGGGAGCTGAAAGTAGGGGACTGAGAAAAGAATATAACCCAAAAGGGAAGATGTAAAAGATGATTTTACGTCTTCCCTTTTTCTTTGGACTAAAAAAAGCCTCACCCCCCAACCCCCTCTCCGAAGGGAGAGGGGGAGTGCAGGGAACAGTTCGCTTAGAAACGACTAAACAGCTTTTCCAACCATAGGGGTATCTTGCTAATCACTCCCCTCCCTATGGGGGAGGGGCAAGGGGGTGGGGCCAGTTGCTTTCGTTACATTTTACGCCCCTCTCCATGCGGGAAGGGGCAAGGGGGAGGGGCTGTTTGTGTCTGTTTGTGTCTGTTTGTGTCTGCGTTGTCATAATTATTACGTACTGATAAGAACTCCGTTCGAATAACTCTGGATTATAGTAGTAATCATAATTATGAATTATGAACTATGAATTCTGAATTACCATAACTACTTGTGTGCGTGAACAATACTTCTGATTAAAAAAAAAGAACATTTCTTTTGGTATTTGTTGTATAAACGACTATATTTGTAGCACAAAACCTAAATCAATAGAATATATGTCTAATTTTATGAAAGTAAGTCAGAGTCGCAGAAAGCACCCACCATTTGTTAGTGGTCGCTTAGCTTTCTCCTTTGCACTTGGGTTGATGGCATTTGCACCATCCCCAGTATTAGCCAATGTAGATGCGAACACGAGTATGAGTGTTCAGCAGCAAAAGCAGAGTATTAATGGTGTAGTGAAAGATGCTAATGGCGACCCAGTCATTGGTGCTTCTATACTGGCAAATGGTACTCCAGTAGGGGTGACCGACATGGACGGTCGCTTCTCAGTCTCTGTTACTCCGGGTACGGAGTTGAAGATTAGTTATGTTGGTTTTGCCACTCAGAGCGTCATGGTGAGAAGTGGTGTGACGAACTATAACATTACTCTAAAGGATGAGAACAGCGCACTTAGTGAGGTTGTTGTTGTCGGTTATGGTACACAGAAGAAGGCAAACCTCTCTGGTTCTGTTGCACAACTCGATAGTAAGGCGCTCGAAAACCGCCCTATCTCTAACGTGTCTTCAGGCTTGCAGGGCTTACTTCCGGGTATCACGGTGACCGGAGCTGACGGTGCGCCGGGTCTTGATAATGGTACGATTCTTGTGCGTGGTGTGGGAACATTGAACTCAGCTACGCCATACATTTTGATTGATGGTGTTGAAGCAGGAACGCTCAACTCGCTTGATCCAGAGGATATCGCGAGTATCTCAGTCCTGAAGGATGCTTCTTCAGCAGCCATCTATGGTTCAAAAGCATCTAACGGTGTGATTCTGGTAACTACAAAACGAGGGCAGAACGGTGCGCCAAAGGTTAGTTATTCAGGTTATTTTGGTATTCAGAATGCAACAGCCTTGATGGAAAGGATGAATTCTGCCGATGCCGCTTACTATTATAATAAGGCATTGGAGCGTAGTGGTAAGGCAGCACGTTTCTCTGATGAAGCAATTAAGAAGTTCCGTGATGGTTCAGACCCTTACAACTATCCTAATACAGACTGGTACGATCTTGCATTCAAAACCGCTTGGCAGAATCGCCATAGCGTGAACATTACGGGTGGTAATGAGTATGTGAAGTATCTGGCTTCTGCTGGTTATCTCAAGCAGAGCAGTATTCTTCCTAATGCAGGTCGTGAGCAGTTTAATGGTCGTGCAAATCTCGACATGGTGTTGTCAAAGCGCATCACTGCCCATCTTAACCTCGCTTATATCCAAAACAACTATCGCGATGCAAGTAGTGCATACGCTGGTGGAAGTAGCGATCAGATTATTCGTCAGCTGAATATCATTGCGCCTTGGATTGTTTATAAGTATGAAGATGGTACATATGGTACCGTTTCTGATGGTAACCCAATGGCTTGGTTGGAGTCAGGAATGACCGTAAACCGCAACAACCGTAACTTTACGGGTATGATTGGTCTCGACTATCAGATTCTGAAAGACTTGAAGTTGACGCTGCAGGGTGCATACGTTGATGCTTCACAGCGTTACTCTTACTTCCAAAAGTTCATTCAGTATAACCCTAATAAGGCCTCTGACCCTAACAAGTTAGAGATTGCTCACTATGACTGGCACCGCACAACCTTCGATGCGTTCCTGAACTATGACAAGTCATTTGCGAAGCATAACTTCAAGGCTATGCTCGGTTGGCATACTGAACGCTATAAGTATCTGCCAGACTGGATGTATCGTAAGAACTTCCCTAACAACGAACTTACTGACTTGAACGCTGGTGATGCTTCGACACAACAGAATGCTGGTAACACTCGCGAGCTGGCGATGGTGTCTTACTTCGGTCGTCTGAATTATGACTATGCTGGTCGTTACCTCTTTGAGGCAAACTTCCGTTCTGATGCTTCCTCACGCTTTGCTGAGGCTCATCGCTGGGGTTTCTTCCCATCATTCTCTGCTGCATGGCGTATCTCTGAGGAGCCATTCATGGAGAGTTCAAAGTCATGGTTGAACAACTTGAAGCTGCGTGCATCATGGGGTCAGTTGGGTAATCAGGATGCTTTGAACGATTACTATCCTTGGATGAACACTTACAACCTCAATGCGAAGTATCCATTTGGTGGACAGCTTACTCCGGGTTACTATCAGGGTAGCTATCACCTTGAGACAATCTCTTGGGAGCGTTCAACCACATGGGGCGTTGGTCTTGACTTTACCCTCTTCGGTGGTTTGACTGGTTCGTTGGATTACTATAACCGCAAGACGACTGGTATTATCATGAACGTGTCTGCTCCTGCAGAGTTTGCACTCGGTGCTTACAAGGATAATATCGGTGCATTGCGCAATCAGGGTGTTGAGCTTTCATTGGCTTACGCAAAGCAGTTGAACAAGGATTGGACAATCAATGTCGGTGCGAACTTCGCTTACAACAAGAATAAGATTCTTAACTTGGGCGAAGGCACAGAATACATTGGTAGTGGCAACCGCCGTACAGCAGTAGGTCAGCAGTACAATAGCTTCTTCATGTACAAGGCAACGGGTAAGTTCTTCAACTCACAGCAGGAGGCTGACGACTTCACAGCGAAGTATGGCAACCCATTCGGACGTAAGTTCATGGCGGGTGACCTTATCTATGAGGACACAAACGGTGATAATAAGCTCGATTCAAACGACCGTATCTATACCAAGCATACTGATATCCCAGCAATTACTTACGGCTTCAATCTCGGTGCAACATGGAAGAACGTAGACTTCTCTATGATTTGGCAGGGTGTTGGTGCAGTATCTCATATCTACAATCGTGAGGTACTTGGTGAGTTCTCTGGTGATGCCAGCCACCCTTCAACACTGTGGAAAGACTCATGGACAGACGACAATCACAATGCTAAGTTGCCACGCGTATTCGAGACAGGAAACAGCCCAAGCGACATGACTCGTGCTATGTCAACCTTCTGGTTGTGGAACACAGCTTACTTGCGTTTGAAGACTTTGCAGTTGGGTTACACCCTTCCAAAGAGTGCACTCAAAGCAATTCATCTTGAGAAGGTACGTATCTACTATGCAGGTGAAAACCTCCTTACCTTCGATGCATTGCCATTCAATATTGACCCAGAAGTGACCAGCGAGCGTGGATCATCTTATCCATTGCTGCGTTCACATTCTATCGGTATCAATATCACATTCTAACCGTAAATACCCGATATACATTATGAAAACTGTAAGAACATATATATTAGCAGGTGTGACAGCTCTTGCGCTCACATCTTGTAATGACTACCTTACCACTGTGCCGAAAGATGCAATGTCGCCAGCAACAACATGGAAGACGGGCGACGATGCAGAGAAGTTCCTTGTGGGCTGTTATGATGGTTGGGAAGATGGTGGAGCCCTGCTTTATTGGGACGCTGGCTCTGACTTTGCGTACAACAACTTCCCTTGGGAAGGCTTTACCAATATCGGTAATGGTTCGCTCTCACCATCGTCTCCGGGTTGGTCGTTCTACGATTATACTATCATTGGTAGATGTAACACCTTCCTTGAGAATGTTGATAAGTGTGTCTTCAGCAGCGATGCGGTAAAGAAAGACCTCGTTGCGCAGGTGAAGGCTATCCGTGCTTACAACTATTTCCGCATGGGTTTCCTCTATGGTGGTGTGCCAATCGTTAAACCTTTCACCAGTGCTCAGGAGGCACGCGTGCCACGTAATACGGAGCAAGAAGTGAAGGATTTGGTATTCAAAGACCTTGATGAGGCAATTGCTGATATCAATACGTCTCCTGCTGCACGTGGACGTATCGCAAAGGGTGCTGCCTTAGCAATGAAGATGCGTGCTGCTCTCTACTGGGGCGACTATCAGAAGGCGAAGGATGCTGCTCAGGCTATCATTGACTTGGGTAAGTATGAACTTGATCCTGACTATACCAACCTCTTTAAGTTGGCTGGTGTTGACTCAAAAGAAATCATCCTTGCCGTACAGTATAAGAGTGGTACTCGCCCACTGGGCACTATCGGACAGCTCTATAACAATGGCGATGGTGGCTGGTCATCAGTGGTTCCAACACAGAAGTGTGTCGATAACTATGAGATGAGCAATGGTATGACAATCACTGAGGCGGGTTCTGGCTATGATGCAACGCATCCTTTCCATGGTCGTGACCCACGTATGGCAATGACGATTCTCTATCCCGGTTGCGACTGGGAAGGTACTATCTTCAATACCCTCGACGAGAATGTCAATGGTAAGAAGAATCCTAACTATCCAACCAATGCTGCCAACTCATCTAAGACTGCCCTCACATGGCGTAAGTACTTAGACCCAAAGAGTCAGTATGCTGACGTATGGGACACAGAGGCTTGCCCTATTGTCTTCCGTTATGCTGAGGTACTCTTGACATGGGCTGAGGCTGAGAACGAGTTGAACGGTCCTTCTGCCAACGTCTATGCAATGATTGACAAGGTGCGTACACGCGTGGGTATGCCTGCTGTTGACCAGTCAAAGTATAACACTAAGGACAAACTTCGTGAGTTGATTCGTCGTGAGCGTGGCTCTGAGTTCGCTGGTGAGGGTCTCCGTCGTGCTGATATCTTACGTTGGACAAGCAATGGTAAGATGGTCGCAGAGACAGTATTGAATGGTCCATTGAACCGTATCACAGGTACTATTAACACATCTGCTACCGACCCAACCATGCGTGCCGTAGTCAGTGGTAGCAGCAAGGTTGAGGACCGTACGTTCCAAACCTTCAACAGATATCTGCCAATCCCACAGTGGAATATCTCTGATAATCCTAAGTTGGAGCAGAATCCGGGGTATGCGAAGTAAGGGAAACTGACTCGAACTCGCCACAACTGGCCCCTCCCCCAACCCCTCCCCCATAGGGAGGGGCGTAGAATGTAACGAAAGCAACTGGCCCCACC
>ERZ772932.1038-NODE-1038-length-13847-cov-6.177712_pt1 | contig 13847 bp, 10 predicted proteins | sample MGYA00511684_ERZ772932 | MGnify/ENA primary metagenome ERZ772932 (study PRJEB29015, sample SAMEA2738078) | human oral metagenome | biome: human oral; feature: human-associated habitat; material: saliva | place: China | collected 2210 ...
ATGGACAAGATGGAGGTCAGGTAACGATTTATCCTGACTTTATCAGACGTTGCATCCTCTTTGTGGAGAATGTAGGAGATTACCAAGTCAAACAACATTCTGAGAAGTTAGTGGAAGTTTGTCTAAGCCAACGAGATGAGGGCATGGAGACAGCTATTTTAGCACAGTTTCAACTCCTAGCTCAGCAAAAGCAGTTTATAGTTCCCGAAATCCAATTTTCAGATTATCACTGGGATACTAGCCGTAAACTCAAACGAATCCAACGTTTATGAAAGGATAAAAGACAATGACAGAAGTAAAAAGACATGTAGAAATCGCAGGATATGGTGTTTGCCTTCCAAAAAATACCGTCCAATTCAAAGATCAAACGCGTTATCGTGTAGTTGAAAATGAAGAAACGCAGTTAGATTTAGCAGAGGTAGCCGTTCAGAGAGCACTCGAACATGCAAACTTAGATATTAAAGATATCGATTGCCTTGTATCAGCTAGTGCAGTTGGTGTTCAGCCTATTCCTTGTACGGCTGCCTTGATTCATGAGCGCGTGGCAAAAGGACTCTCAATCCCAGCTATGGATATCAATACGACCTGTACCAGCTTTATTTCTGCTCTATCGACCATGTCCCACTTGATTGAGGCAGGCGAATACAATCGTGTCTTGATTGTGTCTAGTGAGGTTGGAAGTTTAGGGCTCAATCCGAATCAAAAAGAAAGTTTTGAACTCTTTAGTGATGGGGCGGCAGCCTTTATTTTCCAAAAAAGCCATGAGGAAAAAGGGGTCATTGCTAGTCTCCAACGTACTTGGTCAGAAGGGGCTCACGATACGGAAATTCGTGGAGGTCTGACTTCTTTTCAACCAAAAGAGTACTCTGAAACGACTAAGACCAATTATATGTTCGATATGAAGGGAAAGAAAATCCTCCTCTTGTCAGCTCGTAAAATCCCAGTCATGTTTGAAGAGTTTCAAGAAAAAACACAGCTAGCCTTGGCAGATGTGGACTATATCATTCCTCATCAGGCTAGTCGCGCCCTTCCTTTGGTTATGGAAAAACTAGGTGTAGCTGAGAATCAATACCTCAACTTAGTTACTGACTATGGGAATATGGTTTCAGTCTCTGTGCCATTTGGCTTGGCTTACTCTTTAGATCATGGACTGGTCAAGGAGGGAGATGTTATTTATCTTATGGGAACTGCTGCCGGTATGACGGTCAATATGTTGGCTCTCAAACTATAATAGGCATCTGAAAACGGAAGAGTTAGAACTTGAGCAAGAGTAAAAGGTTGCTATCTACCCCTGAACTGAGGTATACTAGTAGAAAGATTAGTTTATCAAGCGACGAGGGAGAATGTTAGAAAAGGAAGGGGATGTATGACAGCTAGAAAAATGCAGCTACTCATGTCTAAGTATGGTTTTAGTATTACCATTATGTTGGCAGAGTTGTTTATCGTCTTTGGTTTGTTTCTCTATCTAGGTCGAATGGCTCCGATTGTTTGGATTATCCTAGTTATTTTGATGAGTATGGCGACCATTGTATCGATTGTCAATCGCTCTATGAATCCGGAAAGCAAGGTAACATGGCTGTTAGTAGCCTTTGTTCCAGTATTTGGTCCCCTAGTCTATATCATGTTTGGAGAACGCCGTCTATCTAAAAAAGAGGTCAAGCAGTTAAAGCAACTTCAATCAATGGTTGACCGAGAGGACAATAGCAGAGCCCTCCGTTTGGAGTTAAAAGAACAAGACAAGTCTGCTTATGGCGTCATCAAATCCCTCCTCAGTATGGATACGAACGCAGATGTCTATGATCGAACGGATACACAATTTTTTGCCTCTGGTGAAAGTATGTGGCATCAGATGCTAGAGGATCTCAGGAAAGCGGAGAAATTTATCTTTCTTGAGTACTATATCATCGAAGAAGGCTTGATGTGGAACAGCATTTTAGAGATTTTGGAAGAAAAGGCTTCTCAAGGAATAGAAGTTAAACTCCTCTATGATGACATTGGTTGTATGGCTACCCTGCCTGGAGATTATACCATCCAGCTTCGTGGTCGAGGGATTGAAGCCCATAAATTTAACAAGGTGATTCCACGCTTGACCGTTGCTTATAACAACCGTGATCACCGTAAAATCATGATTATCGATGGGCAGATTGCCTATACAGGTGGTGTTAATCTGGCAGATGAGTATATCAACCATATCGAACGCTTTGGTTATTGGAAGGATAGCGGTATTCGGTTGGATGGATCGGCTGTAAAGGCTTTTACCAGACTCTTTTTATCTACTTGGTATATCAACCGTGGAGAGATTAGTGATTTTGATCAATACCATCTCGAGAATCAACCCAAAGATGGGATGGGACTTTGCATTCCCTATAGTAGTGGGCCAAAACCTATCTACCGAGCTCAAGTTGGAAAAACGGTCTATCAAAACCTTATCAATCAAGCTACAGATTATGTCTATATCACGACTCCTTACCTGATTGCCGACTATGATCTAACCGAAAGTATCAAAAATGCAGCTCTGAGAGGGGTAGATGTGCGAATTGTGACGCCATATATCCCAGATAAGAAGGTCATCCAATTGGTTACTCGCGGAGCCTATCCTGACTTGTTGTCTGCTGGAGTTCGCATTTACGAGTACAGTCCCGGATTTCTTCATAGCAAGCAAATGCTGGTCGATGGAGAAGCTGCAACAGTGGGGACCATCAATTTTGACTATCGTAGCTTGCTCCACCACTATGAAAATGCCGTTTTACTTTATAGAACGCAGTCCATCATAGATATCGAGAGGGACTTCGAAAAGATTTTTAAAGTTTCTCGAGAAATCTATCCCCACACGATCAAAACAAGTTGGTACCAAAGCCTCATTAAGGAAATTGTCCAGTTGTTTGCGCCGATGTTATAAGAGATCATGTTAAAGGTGTTTGATGTGACCAATAACAGCCCTAGGCAGCTAACGGAGATGTCAGTAGGCAAAATCATCTTTGGTGCAGAAATGAAAGGGAGATAAGAGATAAAAGGTGAGACGAATAATGTTATGGCACACCCTGAAGAAAGCTACTTAATCGGTGGGAGAAGCCATCTCGGCTCTTGTTAATACGTTTTGGAGTAGCTTTGGAAGACTATTCTCTATCTTGTGATAATTCAAACATTTTATTTGACAAAATGCTCTTAATTTGCTACCATATTTCCAATATTATTTAAAAAGGGGAAGGCTTTTATGAAAAGTTATAAACGTTCTTTATTTTGGAAATGCAAGTCAGTTTTACTTACGGCAGCCTTAGCATCTGTAGTTGTAGCAGTGGGACAAGTAAGCGCTGATGAAGTAAAAAAACCTAGTCAGACAGCTAACGATTTGGCTCAAACAAGTTCAGATACGGCCAAGCAAACTCCGTCTAGCAAATTGGCTGATGAAACTGTAAAAGAAATCCAAGCTAAGGCAACTACTCCAGTGGTACCAGCTGATAAAGCTCAACCTGGTGATGTTGTTAAGGTGGCTACAACCTCTACAAAACCTAAAGTTGATACTAAAGAAAATGAAACTGGCACAGAAGCTGTAGCTAAAGCAGAAGCTTCTGTAAATGTTGAGACAACTATCTTAGCTGCCAAAGGAACTCCTGTCGGAGAAAAAGCGCCAGTTGTCACTACAAAGACTGCATCTGATCATATTGAGACTGATGAATATGTAGCGGATGTAACTCAGACTGTCAAAAAAACTCGAATCGAAAAAGTTTTGAAAGAAGCAGATGTGACAATCACGAAACAACTATCTGGTACTGCGGATATCGTTTTTGCTATTGATAAATCAGTTTCAATGGATTCATCCATCCAGAATGTTATGCAAAATATCGAGAACTTTGTTCGTGATTTGGCTAGTAAAAAGGTTGATGCTCGTCTTGGTTTAATAGCGTATGAGTCTGCTAAGGATGTTCAATATTTCGATTTTAATGGTTCTAAATTCACTAAGAATGTGGAGGAATACATTAAGGCTCTTAAATCTATTCGAACAGGCGGTGGAATAGAAGAGCCTACAGCTCCTCTTCATCATATTGCAACTTCAAAAGATTACGATTGGTCTACAGCTTCTAATAATCGTCGTTTTGCTTTCTTGATTACTGATGAAGGTATTGATTTCAGTACTCCAGGTATTCCAACAGTAGACGAAACAATCAAGGCACTTAAGGCGGCAAATATTTCCCTATCAGTTGTAGGAATGAAATACAAAGAAGCGACTTTTAAACCTTTAGTTGAAGGCACAAAAGGCCTTTACCTTGATATGAGTCAAGAATTTTCTAGTCTTTTAAATCGTGATTTTACAAATCATGTTGTTAAGACTATCCAAGAAGGTCGTGTTTACCGTGTCGTAAATGAAAAATACGATTTCTTGGCAGAGGCGCATGTGGTACTTAAACCAAAAGCACCAGTTCAAAATCCAGTAGAAGTGAAACCTGTAGGAAATACTACACCAGTTTATCATACTGAGACAGTCTCTAAAAAGGCTGAATTACCAAAAACAGGTACCCAAGCTTCTTCAGGATTGGCTGCAGCTGGCTTAGTTTTGCTAGCAGCAGTCTCAGGACTTACTGTAGTGACTAAGAAAGAAGAGAAATAAAATATTATCTGTTTTATCAATCGTAGTCAGGTTGGTGAATGATTAAAAACAGGGGAGAACGGATTTGTTCTCTCTTTTTTGTTAGGTTGATAATACTTCCTAGTCTCTCCCGTGATTTGGATATTTGTAAGGGTAGTATTTGATGATGCAAGAACCTCAAAATCTCTGAGGAGCTAGAGTATGATATGTCTTCTGTTTTAGAGTGAAATTATGCTATTTTTGTGTTATGATATGGTCAATATATAATTAATAAGGGGAGTTTGAGGTATGGGTGGAAAGATAAAATCTAGTACGATAACAGCAGAGGCGGCTATTAATGAGCTGGTCGGATATGACACGAGCGATAAGCAAAATCAGCAGGTGGAATTTTTATATACTTCTGAAATCGCTGGGATGGAAGCGGGACGTCAGGCCTGCAATCAAATGCTTCAGGCGGTCAGTGATTTTAGTTCAGCTGTTTTGACCCAAGTAAATAAGTTTCCAGAAATTGCTCATAGGATTGAAAAATGTGATATAGAGCAAGCTACGAGATGGAGTCACTAAGAAATGGCAGATAAGAACGAATAAAAGCACTACAAACTTTGGCGAGAGATTGTCAAGATTGACGATAAGGAAGAAAGTCTTCAGATTCTAAAAAGACAATATGAACAGCAGGTAACTCACTTTCACTCAGAAATCCAGAGTATCCAGCATCGTATGGCAACTCTATTGTCTTTCTCACCCAGTTCTCGTCAAGTGATAGAGCAAATCGAAAGTGATAATAGAACCATTCAGCGACAGGTCAACTCTTATGTAGAGGAGGAACTGGATACGTTGGAAAAACAAACTAAAAAGGCTTGTCGCTCTTTCGATGAAGCCAGAGAAGAACTGATAGCGGAAAGGAATCGGCTACCATGGGAGTAAAATACAGCGCACAAGAATCCCAAGAATTGATTCAGGCTATGACCAACAACCTCCAAGTCGCAAATGAAGTCACGGACCGCTTATCTAGTGGATGTGACCACCTGATTTTCTCTTTAGACTCAGGTGAGCTGACAGGAGCAGCCTACACAGCTGGGAAGGGTCTCTTTACAGAGATTATCATCCCCAGCATCAAGAAGTTACAAGCAGCGATAGATGATATCCAACTAGAGTTGACCTCCTACAAAAATGCAGATGCTCAGGTCTCAGGATATGGAGATTTGGACCTGGACCAGCTCAAGGAACTGAAAAAATTGAGGGAAGAGCAGTTAGCTATCGTAGAAGCTCAGATTCAAGCGAGGGAGAATTGGTTAAATCAAATCAAAGATTTCTTTAGTCTCAATTGGGGGAAAGCCTTCTCTGAGAAGACCATCCTCTACAATACCAAGTCTCAAATCGAGTCAGGTATTCAGGATTTGGATGACAAGATTGAAAAACTAGAATTTTTTGTCTCAGAGGTTTCCCAGTATTTCAGCGATAGTCTAGAAGTCCTTAGCTTAGCGATTCAAGGAGCTACGCAACTAAGTAAAATCATTGTTGATAGCGATGGTAACTACTATGCGGACGGTCTGGACATGAGCTGGGTGCAGAAAATGAAGGATGTGAAGATTGAGTCACATAAGCTTGATAAGGATATCTCAGTTACTCAGGCTGAAAAAGATAAGAAAAAAATTGTGGATGATTTAGTATCATCTTACAACCTGGATGAATCTACGGCAAATGCACTCTATAAGCTCCAGCAGGGAATTTTGAAAAAGGCAAAACAAGAAGGATGGACTAATGAAAAAGTTATCTACGAGTACAATAGACTAGTTGCTTCCTTTGTGCCAGATAATTTTTTAGCGCTTAGATATAAAGCTATTGCTGGAGTAGTTGAGTTAGAAGAAAGAGATGAGCTTAGTAAAGAATATGGTCTCTCTTCTACTGAAATTAAACTTTTGGCAATTAAACTTCCTGAACAGCACAATGACTCAACTAGTCATAAAGATTATGCCCATGAAGCAATTCAGCTTGCGGCATTTACTGAACAAAGCTGGAGTTTGAATTCTTATTCAATTGCTCATGCTATGAGTGAGGTGGGAAATACTGCTAGAATTAATATCCCAGGTAGCACGGCCTCACTGCCTTATCCCATGGAAAGGTATGAAATTTCTTTCAAGGGTGATGTGGATTCAGGTCGTTATGGAGATACCGACTTTAATTCTGACATAGATCCAGTTAATAGTTATGAACTTATGAAAAACGTTAATCAAAAAGACATTTTTAAAACACAAGCAGACTATAATCAGAAAGTTGAGTCTAATACGATTAATCGAGTTGAAGAATTTTATAAAAATCTTGGGAATGGAAATACTAAAACTGGCAAAGATATTGTTCGTTACATTGTAACAGATGGTAACACGATAGGTAGTATGTATATAACTTGGGGTCAGTCAAATGAAGAAAAAAGGAAGAATCGAGAAGCCTTTTTTAATTACTTAGAAAGAGGAGAAGAAACTAATGTCAGATAAAGTAAAACAGTTTAAATGGTTGATTGTATTGTTTTTGTTTCTGTTAGCAATTCCTTCATATTTTGCTTACAATCATTTCCGACAATCTAGTACCTTAAAAGAAGCCTTTGAGAAAAATGAAAGAATTGAAGTTCTTCATCATTTAATGGCATCAGGAAAATATGCGTCTGACATCCGAAAAGCAGGCTATGTCGTTCCTCCTGACGGAGCTATTCGCTTGGATGGAGTTATTTATCCATTAGAAATAGAAGGAGATTTACATTTGAAAATTAGCCCTCCAAAAGAGGATGCTAAGGATTTTCAGTTATTTTTCATAACACAGGTTAATGAAAAACAAACGCATGTAGCTTTTGTTTTAGATAAAAATCTGAATTTAATTGATTCCAGCTATTCTCAGCAAAATGATAACGGAAAAAGAGAGATTATTTCTGTCTCGCAATCCGAAGAAGCTTACTTGTTGAAAAGTGTTCAAAGCGAGATTGATGCTTTCATGAAAAAGATGTATCAGATCTTGTATGGATAGTTTACCAGAGAAAGTAGCTTCTTGCTCAATACAATCCTGTATGAACAACTGGGCGTGTTGAGGAATTCTATACTGTGATGGGAAATGGGGATAAAGCTAACGGTAAACTAATGGTTGAAACGCTTATTGAAAATAATACGATAGGAGGCAACTTTATTAAGTATGGTTTTGATCTCAATATTTTTATTGGGAATCCTAATGACAAAGAAGAAGGTTGGAAACAAGACTTCTATGATTACTTAGACAGAGGGGATGAAAAAAATGTCGGGACTTAAAAAAATACTAATCGTGATTGGATCTGTAATTGCCTTAGCTACTGGCTTGAATCTTTATTTTCAGTATCAAAACCACCAAGAACATATGCAATTAAAAACCTCCTTTGAAGAGAGGGACAATATAGCCGTCTTACAACGTTTGATGGCATCAGAAAAATATGCGTCTGACATCCGTAAAGCGGGCTATGTCGTTCCTCCCGATGGAGCTATTCGCTTGGATGGAGGAATTGACTCCATAGAGATAAAAGGAGACATCGATTTGAAAATCTCAAATCCTGGAAGGAATGAAGTTACTGTTTTATTTGAAACAACAGTAAAAGAGGAAAAAATAGATGTCTACTATATTTTAGATAATCGGTTAACCATAAAACGTAGTTACTATTCTAATATTAGTAATCAAAAAATAAAAGAGAGTGTGGACATCTCTCAAGCCGAAGAAGAGCGCCTATTAAAAATTGTTCAAAAAGAGCTTGGGGCTTTCATGGAAAAGATGTATCAGACTTTGTATGGATAGTTTACCAGAGAATGTGGCTTCTTTCTCAACACAATGCTTTATGAACAACTGGGCGTGTTGAAAAATTTTACTAGAAAAAGATGCTGTAGACGACAAGGCAGCACACTTTGAAGCTCAAGTGGTGGATAGGTAGATTTAAGAATCCGTAAGTAAACCTAGATAGGGTCATTTATTTGATGAAGGTTTTTTTGCAGATAGAAGCAGTCTCTGGTAGATGGGGAGGTCACCAACGAAGCTGTTAGTAGGCAAAATCATCTTTGGTGCAAGAATGAAAGAGAGATAAAATATGAGAAAAATAATTTTTATTGGACAGAGCGGTGATAAGGCCGTTTACTATAACACGCGAACAAAAGAGGCTCTGGTAGCCGATAAGAGTGTCTTGTTAAATACGGAAGGGGCTAGGAAGACCAATAAGGCTATTATTCCTTTGATGTTGGTTTTTATCTTCATAGGTTTAATAGGGGGAATGGTAGCTATACCAGCTTTTTCAGGTTTTCGATACAGTAGTTGGATGGTTCCGCCTTATATCGCTACCCACTTCTTTGTCTGCTTTGGCTTTATATGGATGATGGAAGAGGCCTTGTATAAAGAAGTGAAGCAGGTTCAGGGGGCAAGTCCTCAACAGTTTGCGAAAGCCGTTGATTCAAATCTGATTTGGGAAAATTTTAGTAAGAAAAAAGCAACGTTTGGGAAAATTATAGTTTTTCTAATAATACAGTTAGTAATTCTATTTTTAGCATTTATAGGAATTGCTACCATACTAAATATTATAAATTCATTTATAAAGCAGGAGAAATTTGACGCACAAATTTTATTTTCATTATTGATAGGTCTCTTTCCTGCCTTGTTGTACCTTCTCTTATTCCAAAACAATCCCATCCGCTGGTTGTTGGCTGTTCGAAAGTATGAGCAAGGGAAAGTGATATTTGCAGAAGACAAGGAGAAGAATATAAGTGAGACTCTATTACTATAGGAAACAGGGGAGCAAAACCTTCTTTAGCAAGTGCAAGTACGATTAGATTACGCTAGGAAAACGAATCTTTATCAACGTTTTAAAACGGATGAATTCTCGCTTTATTTGACGTTACGAAAGGTATTATATAAATGTTTAAAAAAGCCGAAATAGAGCCCTTAGCTAAAAAACCTTCGATATCGCATACTAAAAACAGAGGATAGATATTATTTTCTTGATGTAGAACGTCCTTTTTTGATTGTCTACTTCTTACCCTTGTTGATTTATTTTGTGCCTCACAGATTATTCATGCTAAATGCAGACTATCAATTAAAAAAATGGTTCCTTATCATTCAAACCTTGCAGAAAGAAACTATTTGATTCTTAGAACTTCAGTCTTGTTTTTGTCTCACCTTTTGTTGGGTGAGTTTTTCTTTTAGTCTTTTCTAGTCCAGTCAAAAAGTCTAAATATTTTAAATTATTAGAAAAATGGGAATAAATTGCCCCTGTCGGAAGCCTTGGAGATAGATGTTGGCTCATGATGTCTGGATTAAAAAGAGTGATTTTGGAGAAGATCGTTTCGGTTTTGTATACAAAAGTGAGAAGAGCGCTAGAGTTAAGTGCTTTAACCAGTGGCTAGACTGGGCTTTCTTTTGCCTCGGAAGGTCGTTTCTTTTCGATTTTTGTAGCAAGAAGCAGACAGGTCATTTTTGAAGAAATAAGGATTATGCATTTTTGGGTATAAAACATGCATTTAGAAGTTTGCAACACGATGTTACACTTTTGTTACAATGGGAAATAAAATAGAAAAACTCTTGATATAATGGGAAAAAACGGGTATAATGATAAGTATGGTTTGATGTTAAAACTTTGGCATTATAATCAACAACCACATATTATTATATGTTTTAAACATCGAATGATTAGAATATTGCATAGTAGGTGGTTGGACTATATTTAAAACAAGGAGAAACGTTCATGGATAAAAATGCGCGACGCAGATTACACAGAGCGAGTGCTGAGAAACGACTTCGATACTCAGTGCGTAAGTTTAATGTAGGTGTGGCTTCCGTAGCCGTCGCAGCTTTCATGTTCTTGGGCGGGAACGCTGTTGCAGCCAACACACTGGCTAAAACAGATTCCCCAAGCACTTCTACAGAGAAGAAGGAGACTGTACCAGAATCGGAGGGGAAATCAGGTCCAGATACTTCTAAGTCTGCTGCAGATGCTACTTCAGCCGCAGAAACTGTAGCAAGTTCTGAAACCCCATCTAGCCAAGTGGCGGATAAAGCTGTGAAACCAGAAGAGGCTTCAAAGAGCGAGGCTGCTTTAAAAGAAGCAACTTCACAAGTATCTGAAGCTTCAGTTGCAAATAGCCAATCAGCTGCTTCTGCAGTTAAGTCTGAAGCTACATCTGTAGCGGCATCAACTGCTTCTTCATCTGAAACTGTAGCAGAATCTACTACTGCAGAATCTGGCAAGTCTTCAATTGAAAAAGCAACTAGTCAGGCTGCTAGTTTGGCAACTGCTGGTCAAAATTCAACTGCTGTAGCACGAAGCGAAGCAAATTCTACATTGGCTGCTGCTCAACGCGAAGTAGATAAAGGCTATGCTGACTTCCGTAAATCTGGAGAAAGTGGCTTCCGTTCGTTTGACCCACAAACAGGGAAAACAACTGTAACGAAAGAAAACTTCCTTGACTACTTCAGATTGAATGGTTCAGCTACCTATAATTCATACGATGGTATCGTAACCCTTACTCCAGATGAAAACTCTAAGACAGGTAACTTCAGTCTGAAGAGTAAGATTAATATGAACCAAAGCTTCAAGCTGACTGGAGGAGTTAACCTTGGTAGCAAGACTCAGGAACGTTATGGTGCCGATGGTATCGGTTTTGCCTTCCATACAGGGAACACAACAGACCTAGGTGCTGATGGTGGTAACCTTGGTATCGGTGGTTTGCGTAATGCGACTGGTTTCAAACTGGATACTTTCTGGAACGTCCACACCCCGCCAAAAGGAAATCGTTTTGACACTAGCAATACGGATTCCTTCCAATACGGTTGGGCTGAAGACCCTCGTCTGGGACAGTTCGGTGCTTGGGTAAATACCACTCATAAACAAGTTCCTGGTGCTCGTGGTCTCTTCGGACCTAGTGGCACATATGAGCGTTGGTGGGCTGAGACAGACGCTGGTAGTGCTCAGCGCCTGGACTCAAGTGACCTAGATGGTCGTTTCCATAGATTTGCTATCCAGTATGACGGTGTAACCAAGGAATTAACTGTATCTTACGAAAGTAATCTTGGTATCAAGCAATGGAAGAAGAAAGTTTCTACTCCAGAAGAACTGATGTCCATGGTGGTTACGGCTACGACTGGTAACTACAAGAACTTGCAACAGTTCCAAATCAAACGTTTCGATTTCTACCAAAGTGCCTCTGTCGACGTACGTTATGAAGATGAGCAAGGTCGAGAACTTGCTGAAGGTTCAGTATCTTATCCGCAGGGTGCCTTCAAAGGTAAGACCTATACTACTGAACAGAAGAAGATTCCTGGCTATGGTTTCATTGGAATGAAGAGAGGTAGCTTGCCACCTTCAGGAACTCTGGCTGACTGGGGAACAAACGGTACTGTAACCTACGTTTATCGTAGAGGTGCAACTGATACGAAGACAGAAAAGAAGACAGTCACTCGTACTATTTATTATAAATATAAACCAGGTGTGACAGGGCCGACACTTCCGCCAGCTTACACTCAAACAGCTGAGTTCACTCGTACTGTGACAGGTGGTAGACCAGGTCCATGGAGCCCTTCATCTAAGAATTTTGCGCCTGTAGATTCTCTAAATGTACCAGGATATACACCAGATGTAGCGACAGTTCCAGGGCTTACAGTAAATCCAGGTTCTACCCCAAGTGATGTAACAGTATACTACGACAAGATTGCGCCAAGAGTAACAACTGAAACAAAAGACGTCACTCGTACAGTAGTTTACGAATACGAAGATGGTGTGACTTCAGGCCGTCCAGCTCTTCCACGTGAAGTACAACAAAATGTACAATTTACTCGTCAAGTGTCAGAAGACCCAGCGACTGGTAAAAAGACATACGGCAATTGGACACCAAGTCGTCAAACTGTAGATGCGGTTGATACACCAGCGATTAAAGGTTTTACACCAAATAAAACTCGTGTAAATTCAGCCTCTGTTTCGCCAACAGACCCAAGCTGGCGTGAAATCGTTTCATACCGTAAGAATAATCCGAAAGTAACAACTGAAACTAAGGATGTTACTCGTACAGTCGCTTACGAATATGAAGACGGTGTGACTAGAAATCGTCCAGCACTTCCGCAACCGGTTGAGCAAACAGTTCAATTTACTCGTCAAGTGTCAGAAGACCCAGTGACTGGTCAAAAGACATACGGCAATTGGACACCAAGTCGTCAAACTGTGGGTGCAGTTGACAGCCCAGAAGTAGCAGGCTTCACACCAAGTAAACCACGTGTAAATTCAGCTTCTGTTTCACCAACAGATCCAAGCTGGCGTGAAATTGTAAGCTATGCACCGGCTACTCAACGAGGAACTATCGTTTACCGTACAGATGGTAGAAACGGTGTTCCAGCTAAGACTCTCCACACAGATAACGTATCAGGCCAATCAGATACACCTGTAAACTACACAACAACTGATAAAATCAATGAATTCAAGCAACAAGGGTACGATCTTGTTAGCGACGGCTTTACTAAAGCTGGAGGTCAAAGATTTGACAGCAACAATAATGTAGACCAAACATGGGAAGTTGTCCTAACTCCACGTATTGAGACAAGAAGCGAGACAAAACAAGTTCTTCGTACTATTGAATATCAATATGGTGATGGTGTAACAGAAGGACGTCCAGCGCTTCCTCCTACTGTCACTCAACCAGCATCATTTAATAGACAAGTCTCTGTGAACAAAGTGACAGGTGTTGAAACTCCAGGCGCTTGGAGCAGACGAAGTGGAACTCTTCCAGAAGTGTCTTCTCCTGGCATTACAGGATTTACTCCAGATAGAGCATCAGTTCCGCTTATCACTGTAACTCCTACTTCTCCTGATTCAAAAGAGGTTGTCAAGTATAACTTGGATGAGCAACGCGGCTCTATCAAGTACGTAACAGATGGTAAGAACGGTGTGCCAGTTAAGACTCTTTACACAGACCCTGTGACTGGTAAGTCAGGTGAACCAGTATCTTACTCAACAGTAGCTCGTATCGAACAATTGAAACAAGCTGGTTACACACTTGTAAGTGATGGTTTCACTCAACCAAATGGTCAGACGTTTGATAAAGATAAAACACAAGATCAAACATGGACAGTTGTTGTAACTCCTCGCTTGGATGACAATACGAACCCAGCTGAGTTGAACAACAAGGTTACTCGTACGATCAAGTACCAATACGCAGATGGTAAACCAGAAGGTCGTCCAGCTCTGAAAGCTCCAGTAACTCAAGAAGCAGCCTTCACACGTACA
>ERZ772932.1043-NODE-1043-length-13823-cov-3.075683_pt1 | contig 13823 bp, 10 predicted proteins | sample MGYA00511684_ERZ772932 | MGnify/ENA primary metagenome ERZ772932 (study PRJEB29015, sample SAMEA2738078) | human oral metagenome | biome: human oral; feature: human-associated habitat; material: saliva | place: China | collected 2210 ...
CGGGAATGAAGGCAATGTCAAGGCATTCTGTTAGTGTCGCATAACTTTTTTCGCCGCGTTTTATATACTTGCGAATTGTCTGCTGCGGATGCATTTTTCGGTAACACAAAAGACCGGGAAATCATGCTTCCCGGTCTTTCTTCATTCTTCTCACTTAGCGCTATTTCGATTGCGCCTATCGCTTATACCGTCGGGATGATAATCTCCACGCGGCGGTTCTGCTGTCTGCCCTCTGCGGTCTCGTTGGTCGCGACCGGACGGCTCTCGCCGTAGCCCCGGGTCGTGATCTCCGCGCTCACGCCCTGCGCCTTCAAATACGCCTTGACCGCATTCGCGCGGTTCTCCGAAAGCGTCTGGTTGTAGTCATCGTCCGCATTGGAATCCGTGTGGCCGTCAATCTCAAAGGCCGTAATCCCTGCCTCCGTGAGGAGCTTTGCAAGCTGATTGAGGGTCTCCTGCGCCTCCGGTCGAATGTCGTATTTGTCGACATCGAAGAGCACACCGGAATCCAGGGTAATCAGGAGACTGTTTGCCTCGAGACTCGGGACAGCGGGAACCGCACCGAGCCGCGGGAGGCGCGGCAGCGTGCCGAGCGGTGCCGCATCCACGGTTGCCTTCTGCGTTCCCTTGGTGACGGTCGCCTTGCCCTTGCCGTCGTTCTTGATTTTAAGCCCGCTCTCCGCATCGGAATAGCTGCCCGAGCCGTCCTTCTTCTGCGTAATCTGCACCTTACCCGCGCGGTAGCTCATCTCCTCATCGTCCGCGGTGACGGTGACTCCGTTCTGCGTGTTTGTGTACAGGCCCTCGCCGTCGTCATCCACCATCAGTGAGATGCCGTAACGCCCATCCCTGTAAATTCCGGAGCCGTCATCATCCACCTGGAGGGAGATGCCCTGCTTGCTGTCAATGTACTGACCCGAGCCGTCTTCGTCGCGCTGAATCGTGATGCCGCGCTCCTTGTCAATGTACTGGCCCTCACCGTTTCCGTCGGTCTGCACCGTGAGGTTTCCGTCCTTGTACTGCCCGTCACCGTTGCTGCCAAGCTGCATAACGGTGGAACCACGCTGAATCTGATCGTTCTCCACCTTGACCGCTGTGACCGTAATGCCGGGAACCGAGCTCAGCGCCTTGGTCTTATCGAGCGTAATCTTAGCGGCCGGATTCTCCGCAATGCCGAGCTCCGGCAAAACAACCGCCGGAATCTCCGGAATCTGTCCGAGTTCATAGCCCGGCACCTTCATGTCCGCATCGTCCGCCTGTGCCGCCTTGGTCTCGGCCGCGGTCGCGCTTGTCTCGGCAGTCGCCGTAGAACTCTCGGCCGCCGTGCTCGCCGCACTGCTCTCTGCCTTTTTTCCGGATGCGCAGCCTGTGGCCGCAACGCTGAGTGCCAAAACCGCCGCGCAGAGCATTGTTTTCTTCATCTGTGATCCCCCCGAAATTTTGTCATGTTTCCCCATCATAACAGAGCCGCATTCTGCTGTCTATTCGCACACAGCCCGCAAATCTGTCGATTTTCTTAGGGTTTCAAAAGACACCCGAATCAAAGGGGCGTTGCCGAGCGATCGCGCGTGTCCTCGCTCTCGTCGTAGGCATCGTAGGGCGCCGCGGGATTGTAAAAGCGCCTGCCCGAAGCCTTGCAGCAGAGATCGCAATGCGCAAACACAAAGTCCAAATCCGCCGAATAGCCCGTGTGTCCGGTGACCACGAGCGGCTGCAAATTCCGCGCGCGGAGTTTTTCCTCAAATTCCGCGAGGGCGCGAACCGCGAGGCGATTATCCTCCGCGAGAGCGGCAAGGAAGCTGTAGCCGCCGTCCGCGCCGAGCCATATCGCATCCCCGGTCAAGAGATAGCGTCCGTCCAACAAGTAGACCATATGGCCCCAAGTGTGACCCGGCACCAGAAAACACTCGATTTGAATGTCGCCGATTGTGAAGACCTGCCCGTCCCGAAGCAGAACCTTTTCGTTCGGAATCCGAACGCGGGGCAAGCTTCCCAGACGGTAGAGCACACGGCGCTTCCGTTCGCCGGTAAGATAGCGATTTTCAATCTCGCCGAGATACACGGTCGCATCGCGGAACAGACCGCCGCCGTCCGCCTCGACCGCGCCTATGTGGTCGGTGTCGAGGTGGGTGAGCAGCACATTTGAAATTTGCGCCGGTTTTAGGCCGAGCCAGCCCATTTTTTCTTCAAGCCGCTCGTAGTGGTAGCCCGCATCGATCATAAGCACCGTGTCGCCCTTTCGGTAGAAAAACACGTTGGCGACCCACTCCCGCACACAGGCCAGGTGCTCATCGATCCACCCCGTATTCAAAGGGTTAAAAATCCCCTTGCCCCGATACATCCAACTCATAAACTTGTGCTGAAACGCCGTAGACTTCTCTGACATATCATCACTCCTTTACCGCTCTTGCGGAACACATACCGCCGCTCGTTCATTCGAATTCCAAGGACCTTATCGCATCGCTATACGCAGCGTTCTCTTATCTGCTTACGCTTTCAAACGCCGGCGCATATCCTTCCGTTCGCTTTCCGTTTTCGAAATTCCGTCACGAAAGCCTCCTACTCCCCGGTTCCCGGCGTCCGCTCAGAGGAACTTCTTTAGGAGTTTCAGCTTTCCTTCACCAAAAGGCGCGTAGCGAAACGGCAAATCCGGAAAGCCGGTGTTTTTCACGACCGCCTTCTTATGGCTGAAGGTCTCAAAGCCGTATCTTCCGTGATACGCGCCCATGCCGCTGTTCCCCACGCCGCCGAAGGGCAGACGGTGGTTCCCGATTTGCAGCAAGACATCGTTCACGCAGCCGCCGCCGAAGGAGAGCCTAGATATGAGCGCCTCCGCCTTCCGCTTATCCCGCGTAAAGACATAGCAGGCGAGCGGCTTTTCTCGCGCCTTGATTTCCCGAATCGCCGTCTCAAGTTCCTCGTAGGCGATGATGGGCAGTAAGGGCCCGAAAATCTCTTCTCGCATACAGGCGTGATCAAAAGCCGCCTCCGGAAAGAGGGTCGGTGCAATTTTTTCCGCGCGCTCGTTCATTGCCCCGCCGATTACCTCTTTCTCCGCGGCAATCAGGCCTGCCAGACGCGCATAGTGCCTGCGGTTTATGATTTTCGGGTAGCTCTCCTGCCGCTCTGCCTTGGGATAGCGCCGCTCGATTTCCGCCGCCAAAGCTTGTACCAGCGCAGCCTTAACACGGCGCTGCACGAGCACATAGTCGACCGCAATGCAGGTCTGACCGGCATTTAAGAATTTTCCCCAGACAATGCGCCGCGCAGCAAGTTTGATGTCCGCGCTCTCATCGACAATGCAGGGACTCTTGCCGCCGAGCTCCAGCGTGACAGGCGTCAGATGTTCGCTCGCAGCTTGCATAATAAGCTTTCCGACTCGTGGACTTCCGGTAAAGAAGATATAGTCGTAGCGCTGGCGAAGTAATTCCTCATGATCCGTATCCGGTGCCGCTGCGTACACATACGATGCGGGAAATACCGCCTGCAGGAGTTTTCGGATGAGCGCCGATGTGTGCACGCTCTCCGCCGAGCACTTTACTATCGCGCAGTTTCCCGCGGCGATTGCCGCTATGAGGGGCGCAATACTCAAATAAAAGGGATAGTTCCAAGGAGCCAGAATCAGCACCACGCCGTAGGGCTCCCGGTACACATAGTTCTTTGCCGGGAAGCTCGCGAGACTGCCCCGCACTCGTTCTGTTCTCGCCCAGATTCTCAGATTTTGACGCGCTTCCCGGAGCTCCCCGTAGACCAAGGCGAGCTCCGTCATATAGGCCTCCGCCCGCGACTTCGAGAGATCCAGCCGGAGTGCCGCGAGAACGGCATTCTCCTGTTCGCGAATCTGCGTTTCCAAGCGTTCCAGCATCGCAAGCCGAAACGCAAGGGGGGTTGTTCTGTCCCCGTCAAAATATACCCGCTGGGCGGCAATCCGTTTTGCCAAGCTTCCCATGCGCCGCCTCCTTTCTTCCTCCGAACGATTTCGTATCGTTATCACCTTATTCCCAATCGCGTTCTTGCATTGCTTACGCTTATTTTGAAAGCGTGTCTTTCCTACGATTTTAGCTTCCCCCGCATTGCCTGCTCGGGAGTCGCCGTAGAAGACGTGTTATCTACGACTATTATACGCCTTCCTAAAGGCGATGACACGGCCAACAAAGAAATCCAAGCGTCTTTTTTATGCCGCATAGGGCTGAAACCCGATTGCCGCCCTCTTCGCCTCTGCCGATATTTCCGGTGCGGAAAAATCCTCCGGGCGCAGCACGAAGTCATGTGTCGCTTCCGTCTCGGTGCCTTCGTCCTCGCCGTAGACACGCAGCGCATAGGAGAGCAGCGCATTCTCGACCAGGTTTCTGCAGAAGCGGCCGTTTCCGAAGCCGGACTGCCTCTCTTCCGGGGCAGCAAGTTTCTTGATTGTTTCTTCCGCCTCGGACGCAAGCGTAAAGCCGCGGCGCTCTGCCTCCAGGGCGGTAATCTTTAGCATTTCCTCGAGCGAATAATCGCAAAAACTGATTTTAAACGGAACACGGGAACGGAGTCCCGGATTTCTCGCAAAGAAATCCTCCATCTGCTTCGGGTAGCCCGCGAAAATCACAACCGTATCCTCCCGGTTGTTCTCCATCTCCTGGACTATCGTATTGATGGCCTCATCGCCGTAGCCACCCTCCCAGTGTTCGACCAGCGAGTAGGCCTCGTCAATGAAGAGAACCTTGCCCTTGGCACTCCGAAACACTTCCCGGACGCGCTCCGCGGTCTGTCCCACATAGCCTGCCACCAGAGAAGCACGCCCCACTTCAACGATCTCGGCGCTCTCGAGAATGCCGACCTGATTCAGAATCCCCGCGAGTATGCGTGCCACCGTAGTCTTTGCCGTGCCGGGATTCCCGCTGAACTCCATATTGAGCGCCACGCTGAGATTTCCCTTTCCCTGCGCCTTCATTTCTTTCTGCATTTTGGCAAACGCCGCAATTTTTTTAACCTGCATCTTTACCTCGTTTAAACCGATCAGCGTCTCCAGTTCCGCAAAGTAATCCTTCTCGGGGAGCTGACTGATTACCGGAATGTTCCGGATTTCTTCCAGCTTATACTGAATTTCCCGCACGCTTTTTAATCCCATATTCCGGATACGCCTAAGCTCATCCTCGCTGAGGCGCTTCAACTGCTCCACCGTAAGAATGCCGGCATGTTTCAGGCAGTTATAGCTGCGCTTGCTGAGATCCAAATCTTCAATGAGGATGGGATTTCGACAGTTCTCAGGCTCTTTCCATTCTTCGGGAACTTCCTCCGCATTGCTTTTCTCCTGCCGCTGCTCAAGCGCGAAGAGCAGTAACAGAAAGCGAATCATGCCCTCAGAGAGACCGGATTCGCTGACACAGGCCTCCTGCGTTTCGGTCTCCGCTTCCTCAGAAAGCGCTTGAATCTCTGTTCCCGGGAAGGTGAGTGCAAGCTGCGCGTGAAGACGCAGGCTGATTGCGTTCGGAAGACTCAGTAAAATGCGACCGCGCGTATGCGCGGGATTCTCACTTCCCGCCGAACTTGCCGCTACCATGCGAAGCCTTCCGCCTTCTTGCAGGAGGAGCTCATGAAGCTGCAGAACCAGATCCACACGATAGCGCTCTTCCGCATCCCTCCGGAAGAAACTTTCAACCGTAAAGGAATTTGATCCCTCGGTAGCTGCACCTTCTCCGCTTGCGGTTTCGGCAAGGGCATATACCTTGCGCCCTTCCGCGAAGAGACCATCAAGCGCCTTTGTCTCCGTCGGCTCCTCCGCCGCGCAGTTCTCAAAAATCCAGCTGTAGTCCTCATCGCTCACCGCCGCATCCGGCGCAGAGAAGAGAAAGAACTCTTGCTTTGCACCGCGCTCCGGTATTAACTCTACCCCGAGAAAGCCCCCCGCGGGAAGCAATTCCGAAGCCTGTAAGAAACGCTCCGCAGCGAACCCCGACGCCTGATGAAAAGCATACTTCCCATCAGTCGGCAACCGCAACGAAAACACCGAAACCTTCTCCTGACGCCCGAATGCCTTGTCATTCCAATTCTTCATCTTTCTTGCCTCACTTTCCTGTATGCAAACATTTCTGTCTGCTTGCTGTCTCTTTGCCTTTCTCTTTGCTGTTGTTTTTACTTTGTATTTTTTGTTTCTTGGTCGCAGTCTGTTCGGATTCGCGTCTTGGCACGCTCTCTGCGCTTGCAGATCCCGGCGTGCTTCCCCGAGCGCTTGCTCCGAACAGCTGCGGATTCACTTGTCAAGGTGCCACAGGATTTGAGGCAAAACAAAAAACCGACGCCTCAACAGAGTAAAAATGGGTAGACGAATCCTGTGATTAATCGCCTATTTACTCTGTCGAGACATCGGTCCCAACGTTTTTGATTTATGGCCTTATTTTACGCGCTAAGGCAGGCGTTGTCAAGGGTATCTTGCGGCTCGCGGCAGTGAACCTGTCAGCGAAGATCTTCCACGCCGGGATACTCGCTAAACGCATACTGCATCCCCGTGCTCTGCCCTTGTCCACTCAGATACTTGTCTACATTTGCCGCGTTGATGTCCACAAAGTTCAGATAATAGCAGGGCTCCGAATAATATTTCTTTGCACCCACGCGCCAAAGCTCCAAAGATTTCTTCTGCTCAGCCGTAACACCGCTCTCCTCTTTGTAGAGCTCTACATACGGCCATCCGATTTGTCCCTCTTCAGGCTCGGAAATCGTCTGATTATTGCTCTGTACGATAGCACTCGTATAGTTTTTTCCACGCCTACGTCCGATAATCACAGTCTGATTCGACGGGATAAATACATCCCAAATTTGGAGATTGCTCGGTGGATCATATTCATTAGAATCCAAGGCGTACATCTGTAAACTATCCGTAAAGTAGAAGAGTCGGTCGATGCTGTCGTCATAGCCTGCATCCAAGTCTGTCAGTAACTCCCAAACCCCGTCGCCGTTGATGTCCACGACCGCGAACTGTCCGCCGGGCAGTTTTCTGCCGTTCCAACTCCGGTCGAGGAGGATATTACGATAGGCTTCGACCGCCTTCTCGTTTTGGCTCTTCTCGATCTTCTTACCGTTTTCATCCAACTGATAGCCGTCCGGGGTCGTTGCCGAAACCAGCATAACGCCGTCCGCGCCGACATAATAATCCCCGTCCACCCAGCGGTTCACCGCCATGCTGCCGTCTTCTAGAAAGTAATAGTACTTTCCGTCCACGTTGCGCCAACCGTTTGCAATGACACCGTTCTCATCGAGATAGTAGAAGTTGTCACCAAGCTCCAGCCAGCCCGTCATCATCTTGCCGTTCTCGGCAAAGTGATACCAGTTGCCGTCAATCTGCCGCCAGCCGACCACCGGCACCCCGGTATCATCGTTGTAGTACCAGCCGTTGTCCTTTTGGTACCAGCTGTTCATATGATACTTTTCCGGGTCGAGTTGAATCACGTAGCTAAGCTCTGCCGGCTCACCGGCCTCCCCCTTTTGATTGACCGCATAGCACTGCAAGCGATAGGTTCCGTTTTTGCGGAAACGAAGCGGCTTCTCGTAATCCTGCTCTTCCGCACTGTCGCCTTCGGGCGCTTCCAAAAGGGTATAGCGTATCGAAACGCCCTTACTCGTTAACTCCAGATCCACCGGATCCTCATAACTGCCGGATTCGAGCGATGCTTTGACCGTGGGATTGTAGCGTTCCAGTGCCTCTTGAATGAGCGCCGCGTCTTTCGAAGTTTTGCCGGACATCGCCTCAGCGGCGGTCTTTAAAAGTGTGACCGCATCCGCGTGCCGATTGTTTCTCTCGTAAATCTCCGCGAGCGAAAGATACGCCTCTGCCCGCTTCGGCTTCATTCGGATAGCCTTCTCGTAGATCGGTATTGCTTCTTCCGTGTCTCCGAGCTGCCACTCCTGTTCGGCCGCCTGCACCGTCCGCGTATAGCGCGTGCTCTCATAGCCCACAAAGACCGCAATGCCGAGAACCAGGCCCGCGGCGAGCACCACAACGGCAAGCTTTTGCTTTTTCATCTTTCATCCCCCTTTCAACGATGTTTCAGCCACTCAGTAGCTCAGATACTGCGCCAGCGCATAGCCCCGTCTGCCGTTATAAATGACCTCATAGAAACCGTTTTCCGCCGTGCCGACATAGCTCACCGAGGCGCCGAGCGGAATGTGCGCGAGGTCTGCGCCGCTCGTACTCGGAATGCTGCGCAGCGTAATGTACTCGCGGCAGTTAACGCAGTACAAGGTACGGTAGCCGCCGCTCGTATTGCTCGATACCGTGCTGCCCGCCGGTCTTTCGAGGCGCTCCGACTCACTCGGCTGATAGGAGACGAGATAGGATGCCAGAGAATAACCGGTCACGCCGTTGTAGATGACCTGATAGAAACCGTTTTCCGCACTTCCGAGTACCGTGACCGGTGCCCCGAAGGGAATCTGCCGCAGGGCCCGCGCCTGCGTGGACGGAGCTTCACGGAGCGAAATCGACTCCGCACAGTTTGAGACAAACATAGTCTCTGAATAGTTCGCTGCGTTCGTCACAGGAGCAGTCGCCACCGGGGCTGTGGTCGCAACCACAGCTGCCGTTGTCGCGGGCACGGTCGCGGCCACACTTGCCTGCGTCGTGAGCGCAGCCTCCGCTTCCGTCACCGCGGAAGCCAGATTCGCCATATCCGCCGCGACCGAAGCGGTATAATTGCCGCCCCGCTCGCCGCTCTCTTCGCTCTCTGCCGCGCGGCTCTCTTCGCGCGTTTCCTCCTGACTCTCCTCCGACGCGGCAACCGTCTCGGTCCGCGCCGCCGGTCGCCGCGTCGCAATGAGCGCTCCCGCGACAATACCGCCGGACACAATGAGTGCGGATGCCAGTATCACCAAATACTTTTTGCCCGTTTCACCTGCCATTTTTCATTCCCCCCTGAATCAAAAACTTACCGCACACGCCGCAACTGTCCCTCTTTGAGGAGTTTCAATGTCATCGGCACCACGTCTCGGTTCTCGCGCCAAATCGCATCCATCTGTGCGGGATCCACCGGATTGCCGCCGTGCCCCGCCTCTATCGTGAGACTCGGGATACCCAGCTTTGAGATGGCCCAGTCCTTATACCCCGCCGTGTCAAGCGCCTGAAAATTGCCGTCCAAGCGATAGCCCGTGAGCTCGGAAACGCGGTTCGCGAGCAGCAGGGTCATGTTTTTCAGCTCGCCCTCCTGGCCGAAGTTCCAGTAAATCACCTCGCCCTGCGTGTGATAGCTGAGCGTCGCATCGAATTGAAACTGCCGCGTCAAATCCGCGAGCGCCTTTGACTCAAGCTCGCATTCCGGCGCAGTGCCCTTATAGTGATCCGCCGAGGCGTGCCCCAAGTGATCGTTATAGGACTCCCAGAGCGCGTCAAAGTTCCGGTTTAAGTCAACGCCGTTTGCATTGGACTTCCACTGCCGCAAATAACTTTCCGTGAGTGCCTTTCCGTCCTTTGCGGCAATTTGCCGCACCGTCTCCCGGACCGCCTCCGTGCGGAGTCCCTCAAGGCCCAGTTGGCTGATGCCGATGCCGTCCGGATTTGCCATCGGGATAAAGTGGATTTCCGTATTCGAGAGTAACTCTCGGACAGCGATATTCTCATAGCTTCCGTTCGTGCTTTGGTCGCTTAGGAGCTGCACCAGCTGCCGCATGACAAGCTGTGCCGTGATATACTCCCGCGCATGAATCCCGCCGAAGACCAGTAGATGCCGCTCTGCCGCCGGGTTGCCCACACGAAAGTCATAGAGCTTGTTTCCGTCCACGGTCTGCCCGATTTCGTCCACGCGGAGCGCCGCACCCGCATTTTTTTGAAGCGCGGCCATGTCCCGCTGAAACTCTCCGTAGGTGTAGAGGCTACTCTGAAAGCAGAGATAATCTCCGGTCTGAATGACGTTCAGCACTTCCGTTACCGCCGCAGTCTCCGAAGCCGTGCCTTCCGCAGCCGTGCTTTCTGCGGTCGATGCAGGCATAGCAGGCTCTGTCGCCGCTGTCTTCGCCGCGGAGCGCTCGCTTTCTTTCTCTTCCGCCTTAGACGCCTCCCCCGTTGCGGCAGCCGCGCCGCTCTTCACGACCTTACTCTTTGCCGCGGCATTCGCCTTACTCTCGCCCGCGCCGCAGGCCGCCGTGCCGAGTACCCCCAGCGCACAAAGCAGTAGCCAAAGCCTTCGTCTCATTTCCCCCTTACCTCCTGTCTGTTTTATTCCTCCTCATCATCGCTTCCGTTCGACTGAATGCTATCCGGACGCAGCCAGTCGCTGTCCGGCCGCGTGAGAAGACGGCTGTTATTGTAGGCAAGATCCAGCGGCAGCACCGTCTGCCCCTGATACGCGCCGGATTGCAAAGGTTCTACCACCAGCGCAAGATCCACCTGGCTCTCCTCCGAGAGGCAGAGCGGCAGCAAGAGCGAGCAGAGATTTCTGGTTGGGAAATACACCGGGATGGCCGTTTTATAATTCCACTCAACCCGCTTTAACGTGAGATGAATGGCCGCTTCCAGTCGGTTTTTCAAATTATTCAGTACCATGGGCGTATTCCGAATGCGCTCGCCGAGCTGCTCAAAATAGTGCTTTCTCTCGCTGTCCTTCGCATGCTTCGGATAAACCTCTTCCAATTTGATACCGTCGATATCAAGCATATTCGGCGGGCAATTCTCCTGCAAAAAGCGGAGCGGAAAGCGACCTATGCGCTCCACAATGATGTGTGTGTAATCGCAAAGCAGCTGGGTCGATGTGTCGTAGACCATGTTACGAAACTGATTTTCAAAATAGTCGGCGCGCTTCGGCAACGGATAAAAAAGTCTTGCCAGGGTTTTTCCGGACTGCTCTCCCGCGACCACAAAGTCGAGAAGATACCAGTAGGGCTGCGGCGACATGGTGTTCTTCTTAAAGAGTGCGTAGATATACTCGTATTTCTGATCGACCAATCCCGTATTGAAGGCCGCGTACTCTTCACCGGCATGCTCCGCATCCGCAACGTCGCCGTATAAGATTTTGTCTTCGAACACAAGGCGCTTAAAGGTGTAGGCGAGATAGTTCTTCAAAATGGGATAATTCTCGGCATCGGGCGCATTCGCCGCGCCGTAATACCACTTTTCCGCCAGCGCCTTCTCCGCGAGTTCTTTGATTTTTAGGTTCGGGATTCTGCTCCAGTGAAAGAGCCAGGAATCCTTACTCGGGAACTTACTCTCCGGCGTCCTGTACTCGGACATTCCCTGCCTCGGCGCATACGGCTTTGCGGCGGCCTTCTCTGCCTTGCCATCTCCCTCTCTTCTCTCGTTCTCCCGAAGTCGCGCATAGGCCACCCAAGCCTTACCGCTCGCTGTGGGCTCGTGCTTTAGCTCGAGAAGTTCCGGGAACTGCTCGAGGAAGGGCAGTATCTTCTGAAAGCCGAGCAGTTTCACATCAATCCCGTTTCCCTTGAGTGCCTCACCGATTCCGGCTAAGTTGACCCAGCCCTCTTCATTCGAAATCGCAGCGCGAACCGCCGAACAAACCTTCGGGCTAAGCTCTGCCTTTTCTTCCGCCGAGAGCACCGCTTGGCTCGATTCGTCGCTTCCCAAAGCTGCCACCGTTGCCTGAGGGCCTGCAGCAGGCATCGACGCTTCAGCGACAGTTTGCTCTGCATCTGCACGCGCCGTATGCTCTGACGGCCCATCTCCTGCGCGCCCCGCCGGAAGGGCTGTCTCCGCAGCACGAAGTCGCGCATAGGCAACCCGGGCCTTGCCGCTCGGCGAGGGCTCGTGCTTTAGTTCGAGCAGTTCCGGGAACTGCTCAAGGAAGGGCATAATCTTCTGAAAACCGAGTTGCTTCGCATCCACCCCGTTCTCTTTGAGCGGGGCACCGAGCCCCGCCAAATTGACCCAGCCCGCTTCATCGGAAACGACGGCTGCGAAAACTTCACGGAGTTTTTCTTCTAAGGCAGCCTTTTCCGCCGCAGAGAGTTCCGGCCCCGCAAAAAGCTCCTTGTCTTTTGGCACATCCGCTTTCTGCACTTCCGCGTTCTCAAGCTTTTCAAAGTTTTTAAGCTGCACATAGGATTTTGCGGGAAGCCCCGCCCCCGCGGAAATGCCGTCCACCATAGTCAAATATTCTCGAAACTCTCTTAAAAAATCACGCAAGGTCGCAAAGCCGTAGTCTGTATGGCAAAGTCCCGCCTCCGCAAATAACGGCGAAAGCGTCGCAATGTCCACCATATTGTCGGGCGATGCCTGCCGCTCCCGAATGATATTCCAAACCTGCGGTGCCAATTTTTCTCTTTCTTCCGGATGCATACTGTATATTCCGCCTTCCTAATACAAAGCAGCGCGCTCCACGGTGCGTTTTACTTCTTTCACAGCACAATTTCCCGCACAATGCCCTGCTTCTTTTCATAAAATATTCATAAATTACCATACTTCCACGGCTGTTTTTCGTCAAGTTGCAAATGCGAAAAGAGCCCGAAACCAAGGGGTTTCGAGCTCTATCATTCACAAATCACAGTCCAAGCGCCGCACAAAGATGCCGCCGTCAAAGAAGATATCCTTGCCTTCCGCATCTTGGTAAAAGGATACCTTCTCTGTTCCGCAGCGTTCAAATCCGAGCGAGCGCAGCAGACGCAGCGAGGGCGTATTCCGGAGCGCCGTCCCCGCCTCAACAAACGGAACGCCCCGGTTCCGCAGGAACCCTAACACAGCCCCCAAGCTCTCCCTCGCATAGCCCTTTCCGTGGAAATCCGAATGAAAGCAATAGCCGAGTTCATAGCCCTCTCCGCGTTCATTTAGGGAAAAGTAACCAATCACCCTGTTCTTCAGGCAAACCGCGAGAAAAATGTGGGCGTCACTCTCCGCAAGCAAATCTAAGCCTGCAACTCGGGTTTGAACAGAGTCATCATCCAAATCGTTCGGCCAGTCATATTGGGCGTACACGGATTTTGCCGCACTGACCCAAATTGCCTGAATATCCTTCCAATCTTCCGCTCTAATCCGCCTGATGCAAAGGCGCTCAGTCTCTATCGTCTGTATCATGAAAGGAACCTCTCTCATTTGTTATCGCAGCAGTGTTATCCCACCACCAGCTTGTTGGTCTTTCGAAGATACTTTGCGGGGATGGGCGCAGCCAAGCGCCGGGTGATGTTCATCGGCTTACTGCCCTCGTGCTTCACGTGGTTTGCGGTTCTTATAGCCGTTTCACCATCATATACTCATTCACAAACGATCCATCCCTCATGCGTATGGCATCCGGCTTTACCCCTGTAATCCGAAATCCCATTTTCTCATATAAGCCCCTTGCTCTCTTGTTACCCTCAATAAAGTCGAGTTCAATCTGACGGACATCGCCACGCTCTCCGGCCACCTGAAACATCTCTTCAAACATCCTTGTTCCGATTCCGAGATTCCAGAACTCTTGCAGAAGGGCAATCGCAACGGAAGCCCTGTGACGATCTTTTTCCCCGGTACGAAAAGAAATCTGACAGCTTCCTGCAATCCTGCCGTCTACAACACAAATGATCATCAGTCCATTCTTATTATCACAGTTCGCCCGAAGAAAGGCTTTTTCCTGATCAAGCGTAAAACCAGCAAATTCCTCCGGAAACTTCATCAGGAAATCTGTCTCACCCGATGCTTTTATAATAAATTGAAGCATATTCTCCGCATCATCCACCGAAGGACTCCGAAGAATAGCACTACGTCCATCTTTCAGCTTGAACTCTTTTTCCTTAAAAACCACCTTTCATTTCCCCTTTTTATCCTTCCTCTATCCATGAAAAGAACTTATCCAAGGCCTTATTCTCTTCTCCTGTTTCCATACTTTCAAGGCTGTTTTTCGTCAAGTTGCAAATGCGAAAAGACCAGAATCCAT
>ERZ772932.1054-NODE-1054-length-13726-cov-2.617438_pt1 | contig 13726 bp, 15 predicted proteins | sample MGYA00511684_ERZ772932 | MGnify/ENA primary metagenome ERZ772932 (study PRJEB29015, sample SAMEA2738078) | human oral metagenome | biome: human oral; feature: human-associated habitat; material: saliva | place: China | collected 2210 ...
CATACAGCGATGTCGCTGCGTCGGTTCCCTCTTTGAACGAATAGACTAGTTCTGGCATCCATTCAGCGTCGTAATCGCCCCATACTTGACCAGGTACCGAGGGCGGTATGCTGTGGTCAGTTAGATGCGAGGAGTATTGCCCCAGTGCGCTAGAATTGATGTTTGCAAAAAGTCCGAACACAACAGACGCACCTTTTTCGTTAACATTTTCGTCGGAGTGCAACACGACTTTAGACAGCACCTTTTCAGCAAAAAATCCTGATACAGTCACCATCGCACCTTGAGCGGTTACTTCATATACGGTCTTCTGTATTATGCCCGTCTCTGGTCGTCCTGTATTACGTACAAACTTTGCGTGCTTGTTCCAATCTTCAGCAGCGAGATGTATAGAGAAGTCACCAGGTTCAGTCCATTTTCTGTTCCAGGACACCTCTATGAAGTCGAGGTCTTCAAGACGATTCATGAACTTGTCAAAGAACTGTATCATACGCCATCGTACCTCCCTACATACTCTATGCTCGTCCTCAGTGCCGATGCCCCTGCCTCTGCATCGACCTTGACAACATTGTCGCCATAATCGAGCACAAACTGCCTAAAGTCGTAAGGGTCGTCGCCCATCCCCATCGCTAATATTTTGTTGTTATGTACTGCGTATGAGCGAGATGTATCAATTGTGACTGTGTCTCCCTTCTTCAGCTCCACATTTAGAATTGCAACCTTGTCATTAACCTTAACGGTGATATTCTTCGCGTAGCCTTGCGACTCTATTTCTATAATAGGCTGAGCTGGTGACGAACCAAGATACTCGATAACCTTATCGGTCGTAATCTCGTCCCTTGAGAAGTTGAGCTTTTTACGACCGAACGCATGCGGCCACACCCATAAGGGTTGTTTCTTGCTAAAACTAGTCTGCTCTCCCTCTACGGCGAACAAATCGGCGTGCGGTGACAGGAACTTTATAGTCATGTCCGGACGTTTATAAACGTTTTTTGTCGGAATTGACTTTCCCGTAAGTTCGCAATCCTTCGCAATTCGAGTTACTCCGTTATAGGTTATGTATAAATCAACCTTGTAACGGTTGTTGTGGAACCCTTGAGCTTTTGCCCTTGCCTCGTGATTCTGCGCTTTTGCCGCTATAGTTATCTCTCTAGGAAGTCTGCGCTTACCTGTGATGATCGCACCATCTCCAACTCCTCTTGCTTCTTTCGAAACTTCTATATCCGCAGCATCTACTCCTGTAACAGAAGTAGTTCGCCAGTCGTCTGACTCGTAGTGAAAAACTAGGCCGTCACTACGAACGGCCTTTAAAACTAAATTATGTACCATTATTACTGTGCTCCTGCTAGTCCTAACTTCGCAGTCTCCCACGATAAAGCTCTCGTTACGTCTGCTGGCGACTTCCAAGGCTGATTGAAGTTGATGGTCTGGTTAACTTCAACATTCTGACTCGAGCCTGTAGCACCGAAGATTCGCGAACGTTCTCCGCTGATTCTTGCCGATACTGGATTAATTTCAGGTGTATCTATTAGGAATGCATCTCTTACAAGACCCATCTGATCACCTATAGAGCTTAAGAGCTCGCCAGTGTTTTTTACAACTCCGACGCCCAAACCTTTGATTAACATCTCACCTATCCAAGTTGTGAACCTTGAAGGCGAGTTAATGTTGAATACACTCTTTAGTTTCGACTTACACTTCGCACCGAGCGAACCGATTATACCGAGTGCTCGACTAAAACCAGCCTTTATACCGTTAATAAGCCCCTGTAAGAAATGAACGCCTACGCTGTACAGGTTACCTATCGCTCCCCGGACTCTGCCTGGAAGAGACCTAGCACCACTTACAACAGCTGAACCAGCTCTCGCAAACCCGTTACGTATTCCGGTAACGAATCCAATTAACCAGTTAATCGCAATTGATACGAGCGAACCTATGCCGCTTACGATCTTACCTGGTAAGCTCTTTGCGAAATTCCAAACTGCGCTGATTACGTTTGCTGCACCTACAAGGAATCCTTCGATAAAGCCCCATATCCAATTAACAGCAATCGTTACGAGGCTACCTAGACCGCTTCCTATCGTTTTAAGCGCCGCTACAGCTAGGCTACCAACTGCGGCAAGGATAGTAGGAATACTCTTAATAATTCCTATAGCCACTGCCCAAGCTAGACGCGGAATTGCAGAGAGTATCGCGAGTGCGAGTTTACCCATGCCAAGGATAAACGATTTTAGGAACCCTGTAGCAATTCCCTCGCCACCTTTAGCCCCTGCCTGTTCTCCGCCTTGCTTTGCACCTTCGCCGACTCCGGAAAGTAGTGACTTAATAACCTTTGGTATAGCTGCGATAACCGCCTGTATAGCCTTCGGTAGTCCTGTAGCTATAGCCTGGGCAAGTTGCCCCGCTAACTGCATCAACCAAGTACCAAGTTGCCCCGCTAACTGCCCTATAGTTGCTAGTGCCGATGGTAGAGCCGCCCAGAGAGCTTTTACTATCTCCGGAAGAATCTCGACTATAACAGTCTTAAGTACCCCTATACCAGCAAGGATAGCCTTTCCGAGACCTTGCATAATCTGCGGTATTTTAGACTTAAACGCCTCTAGTTTTGCGTGAATCAGTTGAGTTGCTTTATCCACTCCGCCTATCTTATTAACCCAGAGCCCAAGTGCGGCTACCGCTACACCAATACCGACCGCAATCCCTGCCGGAGTTGTTGCAAACTTGAGCATTGATTGCCCAAGTGTAGCAAGTGAGCTTCCGACCTTCATTGCCGCGGACTGCATCCCTGTAGAGATATTAAGTAGTTTTGTTCCCAGTCCTGGGATAATCTTATCCACAACAACTCCGAGATTTAGCCAAGCTGCGTCGTGGAACGCCCGGAATAACTTTATAGAACCCATCATCGAGGTTCTTATTGCCTCGGATATTAAGCTCCACTTCTGTGCTGCATAGTAAGTAGCCATTGCTCCAGCAAGTGCCGTGACCGCGGTCGCAACAGCCCCGATAATTTTCGGATGCTTATTCATCAATGACGCAACTTTCGCTAAATGTGGGATGAGTCTAGTTAGCATGTTATAGAGTGGTTTAACTGCATTGCCTGCTAAAATCTCAAGGTTACCCTTAAGTGCATCAACCTGCGCTGCAAAGGTCTTGCTACCCTCTTTCATTCCGTTAAAGAACTGTCCGCCTTTAGATGTTGCGTGTTCCATCGCAGCCTGTACGTCCTCGAAGCTGATCTTGCCTTGCGCCATCTGGTCTTTTAGTTCTTTATAAGTACCTCGTCCCATCTTCTCGAGTTCTTTTAAAGGGTTAAATCCTGCATTAATAAATTGCAGTAGATCCTGCCCCATGAGCTTCCCTTGCGACGAGACTTGACCCAGTACTAGTCCGAGTTGCTGGAATTTCTCCTTGTTACCGAGTGAAATATCGCCGAGCCTCTGCAGGTGTCCTTTGACGTCTTTACTCCTTATACCGAACGTGAGTAGTTGCTGTGATGCTGCCGCTAGGTCTGTTGTCCTAAATGGTGTTTTTAAAGCCATTTTACGCAGGTCTGCTACATGCTTATTTGCTTTAGCAGCTGAACCCAGCAGAACCTTGAACTTGCTCTGGAAGTCCTGCATCTGCGAATTGTAGGCAATTCCCATCTTTGCTAGACCTACGGCGTGCTTTGCGACCACGAAGCCTATACCTGCTGTAAACAGCTTCTTGACGGTAGACATCCCAGTACTGACACCTTCATTATTAACTTTTGTATCAAATATAAGTGTGCCGTCTGCCATTATTTAAATACCTCGTCAAATTTTCTTCCTGCTGCCTCTTGTTCCTCAGTCAATTGTCTAGGCAGTGCGAACTTGTCACGCAGTTTCTTTGCCTCCGGATCGTCTCCGTCGTACGCCCTTATCTCTATAACCTTGGATAGAGCAGTGTTCGGAGGTATTCCGTCCAGGAGAGCTTTGAACTTGTACCAATGGAGCTCTTCTTGCTCTAAATCGTATAAATCTATGTTATATGCTTGCTTAAATGCCGCATATATTAGATTCTCATCGACTTTAAAGTCAAGAATATTGGTTCTGTCCTCATTTCGCTCTACTTCTTTTCCGCAGTGATAAAATTCAACTATCTTTTCTATCGCCTCTGAAGAAAAATACCCCATAAATGACGGATTTTTACCTATAAACAGCACAGATAAGTCCTCAAGCTCTGGTAATGCGAGCCAAAATCGAAAATCTGTGCGAATAGGGTAATCAACACCGCCAATCGTTAAGGTTTTCGGCAGCCTTTTATAAGGCAGTTTCATTATTTCAAGTTAGACAGATTCGCCATGTTAGCCATGAGCTCATTAGCCGCCGTAAGTGCTGGACTGTCCATCTCTTCCGCTTCCTTTTTACGCATATATGCCATTAAAGGAGCCATATACACGTCGTCAATCTCCTTTACAGCAATAGCAGACTCTACAACGGAAATCTGTTCCGAATCTGCTGTGCCGAATACATCCTTGATGCCTTCTCGTCCGATTGTTGCCTCTAGCACCTTCATTGCGCTGTTGTGCACCTTTACGTCGCCTTCTCCGAACGTTGCGTTGAACTCATCAAAGAGCTTTGCAATCTTTGGTGTGCGCTTTGGCAGCTCGAATTCCTTATCGTTTAAAACAATCTCCATCTTCTCCATTGGTTTTGTCTCCTTTGTGTAAATAAAAAGAGGGACTGTTACATCCCTCCTAAAAAGTGTATTAATTTAGCGATAACCTATGCGCCAGCTGCTTTGAATTTAGGCTTTCCACCCTCTTCTGTAACAGTTCCTCTCTTTACCGTACCTCTCATCTGTAGGTCAAACTCTATCTTGCCCTCAACTGCATCAAGAGTCTTAACTACAACGGTAGCGGGTACATTCCAAGCCTTCCACGTGCCAGTCTTTGCTGCATCCTCATCGAACTTATATACAAGCAGAAGGTCGACAACCGCCTCGCCGCCTACCTTGAGGTTGTATGCTATATCCCAGATTGCTGCAAAATCCGCCTCTTCCCTGTACATGGTTAGAGGGAGTCCGCTAATCTCTGGCTTGTATTTTTCAAGTTCTGCCGTTGGACTTTCATCCGAAATGTAGTCGTACTCTTCTACAGACGCCCCGAACTCGAGCTTTAGTTCTGTAGACTTCTTGATCTGTAGGTAATCCGTTGCCCCTTTTGGCTTAATAAAAGGTACAACCTCATACTTTTTAACCTTGCCTTCACCTTTCATTATTATTTATTTCCTTTCTTCTGATATGTGATACCGATTGAAATCTGATAAACTGCCTCGTCTGTCTCCGAGTCAATCATGTAAGACCCGTTAGCGATGAACACTTCCTCGATGCCTTTAATCGTCGGACGGTTGCCGCGTTTGTCTTGTTCCTCTACCCAGTCCTCAATCATGGCCAAAAAAGCTTGTGAGTTAATTCGTTCAGCCTCAAGCTGCGCATTTCTTCGGGTAAGGAAGTAATAATATTCGCTCACAACCTTGGAGCCATCAACAAATTCTGTGACATCCCTCTGCGCTTGCTTATAAATGCCGATGCTCTCTACTTGTGCCTCGAGTCTATCGGTATCAACATCCTCTACTACCACAAGATCACACCTTTTTAACCAAGTCTTAATTTTTTCGCTGTTCGTCACCATTTGCTACCTCTCTTTTGCTCCGGCTGTAGCGGCTGCCGCTCTTAAAATCTTGTCTTTGCCGCCTTCCTTCTTCATGCGTTCGAACCAGTAATTGCCCCTCTTTGGCGCACCCTTGAAGTGTGCGGGGCGGTAATACCATCGCCTCGCATAAGGTGTGCGATATATGACCTCACCGGTTCCGATTTTCGTGTGAATCGTTCCCGACATAATCAAAGCACCCTTGTCGTGTGGAATATATGGGTTACAGAGCCTCAATACCTCTTGGTCGACTACTCTTTGCACCCTACCGTTAACCTCTAGACCTCTTTTTCGTAAAATTACCCCTATTGGCTGCATTACAACTCTTGCATCTTTAATCTGAACACCCATTATGACGTCACCTTCCAATGCTTGAGCCTGTCTCTGTTGGTGTTATCCGCGAGAGTCTTTGCTGTGATTACATCGGGATAATCACGCTTTAGGTTCGTTGGCGGATATGCCTCAGACAGCTCAATTTTGACTTCTCCAAGGACAATCATATCAAGGCTATGTTCTGTATCAATCGTCCAACAACTCGCCTTATCGGCTAATCTCGCCCAGTCTGTGGCTACCTTGTAACCATCACGCATAGGTATTGTAATCGACACCTCGTTAGTCTTTATAACCTTACCGCCACTATCCACGGTGCGGACAATCTTACGGCGCCATTGACACCCTTTTAGAACTGTTCGCAGCCACTTATCGTGTCCGTTTTCCTTATAGTGATTATAAATCGTTATTGTGTCAGTAAAATTCATTACATAAACCCCATTAAACCTGTTCCGGATAACATAGACCGAACGGTGTTCTCTACACTCTCATTCCATGATTGCTCACTGTCGTAATGTTCTGAGTAACCGTCATTGCTAACAATCTTGATACCCGAGCTACTTGGTTTTGCGTGCAATTCATGGATAACGCGAATTATGGTTGCCTTGACCTGGCTATAACGGAATTCAGACGGATCAACTACATTGTCAATCCGTCTCGTAGTCATTCCTCGGAGCAGCGATTCCGCTTGCAGGCGCATTCTGTTGAATTCAGCCTCGTCGGTGATGTCGTTGTAATGCTCCTGGTAATCGTTAAGCTGCACAATTATCATAACTACTTCTTCTTTCCGCTCTTCTTTGACTCTTCTTCTTTAACCTCTGCCGATTCTGTATCCGAGGTTTCTTCGGTAACATCTTCAACATCTGCCGGTTCTGTGGTTTCCAAAACTTCATCGCCGAAGATTTCAAGTCCTACTATTCTACCCATATAGCACCTCCTTATGCCTTGTGCATTCCTGCGATACCGTTTAGCTTGTTCTCGTAAGCGTCAGCGATACCTACTTCACGGAATGGGAATACCCATCCGTCTGCATCGTGGTTATCCTCTGGTGGAATTGCCTTGTTAACTCTGCGCTTCTGGAACTGGATAACAGCGGAAGGCTCAACGATTAGGAAGTCAAGAGCCTTACCTGTAGATGCCTTCTCAAATCCGCCCTTCTCTTCTCCGCCTGTCTTGCCGTCTTTCTGCTTGATCGCAGTATAAAATCTGCCTGCTGGTACCTTCTGAACTTTCGCGAACTGACCGATGATTTCCTTTGACTTAGTAGTGTCAAGGTCTCTGATTAGTCCGTAAACAGTTGGAGATACGAACAGGATTCTTCCGTCTTCAGAAACCTCGTTGTCGGTCATCTCGTCAAACACCTTGGCAATCGCCTTGATAGCTGATGCGCCATCTGTGATAGTAGTTGCCTTAATGTTCGAGCCAGCCTTCTTGCAGTAAGTTGCAATTCTGAATGCGTCGAGCTCTGGGATTACCTTCGTTCTCTCGAACTCAGATGAGAGCTTGCCGAATGCCATTCCCGCCGTGTCGATATCGTCAACTGCATCAACGAGGAACTTACGACCTCTATCGAAGTTGCACTTAACTGTCTCGTTCTTAAACTCAACACTACCCATAGTGTATCCAGCGGAACGGTCGTAGTCTCCTAGTCCGTCCATGTCGATTTTAGGGATGATGAGTTCATCTGCATTAGCCCCCTGCTGTGCTAGTTCTGGAGCACCGTCAAGAATTGATGTGCATGATGTTGTCTTGTAAACTTCATCGAGAAGTCTTACAAATACCTTAAATTTTTCGATCTGATTTGCCATTGTTTAATCTTCCTTTCCTACTGGTTTTAGACCCATAACAGCCCTTGCTGTAGCCGTTGCCGCATCGTCTCCGCCTGTACCGCCTCCAGCGTTACCTGACGAGTCGATTCTTGCTCCGGAAGGTTTTCCGTCATCTGAACTGAACAAGAACGATGTATCATCCGACTCCTTCAGTGCCTTAATAGCCGCGTCGATGTCGCTCGTCCTGTCCTTGCTCGCCTTTAAGTCGTCAAGTTTAAGTTCAGCTCTGATACTTGCAGTTCTGCGACCGCCTGCCTTGGTAATTGCGTCGTCAAGTAGCTTGTCGAACTCCGCACCCTCTAGCTTACTCTGCATCTCTTCAAGCTCCTTCTTGTGGTCAGCCGCCTTTGTCTCCGCAGCGGTCTTGAGCTCGTCAATTTGCTTTTGTAAAGCTTCCTTGTCACCCGCAGCGTCCTGCAGCGCTTTGATGCTCTTTGCCTGTTCGTCGAAGTCAGCCTTTACCTTGTCGTACTGCTCCGCCTTTTCTTTTAACGGATTAACCTCCGCATGGTGTGCGTTTAGTAACTTGGTAATCTGGTCTTCGTCTGTAATGCCTAGCTGCTTAATTGAGTCTCTTGTTAATGCCATTGTGATTTATCCTTTCTTTTAACGCCCAAACAAGCCCTTATGTTCAGACCAACTTGTGTCAGACCTCACCTTTAACGCCGCAGTCCAAGGGCAATAAAAAAGCACCGCTTCATTGCGATGCTAATTAACGTATTTAGTTGTAATAAAAGACGCGGGACCCGAAGGACACCCGCGTACGTTCCATAGAAACAGCTTAGGTGGGACCGGCGGATGTCGCCCACATTTCTCGACCCACCAATATCGGTGGCGCGTTGGAGCCGGATACTTTTCAACCTCTAAGCTGTATATTCTAATAAGAGTATACAGCTCCTATTTACTTATGTCAAATAAAGCTTTTTCATTTTTGAGCTTTCTCAGCTTCCTATCATTCATTTTGTGATAGTGAATGATATATCCACTGCCACGCTTCACAAAGATACATTCTGCGTATCGGTTTTTTCTACCCGGTATTTTTTTATATAATATCAACGAGTTACTGTGTCTATTTGAATTATCAGCATAATAGCTTGGGGACTTCACAGAATCCTCAATGAATAGTAATTCCTCAAGTGTCATTTCGCGCCCATGCTTGTTTAAAATCCTACGTAGAGACCTTCCCTCAATATATACATTTGAACCGTCAAGAAAAGGATTGTTGTTTATCTTGGGTAATTTACCTAGATTAAAATTATCTAAATCATTAAATTTAGTAACGCCTTTATCATAAAAATCTGATATAACGTTTCTAAAATCACCAACACTCTTATCTTCAATCGGTTTTATATACTCAAAATCTCGCTTATATCCCTTAACGTAAAGCCTTTCAAGATTCTGCTTAAGCCCCGCCTTACTGCAAAATCTTGCGTACCTCTGTTCTTTTGCTTTGATAGCCGCTAGTCTCGTGGTATCTCCGCCTATATACTGCCGCTTTAACTCTCGCAGCTCTCTCTCAATTCTCCTCTGTACCTGCGTTGCTTGATAGTATGTATAAGTGCGTTCATCAACCGTTACTGGCTCTGGGTCCTTTACGATTTGATTTGGTTCAGAAATGCCCTCAAGGAAGGGATAGAACGTATGTCTGCAGTTATACCCGCACAAGCCCAAGGGATCGTCCGGATATCCCGTAACGTCAGACAGCTTATATATCTTGTAGCCGAGCCTTTTCTCTTCTTCCGGATGTTGCCTACCTCTTATGCTGTACACTCTTCCTTGCCATGCTGCGTGGTCAGCGTGTCCATCACCTTCACGGGCTCCTGCATGTGACGAAACTTCTACGAGGTCAGTTCCAAGTTGGACTGCATTATCCATTGATATCTCCGCAGCCATTTGACCGAGTGTAGTCCTGACCGCTAGTGCAGCAGCTACATCAATGCCCCTAGAGGTACCAGAACCGAAGTCAACGTGTCTAATTCCGCTCTTCTCGAGGTCTGATACGACTTTTTCGACTGCTTGTCCGCTTGAAAAACCGCCCGAGGCTACGTTCATTACCATGCTATCCATTGCGTGACTAAATGCTTTATCTAGCCTTATAGGTGCACCGATAAACTTAAACCCAGTAGAGTGTGTAAGATTCTTTAGTTCGTGAGCGAGTCGGTGTGATGCTGTGGTATTTATCTCAGCCAGTTCAGAGCTGTGTCTGAGATGTCTCCCCTTCGACTTCCAGAAGGCTAAATCGTCGTTAAACGCCATTATACCAGCTCGGCTTACAATATCATCACCGTGCTCCTTTGCATCCGCTACAAGCTGTTTTATGCGTGCTCTGACATCCCTCTTGTAATCGAGTGTGTTCTTTGCAATCATAGCTTGATATTCTTTATCAGCTTTTAGCTCACGCATGACCTTGTTCCGAATCTCCATCGGCTTATATCCCAAAGCCTCGAGAGTCTTTGCCTGTAGTTCTGCAGTCTCTGTCCAGCGCGACTCCTTACGAACTCTACGAGCAATATCTTGTATAACGTCCTGCTCTAGTTCCTGAAACAGCGGCACCATCTCCGCAGATAACTGCTCCTTCTGTCTATCGGATAACATAACGCTTTACTCCTCTATGGGGTCAGTCGGATCTGCCTCGGTTCCACTCCCAGCGTACCACGCAAGTGCCTCTTCATCAGATAAGTTGTACTTTTCCTTGAGGTAATGGATAACGAGTTTTGGCAGACCAAACACCTGCGCATCCTGTCTCATCGCCTCGAGTTCGCTCTGTCTGTCGACGATAAAACTGTCATCATAGCCGATTCTAACTTCCGACTCGATGTCGTATTTAGTCTGATTGAACGCATTCGAAAACCACAGCAGAGCCCTGATAGTGTCCTCTATGTAGTCGGTTAGATTCTGCCTCTGCTTGTTAAGCTCTTGCATCGAGTCCTGTTTGGTTCCGATGTATTCCGTCGCGGTCTTTATTTGACCATTCTCAAAACTATACTTCCTTGAGCCATAACCGAACTTTAGCGACAACAAAGAGAGAACAAGCTCGAATGTCTTAGTAATGTCGTCTATTCGAATCTCCGGATTAATCTCTTGAATTAAAGTGTCCTGCTCCGGAAGAGCTTTTCCCATCGATACAAAAATCTTTTTGTGCTGCTTGTTCGGAGTAATCGCCTTACCGTCTTTGTCGAACTGACACAGTGCCTCATTGTACAACACCATCTTGTCGGCTTTGTCTAAGTCACCGAACAGCACGTTGAACACCAAATCAACTGTCTTTAGCTCCGGAATTGCTCCGTATAACTTCGGAAGTCCATAACCGTTCATCCCTTTAAGGTTGTTAACGGCAGCGGTAGTCAACATAGCAAATGGTTTGACTTCTCCCAGTTCAACCTCTAGCCTCTCACCTGTTATCTCTGCACCTACGTCGTCAAGTACAACAGTTGTTGCCTTGTACTTACCGTTTTTAAGCTCGAATAGCACGATCGTTGTCCTAGTCTTGTTATCAACAACGCTCTCCGACGCGAAGGCACACTCTGTAATCACACCCTTCTCGATTTTTAATGGGAATATTCCGCTAGGCTTAACATAAACAAGTTCAATCTGTCCGCCTCGTAGCTCCTGCGTCTCGAGAATGTCAGCACCCACAACCCTCACATATGCCGCAGCAGTTCCCTCCGCAGCGATAAGTTCTAGTTGCTCTCGTAAATTCTTTTGAAACCTCTCTTTTTTAAGCACTTCGTTAACGTAATCGCTGGTAGTTTCATCCTCGAGAATGATATCCACGACTTCGCATAGATTAGCATCATCTTCGCAAGCCTTCTTTGCAAATCCAGTACGTGCCATCTCATACTTCTCACCACTAACCGTGCAACGCTTGTGAAAATCGTCAATTAATTCAGTTCTGTACCAACTGTCACAGGTGTCAATTAGCTCGAGAGCTTTGACGTTAACCCTATATCCTCTCTTCTTGAGGAAGTCAGTTATATGTGTTCTCAATTCGTCCTCCTTATCGGATGGAAATAATTAATAAAGTAACTCCATGAATAGAAATCGGCATCGTATGTATCAACATCAGTCGAGAAATCGTCGAGCAACTTCTCCTCTTTACTCTTACTGTCGTAAACCATCTCACTGATTGAATCTGCAATCGGCTCGCAGAATTCTTTGACCCAGAGTAGTCGCCCAGTGTTAATCACCGCATTATAGGCTAACACCCTATCGGTAAATTCGGTCTTGTGGCATCCTGTAACATTAACACCCACCCTATTCGCTGCACTATACATCGCCAGCCCATTTATTATTAGCTGCTCCGCATTGTCAACGAATGCAGCTGTTATCGGTATGCCTGGATAAAGCGCCCTGACTTCGCTAACAAACTCTCCGAACGTACTGTATATCTTCTCTGGATCTACCGTGCCTTTACTATGTAAAATCCGTTTGTAGTGCAGTCGTATTTGCTTGTTAAAACCTTTTGTAAATCCTGTAGCAATAAACGGTGTGTGTGATTTCGTTCCGCCTATATCTATGCCGATACATATCTGTACTATGTGGTGTGCGTTATACCGTTCTCCAGCTGCATTTAACGGCATAAGCTCGTCGTAGCTGATTGCGTACTTGTCTGCATCATCTGCGAACTGTGGATGTACAAGCCCTTCAGCTCCGACCCATAAACCTTTAATAAAGCGCTTAAAAAAGACGCCTACGAATTGGCGTCTGTATCGTTCTTTAATTGCTTCCGATAACGACAGATTGTCGTCCATAGTGAAGTGTATGTATATAAGGTCTTTGTCATCAGCCTTGTCTATCCAGTTAACTTTGAACCAGTGTCTCGGCTTATCCGGGTTGCAGTTGAACCACCATTTAGAACCCTCTACCGAGCATCTAGCCGTTGCCTGGTTAACAAAAGACTCAGGCATAAGTGCAACTTCATCGAAGAAGAACCCAGCTAGCGTAATACCCTGTACAAGATCTTGCGAACGTTCGTCCTTACCGCCGAAGATATAATAATAATTCGTTACACCGTTGCGTCTTACCTCGAGTAGGTTGTCGGCTCTATGATCCTTGAACCTATAGCCCCTAGCGAACAGCATCAGCTTAAGAGGCTTTAAAACGTTACGCCTAAATGCTCCGATAGTCTTACCAGCCATACCGAAGTTCTCACCATCGAACGTCGTCATTGACCAAATAACGTACGACAATGCCATCGATACAGTCTTCCCTGAACGGATAGCCCCGTCTGCAATAATGCCGTTCTTGTCTTGCACAGGTGACTCTGGAAGCCACCACGTAAGCACCCGCTTTTGCTTCTGGCTAAACGGTTTAAATCTAAAAACCTGCGCTAATCTTCCCATACATCCGTAACCTCATCCTTGAGAGCTTCAATAAATCCATCGTCTTGGTAATTATCTGCGCCGTCGTCTCCTTTTGCTTTAGCAGTCTGTGCCTTAATTAGATCTATGCGTGACTTCTGCTCTTCTGTCGCCATATCCCAATCACGGTGCAGCATCTCGTCATACTGCTTAATTAAGCTCCGTAGCTCACCCTGTGCCCTTGCTTGTGCCTTAAGGAAGTTATTCTGCTTGTCCCATGCCTGTTGTACTTCCCACTTTTCACCGTAAACAGTGCCGTCCCTCTCTTCAACTCTCTCAATCGTCTTGTCGTCCTTATCTTTTACGTAAGCAATTCGCTGCGCTCTGATAATGGCAGCATAAGCAATCTGTATCTGATGCCACAATAGGTCAAGTGGATTAGCCTGCTCGACAGCCTGTACGATATCAAGTGTTTCTTCCGGGAGATACTTCGAAAAGAATCCGTACTTCTCGGCATTCTTATTGCCCGCAGGACCCGTAGCGTTCTTGTTACCAAGCTGTGCAATAGCATTTTTGTGTGCACCCTTTTTCTTTTTTTG
>ERZ772932.1055-NODE-1055-length-13707-cov-6.626502_pt1 | contig 13707 bp, 10 predicted proteins | sample MGYA00511684_ERZ772932 | MGnify/ENA primary metagenome ERZ772932 (study PRJEB29015, sample SAMEA2738078) | human oral metagenome | biome: human oral; feature: human-associated habitat; material: saliva | place: China | collected 2210 ...
TACTTAATACCTTATTGCCACTAGCATCATACCAGTCACCTGCAACCTTTTGAGAAGCACGAATAACTAAATCTAATGGAATTTGAGCTGCATCAACTATTAAGGCAGAAAATAAACACATAACACTAAAACACATGCACACAAATAATCTTAACTTTGATTTCATATTAAAACTCCCTAATAATCTATATATGACAATAAATAGTAATTAATTAGACCGTATAGTGCTAATAATATTAGAGCAAGTAAGGTAATAATGTATATTCTTTTATATCATTTAGTACAGTAGTACTACCATGGCGGTCATATTTATATCTAATCAAAACAACTTTATCAGTATATTTATTAAACACAAATGACAAGCCACTATTATGTACTCCTACATATTCACCAATATAATAACCTGTATACTTGTCATATCCTTCTGATATCTCTCCATACGGTTCAACAGGTGTTTGATAGATTGAATATTCCACTAAAGGCCCATACGCAGCTTCTACATCACTTCGACTCATACCTACGGTTATTCCTTTATTGGTAGCATAACCTGGTTTCACAATAAAAATATCTGGTCGTATCGGACCATTCCAAATGGAAACTATTACGGATTCATCTGCGGAAATATACATATCATGATGACCATATCTATGATCTGCTAGAAATAATGAGTAATTATAGTTATTTAAATAGCCATATAAATCAGGGTTATTTTCTAAACCACCTAATACACCAGAATCATCGGTATGTGCCATTACACCTTGAGCTAAGCTAACACTAAAAATAGATACCAATAATAACTTGCTTATAAAGGATTTCATCACAATTCCCCCGTTATTTACACATAGAAAACATAATATTTACAAAAAACTTATATAATACGAATAGCCAGTACCTATAATCAGGTACCGGCTTCTAATATTTAATTCTTATTCGTTTTATTCTTTTCGTTTTTCTCAACTAAATCGAGGTACTCTTTGAAATTATTAACTTTAATGGCTTGCCATGTACCATCTTCAAGTTTTTTCATAAGGAGATCAAAGGTAACATCTTGATTAAGTTCTTTTGAGCTAAAAATAATTGGTACAATCGCACTATTTCCATCAATAGTAGCAGCACCGATACTTTTAAACTCAAGGTCCTTAACACCAGTTTTTTCCTTTACTTCATTAGCAGCCTCCTTAGACTTAGCATTTTGATTAGAATCATCAGATTTCTTTTCAATACCATTATAGATTTCTTGACTTAATGCTGGTACAATTTGAGATTTTAAGCCTTTAAGCATTACCTCTGCAAAGCCTTTAAATGGATTATCTTTAATTAATGGATCATTCATTTGTACGTCTACAAAATCATCATAACCAGATCCTACAATACTTTCTACATCAACATGCTTTTTAAAGGTAACAACATCGTGCTTTTCTACAGATTCACGAGCAATATTTAATGAGTATACTGGTGTTTTTGTGAAATACAAGAAATACCAACCTAATACGATAGTAATAACAGCTATAAGAACGGCAATAATAATCTTCTTTTTAGACATATATGTCTCCCTTATTTCATCTCAACTACTTCATTTTTTACACTTATGGTTTAATCAATTATTGATATTACTCTTCAGTTTTCACGATTTGATTATTAAAAGTTCGGCCAATAAAAAATACTAATAAACCTAATAGGATAAATGCCGCTCCCCAAACCATCAAGTCTTTAAAGAATGTTGCTGTAATAATATCTAATACGCCTGTAACTACTAAAAGAGAGCCAACACGTGTAAGAACTTTCATACTTTTAGATTTGAATAATAAGAAAAACCCACCTACAAAACCAATAACTGATGAGAATATTCCTATATATCCATCCACAAGACTAGCACCAAACATGCCCCCTAAAGCTTTAGCAATATTAGCTTGCCCATACAAAAATATAGATATAATGATAATAATCAACGCACTTATAATGGTAATTATTCTTCTCATATAACCAAAACTCCCCTATGTAAAACTAATTATAACTTCCCTTTTCTTTATCTAGTTGATCTTGGAATTGACTATTTCTCCAAACAGAACCATCTGTAAAATGCACTTGTTTAAGAATAATTTTCCCCTTTGTCGCTCTATCAGCTAAATATAAAGTCCATGCACCTGATAACACACCATTTGGTGCTGCTTCTCCTTGTAAGGTAAGTGGGGATGTTACGTTTCCATCACCTTGGCTATTGGCAGGTCGGCCAAAATTATCAAACTTCAAAATCACAAATTCTGCCGCATCAATAGTCTTTGAGGTTACATTTATCAACTCTATGCGAGTTCTTGTAATACCTATATCATCAGGTCCAATACTAAAATTGCCAACTTTCATAGGTTGATCTGGTAGGTCAGTTATCGGCTTACCTTTTAATTCGCTCGGCACATACATAGCGATTTTCTCTTCTAAATTCTTTTTATCGGCCTTTAATTGTGTAACCTCTTTTTGTAATGAGCTATTCTCACTTTTTAACTGGTCCAATTCAGCTGAATTACCACATCCTGCCAAGACTAATAGTGATGTACCTAGAAGGGCAGTACTAATCATTCTCCGCAACATATTTAATCTCCTTTTACAACACAAGCATATTATTTATTATCACTATACTATACACAGTTAAACAAATAATTATAAATATGAAACCCTTTCGTAAAATGAATATAAAATGAAACCAAAACTTCGTAGATTATCCAAAGGGTAACTGTAATTTCATGAACCTATAAAACATAAAAGGAGACTGTGTTAAAACAGTCTCCTCTTTTTGTGCTTCCATCCTCACTCTATTATCTACTTTTTTATAAAATTTGATCTCTACATCAAAGTGTGATCTAATATTTATAAGAAAAGTATTTATTGTATACGGGGGTAATAATATGGGGATTATTAACTCAAATCTAACCAAATTAGGTTCTTTTTTAGGGAACGAAAAGCTTTATATTCCAGAATATCAAAGGGGTTACTCTTGGGAGGAGCCCCAACTAGATGATTTTTGGCAAGATTTGGAGCAAATTTATCAAGAAAATACACATGACGAACACTTTCTTGGACAGGTTGTTATTCACAAAAACAAAGATGATGGTAAACGCTATATTATTGATGGCCAGCAACGTATCTCAACAACAATTATCTTCCTAGATATCTTGCGTACAAAATTTAAAGAAATTGCCGATTCAACAAATAATAATGATGCAAATGACGACTCTGAGGATATTAATGCTAAATATATTGGCCGCATATCTGAAAGTAAACGAGAACAATATTTATCTATGGGTGGTGTTGATAAAGAGTTCTTCTTTGAATATATACAAAAACGTGGTGCCATTGATTATGGTGACAAAAAATTTGATAAAAAGAAACTTAAACCATCCAACTATAATATCTTCTATGCAAGTAAATTCTTTAGTGGAAAGGTAAATGATTTTCTTGAAAAGAATGAGTCTAATCAATACAAAGCACTAAATAAGCTATACCAATCCTTAATTAACCAGTTTATCCTTATGACTGTTGAAACTGATGATATCAATGAAGCGTATATAATCTTTGAATCGCTCAATGCTCGTGGTAAAGCATTAGAAACCGCAGACTTATTAAAGAATCATATTCTTCGTATGGCACAAAATGACTTACCTAGCGCTACTGAAACTTGGAATACTATTATTGATAATCTTGATAATATAGATCCAACAAAATTTATTCGCTACTATTGGAACAGTACAAAACGCTTTGCTCGAGAAAAAGATTTATTTAAAGCATTACGTACAGATATAACATCACAATCTGATGTTAATACATTATTAGCAAATCTACGCTCTTTATCTAAGGTATGTGCAGCCATACTACACCCTGACGATAACAAGGACTTTGATTTAACTGAGCTGAACGAGCGTCTTATAGAGATGCAGAAACTAGATGCATCCTCATATATTCCTATTATCTTTGCTCTAAGACTACAGAACTACTCTGAAGAAGATATAAATGAGGTTTTAAAAGCAATAGAAACACTAGTAGTTCGTAACTTTGTAGTTTCAGGACTAGTTGCCAATAAATATGAGCTTGTATTTGCACAAATCGCTAGAAGTATTAGCGATAAAACTTGGCCACCTAATAGTGATAGTGCATCCAGTAAAAAACCAACAAAAGATGATATCCTAAAAAAACTATATTCTCTTATGGTATCAGATGAGGAATTCATCAATAACTTCAGAATTTTCAACTCCAAGAAAAATGCAGTTATACGCTATTTACTTCGTAAGATAAATAACTTTGATATTAATGAAACAAAGATTGTAGATGACTCAAACCGTGTTCATGTAGAACATATTCTTCCTAAAAAGATTAATGATGAATGGATCAACTTCAATGACGAAGAGCACGAAACATACCTATGGCGTTTAGGTAACCTAACTCTATTAGGCCAAGAATATAACAACAGAGCTAAGAACAAAGGCTTTGATAAAAAGAAAGAAATCTATAAGAAATCTGAAATCAAAATGACTCGTGACCTTGTCTCCATTGATGATTGGACTACCTTTACAATCGTAAAACGCCAAGAAGACTTTGCTGAAATAGCACTAAAAATTTGGCCACGAAATTAATATTGCAGTATATAATTTTGGGATAATCAGTCAAAAAACTATACAAAAAGGCGCAACCTTCAAGGTTGCGCCTTTTAAGTTCAACGATAAATTGATGATTTCAATTCATTAATTTGTTCAAAAATTTTTACTAATACATCCACAACTATACTATTACCTGCAAGCCGTTCTAATCGCTCACGAGAATAAAGCTTCTTATTCTTTTGTAGTTGAGGATTATATTTTAATACTCTATTAAAATCAGCCTCATCGAATCCCATCAAAAGGAAACACTCTCTAGGAGTTAGATTACGATAAGGGCTTCCACCCTTACGGTGTTCTGGAAATTCTAATATACCAGCGTTAGGATGTCGATCTTGTTTCGTTGTTAAAGTGCCAAGATATGTATTAAATCCTGTTGGCTTATTAAGAATATCATTCCCCTCATAAATTTTGCGCCGTGATGGCGTATCATTAGGATTGGAAATATTTGCCTCTTCTTTATAGATTGGATTGGAGTAATCCATTCGTAAAAAACGCTCAAGCTTTTTCGGCTTCTTCGGCTTAATTTTAGAAATTTCTTCTAAATCATTATTCTTAAAGTAATCTTCTATTGCAACTCTTGCATACTCATTAGGTAATAAAACACTCACCATAAAAGTCCGTACACGTCGCTGCGGACTTCCAAAGTTAGATGCATCCAATGTATAAACTTTATTAAAATAACCTAACCGCTCTAGCTGATTTTTCCAGTCATTAAAATTAGATGCGTGCCTCTTAGAAAGAATATTACTAACATTCTCCATTAATAGGAAACGAGGTAATTCTTTTCCATTCTCCTGAATGGATTCTAGGATTCTTTCAACCTCCCAAAGTAATCCAGAGCGATTATTTGCATCACGATCAATCCCCGAATGATTATTATGCCAAGCCCCACCTATAGACAAATCCTGACAAGGGAAAGAATAGGTTAATACATCAATATCTCTTGGGAACGTAAGATAATCTACCTTCTGAATATCACCTAAGTTATGAGTTCTATTATATGCCGCCCATATTACTTGAAGTGCTTCCACCCTCCACATATTAAGAGAGTTTCTTGATACAGGGTTCTTACCATCAATACTAAGATTTAGTGGCACTAACTTATCCAAAAGCTCTTTTTTTGTGAGATTTTCATAAGGAGTAATATCTGGTGCACCATTATGAATAAAATCATAAGCAACAAAAGCTGATATATCCCATTCCAATATATTAACCACTTTATAGTCAATGCCTAATTTTTTTAATGCTTTAGCCTGACTGCCAATGCCACTAAAGGCTTCAACTACATTTAACATTAATACTACTCCTTACTACTATATAACTATTCAGGGAACCCTTCTGCACGGGCACGATCTAATGTCTTTAAAATTCTAACACACTGTTTAGCACTTGGGAACAAACCTTTGGTATAAATCTTAATAGCACAATTTACAAAATCATTCTCTGTAGGAGATAATACTTTATGTACTACATTCCACTTCTGCAAATTTGTCCATACAGAAAATTTAATTTTATTAAGCTCTATCATAGCCTCATCTTCAGTTCTATCAGCCAAATCCTTTCGCCCTGTTTTCTCCCCATCTTTTATCTTATTTCTGGAGACTAACTCATTAGCAAACTCTGTACTTAAAGTATATGATTGATCTTTAAACTGTACCCAGCACTCAACCTTCTTTGCCCATTCCGTTACATTTTGTTTACCACGGTTTTCATCAACCAAATGATCATGAGCAATTTCTGTCAATTTAATTAATTCAGCACGCATGGCCGAGCTAATCCTTTGATTTTGCCAAATATATTCAAAATCAATAGATTTATCTTTATAACATTTATCGATAGTATCAGAAAGTTTACTCAATGTATAAGCTACAATATTGGCCTTATAACTATCAAAGTGATGGACCGTTTTTACAATATTATCAGTCGCCTTAAATATTATTTTATAGCAAACAAGTTGCTTAAAATAATATGAATGGAAAACGTTAGAGTCGCGGTCCCATGTCTTAGATATTTCCTGCATAAAATAGACAAACGATTTCTGCCCACCAGCACTAGCAATATGAGGACGTCCACTAAATATATTAACAAGTTTTGCCAATTCAGTCTTATCAAACTTTTGATTTTTAGGATACTTAGCTTCAAATGTTTTTTTAGAACCTGCAGTAGCTTTATGAGTCTCCTGTGCATATGCACCTCGTGCACGCTCATAATACCAATATGTGCCAAATTGTTGACCATTTAACGCAGGTGCACTTGTTGTTCTAGATAGTTGCTCAATTCTAACATGGTATGGATGATTAGAAGATAAATCTGATTCACTTACTTTATTTTGACTATTAGCATATTTAGAAATATTTGCTACCAACTCTGCAGAGTTCTCATCTGTAACAACAGAAATCTTCATTGGTACATAAATATTTTCAATATTATCTTCTAACTTTTCTTTTTTATCTAACAAAGCAGAAGCTAGTGACGCAGTTGTTTGCCCCCCATTTACAATCTGAAGATTCCTACAAGACTCTAATAACGGAGCTCCTCCACTAGTATTAACTTCTATTGAATCTGCAGTACAAGTAATCCCATTATTATATGCAAAGAACTTGTTAGGTTCCTTTATAATTGTATTTCTAATACCTTTATTAACCTTCCCTCGTATTTGTAAAAAGGAACGCACGTTACTCTCTAATAGTTTAGCACCAAACTTATTATATAACTTCGCTAAAACAATTCCTGGAATACAAGCCATATATCCTTGATAATCATCACCACTCGTTACTGATAAACATGGAATAGGTTTATTACTAAATTCATTAAACTGTATTTCAAAGTCTTCTTTTAACTCTGAATTTTTAGATAATTCATACAATCGGGCAATATCCCAAACATGATATTCAATTGGGGTATCTCCAATATAGTCTGACTCTAGACTCTTAATACGATTAGACATTTGATTATTAGTAAATAAGTATATCTTATACTTTTGAATATCAAATGCATTATTTTTAATATCAAAAGCTAGACCATAACCTGGGGAACTTTCCTCAGCATTATTGAGTATATAATCTATATCTTCAAGAAAAAACCTTGCACGTTTAACTATGGTTTCTATCTCAGTAGCTGTAATAACATTATCCTCATGTCGATAATCTACAAGCGCTAAAGACATGCTATTAGATAATTCACCATAAACATAACCATCTAATTGAAGACGATGTTGACGATAACCAATACCTTCATATTCAGTAATCTGAAACTCCGATTCAAGCTCATGGTCAATTAATAAGTCAGACGCAGCTTCTAGGAAAGCAGCTTTAGTACTAACACCGGTTCCATATACACTCGCTTTAATCTCCGAATCAAATTCTTGTTTATACTCTTCTAACCCCATACCATTTTCTCCCTATTAAATTTTAAAATTTGAAATGGCTTCTAAATTTAATGTATATGAAACTTTTGTAATCGCAGTAGATACAGTGTTCCGCTTAATTTTTGGAAATTCTTCGTTGACTTTATAGTTTTCTATATCACAAACTCTAAAATAAAGTTCATTTTCTTTATTTTGTCCATAACCTACAAGTAAAAGTTTCTCCTTGAAATCTATTGCGATCAAATCATCATTAATCTCAGATTCAATCTCGTCAATGACTGTAGATAAACATATTGCATTAGCATCATAAGCATTAGATTCTTGTAATGTTATAACAGATAATTCTCCATCACTAATAGGTGAATCTAATTGTTCTAGTGATGATATATGAATCTCCCTTTTGCCAAGGTTTGTCGACTTTACTTCAATCCAACTTTCAGGAAGAATAAAATCCTGCTTAGCCCCCTTAGGCCCTTGCCACATTTCTAAAGCCGTCTCTACACCATAATTAGGAATCAAGCTATCTTTTAGAACCAATAATTCAGCTAGAAGACCTTGTTGTTTTAACCGCCCAAATGAATCCGGTAACTTGGATAATAATTGTTGCCAATGTTCATACCTATGACATAAAGCTTTAAAAGCGTTTTGTTCAGTACCATTAAAATCAATAGTGTTGAAAATATCTTTGAAGATATATTTAAACATATCTTCACTACTATTACTTGAAGAAGTTAACTTAAACTCAAGTTGCCACTCTCTCTGGATTGTATCGTAACTTTTATTAACAGCTATTAATTTAGTCGATAACAAATTAGAGGGCTCATACTGACTTCTTATTACAAAAATACGATACTCTTGCCCATAAAAGCCCTTATAAATTCTTAAAGGCCATTTAGGATTAATCAAGCTTGCCCTAATTTCATAACTTTCATCCTTAATCATCTATCTCTCCCATATCATCAGGCACATTCAGCTCTTCATCAACGCCAAAGTTTTCTGCAGCCCATCTTAAATTGACCTTATAACTATAATTAAGACCTTTTGGTTCTTTCAATTCTGGTATACCTAATGCAAGACCTACTAATAATTGATTACCATTAGTATCATTATTAAAGTTTGAATCGACTAGATAGATAATTAATAAAGGCCTACGTTTAAATCCCAAGGAAAAATATAACTCATCCGGAATCGTTTTTTCTGTATAGTCTACATCTAATTTTTTATTTTTTAAGAATTCTTTAAATTGATGGTGTTCATCCTTTGTCAATCCACTTGTAACAACTCCTGGAGATCCTAGCCGTTTTTTTCTAAACCCAAGTGCTCCTCCAGAAAACTTCATCATCGTACGACCTACTACTGGTATAAATTCACCTAAAATACTAAAAGATTTCTGTGATTTACCTCTAGCAAAAGCAACATCCCAATGATTTAAAATATCCTCATCACTCTCTTCAAGTAAATCTGCAATTTTATTTGCATCAAATTTATAATTCATATGATGGGTATTAATATGTTTCAATAATCCAACTATAAGCTTCTTATCAACGTTCAGAATTTGTTTAGTTGATTGATTATAGAGCAATTCACTATTTGGATCTGCAATCTTATATCCATTATCATTTAAAATAGATAAAAATTTATTTATTTGTTCTACATTTTCTGTATTTACTTGATTATCATTAGAAAAATATACTGTTTCTAAATAATTTGCATTAAGATTAATATCAGAAACAAAATCGCTTGCACTTCTCATTTTATTCTTAGCAGTAACTATAAGTGCTCCTTCACTTGAACGAACCTTAATACCAACATCTTTAGGTGTTTGATTACTGTAATAAATACGTTTTATTTCAGATCTGAGTTCATCAGTTGCATCAGAGATATGTTGATACCAACTATACGACTCCTCAGACATCCAAACCTGACAAAGATCTTCATAATTAGATCTATATCCAAACCAACGCCCCATTTGCATTAGTGTATCATACATAATAGAATTTCTATAGAAATAACTAATACATAGACCTTCTAAAGTTAAACCACGTGATAAACTTAACCCTCCAACAGCTATCAATCTCAATCCGTTTTTATATCCAGTGTAGTCTAACAATCTAGAAGCATTACCACCATTAACAGACTCAACTTTAATTGTCTTTATTGATTCAAATAATTGTAACCTAATTAGATTCCAATTAACTTTTTCATCTTCTTTAAAATCACCTTTATCTATAAATTCTTCATTATAAGTCTGCTCCACTAAACACAATAAAGGATACTTAGCATAATTTGAATCTAATATATAGTTTTGAATTACATTTTTAATAGAGGAGAAGAAAGTATTAATCAAATCCTTTAAATCATTTTGAATACAAATAAAGCGGCTAACATTAACTAACATTGATCGATGTGTATTTGTGTCTTTCCGTAAATCACGAATAGTATTAGCTAATAAAAACGATATAATTGCTTTTTTCAATGATAAAGGGATATCTAAAGGTAGCTCATAATCTTTTTTATGTTTTAAAGGAAGAAATGATTCAAAATCATTAATTTCTCTATACATAGATTTATATTTACCATCCTCAGAATATATTTCTCTTGCACCTATATAATTACTTGGTGCCTCTAAGACATAAATATAATCTTTAGGAAACAAATCTCCATTCTCCATGGCGTCTTTTGTATCTGGCTCAATAAAAACATTTGCATATGGAGTTGCAGTATATCCAATATAACTAGACCGCATAAATAAGCCTAATATATTCCTAATACAATTATTAATGGAGGTAGGATTTGTATCTGGACTATTTGTATTAATAGAAGCATTATCAGCTTCATCATCAATTAGTAATAGAGAACAATTAATCTTATTAGATACTGAATCCTTTTTTTCTCGTTCAAACCATTTAGCTATACTATTTAAGACTGTTTTATTTTTCTTAGCCACTAAAATTACTGGACTAGATAAAGTATTTAGCGGTAAATTTGAAGATCTTAATATAAACTTATTAAAATCTTTAAGAATAGAAGTAAATGCACCAACCTCTAGATTAGAATTAAAAAGTCCTACTCCCACTAGATTATGTTTATTTTGTTCTAAACCCGACGTATCTACTCCTATGAATCCTTTATCAACTCGGGATTGCGTTTGTTGTCTAAGTTTCTCAATTGTACCAGTTAAAAGTATTATAACCTTATAACCAGCATCAGCAGCTTTATTTATTACCGAAATATAATTCGCAGTCTTTCCTGATTGAACATCACCAATTACAAGCCCTTTTCTTGAAAACATACTCGTTTCACTAGGTTTGCCAAGTAAATTAACTATATCAGTTGTTGATTGATCAATAGAATCTATAACATTTTCTGGAAAAGCTAATTCATCAGAAGATAAATAGCTTTTATATCTATCCCAGTAAGATAACTTAGATTCAATATTAAATGTTGAATACCAATCTTTATAATCAGGTTCATTTACTATTGCTATGCCTCGCTTCATCTTTACAATAAACCTATGATGTAGTTCTTTTCTAATCTCATCTAATTCAATTTCATCTGGTTTATATTTAAGAAGATTAATAGTATCCCATATATATTCATCAAGTTGCTTTTCATCAACAGTATTATCTTGAGCTAATTGAATACGTACTAAAGGTATAAGAATATTTAGAATATTTTTTTGTATCTCATTCATTAGATATCACTCCAAATCTAATAATTTAGAATATTTCACAAAGAAGTCTATATTTTTGAGTTCTTTATATAATATATTTATATCTACATTACCTATTTTAGACAGCTCCTCTATTATACTTTTAGCCTCATCTGAATAATCTTTATCGAATGTTTCTTCATTTTTCGCAAGCAAAGTATATGCATATTTAAATGGAACTGTAGCTTCCATAAGTTTTATAAGTGCTTTAAATTGTTTTGCTTGTTCTGCTGATAAAGATTCTAAAAAGGCTTTATAAATGAGGAGTTCTTTATTTATTTCAAAGAACGTTTCTTCTTTTGTTTTCTTCAATTCCCATACATGATCATGCTCATCATTAATCAACTTATTTCCTTGATGAGTATATACTCGTTCACTAGAACCAATCGCACGTTTTACAATAAACTTTAAATTTTGCTTAATAGAGTTAGGTAAACTTGCGGTTGATTTTTTTATATCGATATCCCAAATATGGTCTAATGAGTTAGGTATATCAACCCTAATACGAGCTAGTTTATTCAACTCATTTTTAGTATCAAGTCTAAACCAAGTTCCCCAAATGATTAAACGATTATTTCGATAAACATATATACCTTGTTTATTTCGCAAATCATCTAACGTACCTAATAACTCAATGTCACTAGGACTTAATTTATTTAAGTACGGTAATATATATGGTTTTACCCTAATATTATGTCCTTCTAAATCAATACCCTCTTCTGATAAAGGCTGTGTTCCTGGATGTTTTGTTAAGAATGGATCTTTAGCTGCCAACGGAAGATAATTAAATCTTAATTCAATAGGACTTCTACTCGTTTTATCTAAAAAGTTATGATAAATAAGTTCTAAGTGTGATCGAGCAATAGATATTTTTTCATCAAATAAAGTATCCGGCTCACTAGCACCTTCAAGCATCTTATCGAAATCTTCCCAAATAACAATAGTACCCGTTTTATAAGCATTGAGTTCATCTAATAATCTAGGAATCGCTTTATTATATTGGTTTACCATTTCATCATAATCATAAATCTTTAATGACCAACCTTGTTGCTCAATGATAAAATCTAGATCCCATGATGCTGCGGATATAATATCATTCTTCTTACTAATAACAGTTAGCTTTCTACATTGTGATAGAGAAGCAGTTTTTAAACCTAAGCCGAATCGCCCCAAATCTGATTCTGCACGTTGGTCATTCACATTCTTACTACCATAACGCATAGCTATAATTAATTCGTCTGGTGTCATGCCACAACCATCGTCTAATATAGCTATATATCTAGGATCAATGCTAGAGAATCTAACATCTATGTGTGTCGCACCATTACCAATACTATTATCAATAATATCTGCCAATGCAGATTCAAATGTATATCCGATAGATCGCGTCGATTCAACTAAAATATCCGCTCTAGGCTCAACAACTTGAACATTCATACCTTATGCCCCTTATATGAAATTTATAATGCCGATTATAATTACTCTCATTCTATCATAATTTGTGATTAAATTCACATTATTTTCATGTAATAAACTCATTTACTCAAAAATAATAACCTATTAAATCGCTCAGTATAATTGTTACTATATACATTATCATATAATATAGGTATTTACTTACTCATATAACTTTTAATTCAATCATGAATGAATTTTCATATTTTATATATAAAAAACCACCCCTATATGGGGTGGTTTTTATCAAGAGTGAAAGTTATTTATTTTGTTTTAATGATCACCTATTTTTATTTCTCCCGTATTTTATTTTCCCTATAGATTCTCCTCCTTTTCTCTCCCCTCTAAACCCTACTTTCACCACCTAACTAATCGTTATCTCGTTAGGTCTCTCCAGGCGATAAATAGTTCGGCCACGACTTGTGGGTTTTGGCTGAGTTTGATGCGGGCTAGCATTTTGCGCACGTAGTTGCAGTGTTCTAGCATGGCTTCGTTCAGTTTGTGTTTGACGTGACGCGGGGATTGGT
>ERZ772932.1058-NODE-1058-length-13684-cov-6.378971_pt1 | contig 13684 bp, 15 predicted proteins | sample MGYA00511684_ERZ772932 | MGnify/ENA primary metagenome ERZ772932 (study PRJEB29015, sample SAMEA2738078) | human oral metagenome | biome: human oral; feature: human-associated habitat; material: saliva | place: China | collected 2210 ...
AGTATATAACTACTTGGAGTTTTTATAATAGCTTTTATCTTAAATATTTATTATTTAAAATCTTATTATAAATCTTGATTATTAATTATTTTCTCAATTACATAAGCAACGCCATCTTCATCATTAGATTTCGTAATAAAATCTGCATATTCTTTTACTTTATCAGATGCATTCCCCATAACAATTGAATACCCTGCACTTTGTAACATTGAAATATCATTTTCTCCATCACCAAAAGCAACCGTACTATCTCTATCTATATTCTTTAGTTTCATAACATATTCAATTCCTAGCGATTTTTTTGCATTCACATGTGTTATTTCTAAATACCCACTTAAAGATTTTTGAATTGTTATCTTTTCATCACTATAATTAACTTCTACATAATTAACCAGTTTTTTAAATACTTCAATATCATCTTCTATAAAAGAAACTTTATAAACTTCTTTTAAATTCTTATTAAAGTATTGATTAAAATCTACTAAATTATAGTTTACCTTAACTACTTTTTTCTCACGTTCTATAACCTTATTTACTAAGTCTATATTCCAATTATTTGTATCATATAGACTTATACCTACTTTTGGAAATTTACTTCTAATATCTAAAACTAATTTTCGAGCTAATTCTCTATTTAATGTTTCTTTATTCAAAATTGTAAATTTAGTATTTTCTTTTTTAAATACCATAGCTCCATTAAAAGCAATGTGAATCCCACCTACTCCTAATTCACTTAAAATACTTTCCATTTTTTGAGGAGATCTCGCAGAAACCAAAGTCAACGGTATATTGCATTCTCTAATTATTTTTTTCGTATGGTCACTTAGTTCTCCATTATTATTTAATAATGTTCCATCAAGATCTGAAAATAAATGTTTTATCATAACATCACCTTTATAATATAATTTCCACTTTAATTCTATCATATTAATATAACTATTTCCATGTACAATATACTATTTAAAACTAAATATTTTTATTTAATAATTATATATGAACAATATTGACTTTTATCTTTATATATACTACTATTATTATATATAAACAACTTTTTTATCCCATAATTTTATAATAAACGGAGGTATATTATGAAAAATAGTCTAAAAAAATTTCTTTTATTATTTTTTACATTTTCATTTGCAATAGGGATATCAGCTTGTGGAATCTCACATAACTCTACTTCTTCAAAAGAAATACTTGAAAAATATTCTGAAGCAACAAAAAATATTAAAAATTTAAAATTTAATAGTATAAATAATATAGCAGTAACTTCAAATGATAAAAAAATCAATATAAAAATCAATATGGACGGTACATTAATATCTGAGCCCACTTCTATGCTTGTTTATGTTAATCAACAAATTGATGATCTTTCTGAAAATACCTCTATTTACCTTAAAGATGATAGCACATTATATATAAAAGAAGGCGATTCATCTAAATGGATCAAAGAAAATATTTCTGATGAAAATAAGGAAAGTATAAAATCATTAAAAAATTTAGGTTTTACCGATAAAAATTTACAACTATATCGTGATATCTCAGATAAATTTAAAGTTGAAGAACAAGGCGACAATTATACTCTAACATATTCAGGTAATGATGAAAAAGTAATTGAATTCTTTAAAAAACAAAGCACCACTCCCGATAAGTTAGATAATTTTTCATATAAAAATATTACTATTAAACTAATAATAAAAAAATCAAATTATGAACCAGTTGAAATACATACTACAATTGAAAATCAAGATAAAACAGACACCTCAAATACAGTAGTAACCGAAATGAAAGTAACATTCTCAGAGATAAATAAATCAAAAATTACACCTCCATCAGATATTGAACATTAATAAACAAATTAACTTCAAGTAGAAATATACTTGAAGTTAATTTTTTGTTTTAATATAACTTATATTTATAATGATTTAGAAATTTGTTTAACAAAAATTAAACAAAATATTTAATATCTTTAATAAAATAAACTTGTTCTATGCTATATACAGTAATTCTATTGAAACCGTTTGTTGACAATTACTGTAATATATATTATTATTAATATGTATATAACATTATGTTATCACATAAAATAATTAAATATGGAGGTTTTTTATGACTAAATCTATAAAAAAAGTTCTTTTAATGCTTACTACTGTAGTATTAACAGTTGTGCTAGCTGCTTGTGGTTCAGGTGGATCTGGTGGCGGAAGTAGTGCACCAAAAACACCAACTTCTAAAGAAGTATTCGAAAAATATACGGAAGTTGCAAAAAATATTAAAAGTGCTAAATTTATCGCAGATGTTCAAATGTCAGATTCAAAAGGTCAATTAACTATGAAAATGGATGGTACTTTTACTGCAGAGCCACTTACAATGTTAGTTGATTATGATATTTCAAATGGAAAACAAAACCAAAAAATGTCTATGTATCTAAAAGACTCTAGCAATATTTACATAAATCAAGGTAGCTCAGGATGGAAAAAAATGCCAGTTAATGATGCTACTAAAAAACAACTTGATTCAATAAAAGATGTTGCTGGTAATGAGAAAGCACTAAATTTCTACAAAAATAATGCAGATAGCTTCAAAGTTGAAGAACAAGGAGACAACTACGTTTTAACTTATACAGGTAATGACGAAAAATTCAAAGAATTACTTAAAGAACTAGGTTCTTCATCTGGTACATCTGGTAACTATGACGAATTTAATTTCAAAAATACTACTGTTAAGTTAACAGTTAAAAAATCAAATTATGAACCAGTTGCTTCTGAAGTATCTACAGAACTAGAAAGTAAAAAAGATTCTAAAAATATTGCAAAACTTGTAACTAAACAAACTTTCTCTGAAATCAACTCAGCTAAAGTAACAGCTCCAGAAGGAGTTAAATAATATATTTTCTCTAAGCGATATAATCGCTTAGAGTTTTTTTTTATTTCTTTATTCTTTATCATTTTTAACTAATTTAACTTTAATTGACTTTTTATCATAAATAAATTATCATAATTATATAGTAATTATTATTTTTTGATAAAAAAATATTTAAAGGAGTGATTAAATGAAAAATACTATAAAAAAATTAGTTTTTATTATTACTACAGTTTTCTTATCTATAGCTTTAGCAGGTTGTTCAACTAAAGCTCCTACATCTCAAGAAGCTATTGATAAATACACAGAAGTTTTAAAAAATATTAAAAGTGAAACTTACAATTCTGATGTAACTGTTAAAGATACAATAAGAAATAAAGAGAATACTTACAAATTTAATATTAATGGGACTATTGTTGATAACCCATTAGCAATGAATATAAATATTAAAATAGATAATACAGCACTCTCTCTATATATGAAAAATTCAAATTCATTATATGTAAAACAAAACTCTCTAAATTGGAGAAAATATAAGTCATCTAGTGAAACATTAGAACGTTTTGATTCAGCAAACAAAATTAGTCGAGATAAAGAAAATATTGATTTTCTAAAAAGTAATGCTAAAGATTTTAAAGTTGAAGAACAAGGTGATAACTACGTGCTAACCTACTCTGGAAGTGATACAAAATACAAAGACTTTTTAATTTCATCTTTTATTGGATTTGGAGAAATGAGTGAATTTAAGAGATATGATTTAAAAAATATCACTATAAAGCAAACTATAAAAAAATCTAGTTTTGAGCCTGTTGAATTAAATATTACCTCTGAACTTACTTATAAATATGATTCATCTGTTAAATCTTATATCGAAATAAAAACTACAACATCTAATATTAATTTAGGAAAAGTAGCACAACCTGACGACTTAAAAGTTACAAATAATCTCTAAGCGGTAAAAACGCTTAGATTTTTTTTTATAGATATCATTAATCTTTTCGTCTAACAAACTATTCTAGTATTAATTGACAATTTTTCTAAATTTCATTATTATATTTATATAATGTTAATTATTATTTATTTCTAAAATCTTGAAAAGGGGCATTTATATGAATAGTACTATAAAAAAATTAGTTTTTATTATTACTACAGTTTTCTTATCTATAGTTTTAACAGGTTGTTCGACAAAAACGCCGACATCACAAGAAGTAATTGATAAATATTCAGAAACTTTAAAAGGTATAAAGAGTTTAAGTTACAACTCAGATATTACAATGTTAATTAAAAGTAATAGCAAAGAAACAAATTTAAAGTATAACGTAAATGGTTTTGTTGAAACCAAGCCAATATCAACAATTACTAATATAACTAGCAATGGCAATACAGCATCTGCCTATATGAATGATTCAGAAACATTTTATTACAAACAAAATAATACCTCGAAATGGATCAAATTAAAAGCAAATAGTGAAAACGTAAATCGCGTTTATTCAAACAACAAAATTAGTATTGAAAACGAAAGAGTTAAGTTTTTAAAAGATAACGCAAATGATTTTAAAGTTGAACAGCAAGGAGATAATTTTATTTTATCTTATTCAGGAAATGGTGAAAAATATAAAGATTTCTTAATTAAATCATTTATTGCCACTGGTAATGCTAAGACCATAAACAAAGCTAATTTAGAAAGTATTACTATTAAACAAACTATTAAAAAAGACAGCTTTGAACCTGTAGAATTGTATATTAACTGTACAATTTCTAATAAAGGCTCTAGTTCTTTTACAGCGGATATAGAACTTAAAACAACAACATCTAATATTAATTTAGCAAAAGTAGTACAACCTGACGACTTAAAAGTTACTAATAATCTCTAAGCGGTAATTCGCTTAGGGATTTTTTACTATTCCCTACTTTATATATTGTTTTATAAAATATTTATTAATCTCAAACAATTTGTTATAATAAAGTTATATTATGAATATGGAGTAAAACATTATGATTATATTAAATAAAGAAGAAATACAAAAATGCCTTCCTATGAAAGAAGCTATCGAAGTTTGTAAAAAGTCTTTAAAAGACTATTCAGAAAATAAAACTAATATACCACTTAGAATTAACTTACCAGTTGAAAAATACAACGGCCAAGCACTATTTATGCCGGGAAGTATTAGTTCAAACGAAGAAAAAGTTGGTATCAAAATAGTTTCGGTGTATCCAAATAATGCACAGTATAATTTACCTTCAGTTCCTTCAACAGTTCTTATGATAGATTCTAAAACAGGGATAGTAAATGGTTTACTAGATGGTACATACCTTACTGCACTTCGTACCGCAGCTTTACAAGGTGCAGCAACTGATATATTAGCTAGAAAAGATAGTAAAATAGCTACCCTTATAGGTACAGGTGGTCAAGCATTTGAACAAGCACGTGCACTTCTAACTGTCAGAAATCTTGAAGAACTTCGTGTAGTTGGTAGAAACTTTGAAAAAACTAAAAAATTTGTAGAAAAACTAAAAAATGAATTAAGTGAATTTTCAACTAATATTTTAGCATATGAACACGCTAATGAAGCTGTTAAAGATTCTGATATTATCACAACAGTCACTACTTCTACAACACCTACATTTGATGCTAAATACGTAAAAGATGGAACTCATATTAATGGTATTGGATCTTTCACACCAGATATGATAGAACTACCTACTGAATTAATAAACAAAAACAATAAAATTTATTTTGATACTAATGATGGAGTTCTTAGTGAGGCTGGAGATATATTACTTCCTCTTGACAATGAATTAATAACTAAAAATGATTTTAAAGGTGAACTTGGTGACTTAGTTCTAAACCCAGCTATTGGAAGAGAAAATAATAATGAAATAACTATATTTAAGTCTGTTGGAACTGCTGTATTAGATATAGCATGTGGATATGAAATTATTTCAAAAGCACAAGAATTAAATCTTGGTACAAAAGTAGATATGTAAAAAATTTAGACTAGAAACCTAAAATTAAGTTTCTAGTCTTTTTTTATTCATGTATTTCTAGTGGTAATCCGTCCGGATCAAAGAAAAAAGCCATCTTTTTACCATCATAATCATCATATCTTAGACCTTCATGCACAATATCTAATCTGTCAAACTTCTCAAGAATTTCTTCTACACTATCTACTTTAAAAGCAAGATGGCGAAGTCCTGTATATTCTGGAGAAGGCATAGGTGGTCTTAAAGGGGCATCTTTTTTTATAAAGATCTCAAGAACTATATCCCCTTTTTTTACATTTAACAAAATATCATTTTTTCCAGGTCTATTATACTCACTAATCTTTTCAAATTTCAATTTATTAATATAAAAATCAGTAGTTTTATTGTAGTCAGTTCCTATTATTGCTATATGGTGTATTTTAGATAGTTTCATTATTTTCCTCTAGATTATTCTCTATTTTTTCTAATTCATAATTTCTAACTATAGCTACCACTTTATTTAATTCAAGTGGATCTACTTGTTCATAGTCACCTTGTTCAGTATATGCAAATGATACTTCTTCCCCACGTGTTGTTGGATCATTTTCGTATTCTTTAAATGTTCCGTGAATTTGATTCACACTTGTTTTATCTAATAACCTTACTACATTTTTAGAATCAATACCAGCTCCAGCAAGAATTTCTATATGTTTTCCATATTTTTCTTGGAATATTTTTAATAACTTACTACCACGAATAGCATTTTCACCCAATCCACTTGTTAGTATTCTTGTACAACCTAATCCTATTAATCGTTGTATATTATAATCTGGCTCCTTAGAACAATCAAATGCTCTATGAAATACACTCTCTGCTCCAAATTTATCACATAATTCAATCATCTTCTCTGTAGCTTGCCAATCTATTTTGCTATCTTCTGTTAAGAATCCAAAGACTATTCCGTTAGCCCCATGTTTTAAAAGCTCACGTGCTTCTCTAAACATTTGATTCTTTTCTATCTCGCTATAGCAAAAACCTCCCCCACGAGGACGTACCATTGCCATAATTGGTACTACTACTCCACTTTCTAGTACCATATCTAATGATGTAGTTGTAGGTGTCAAACCTCCCAAATAACTTGCACTAACTAACTCAATTCTACTTGCACCCTCACTTTGAGCAATTAAGCAATCTTTTACACTACTTGCACATACTTCTACTTTTATCATTTACCATTTCTCCTTTATTCAACTATAAATTTATTATATCACAAAATTATATCTTTTATATAAAAAATCAGCAATATCTATATGATATTACTGATTAATATTTTATTTATTGCATCATTCCAGCTTGTAATTGATACATTTTATAATATGTGCCTCTACGTTCTAGTAGCTGTTCATGTGTTCCTGATTCAATTATCTCACCTTTATCAAGAACATAAATACAATTTGCATCTTGTATCGTTGATAAACGGTGTGCTATTGCAATTGTTGTTCGACCTTTACGCATCTTCTCTAATGAGCATTGGATAGTCTCTTCTGTCTCCGAGTCAATATTTGCTGTAGCTTCATCTAAAATTAGTATCTTAGGTTCAGCCGCTATAGTTCTCGCAAATGTAATAAGCTGTCTTTGACCACTAGAGAAGGTAGAACCACGTTCAGTTACCTTACTTTGATACTTTTCTGGAAGTTCTTGGATAAAATTATCCGCATCAACAAATCTTGCCGCTTCTTCTATATCATTTTCAGTCAAGTTATCTTTATACATCCTAATATTAGACTCTACTGTCCCATGATATAAAAATGGATCCTGCAGTACTAACCCAATCTTATCTCTTAATTCTTTAGTACTATAATCTTTTATATCTACACCATCTATAAATATCTTACCACGCTCAAATTCATAAAATCTTAAGAAAAGATTAATAATTGAGGACTTACCTGAACCGGTAGAACCAACAAATGCTATTGTCTCTCCTTTATTTACATTAAACGAAATATTTTTAAGTACATCTTGCTTACCATCATATGAGAAACTTACATTTTTAAACTCAATATTACCTTCTTCAATTTTATAATCACTATTACTTTGTTTCGGTTCATATTCAGTATTATCTATTAATTCAAATACCCTTCCGGCAGAAATCATTGATGTTTGAAGTACACTAAAGTTTTGCATAAGTTCTATTAATGGATTAAACAGTTGGTTAGTATATTGGATAAATGCATATATTAATCCAGCTGTAAAGCCTGCAGTTTGCCAACTAAGACCAAAGTAAGTTAGTATAACTCCATACGCTAATATTTTAAATAATGCCATTGCTGGTCTAAGTAATAAACTATCTACTGCTAAAGACTTGCTCATATAACGTAGGTGCTCTTTATTAACACCTTCAAACTCATCTAATAATCTCTTCTCTTGATTAAAAGCTTGTACTATTCTCATACCCTCTATAGACTCAGATAACTTTGTATTTAAATCACTCAACTTAGCTCTTGTTATCTCTACTAATCTACTAGAAAGTCTTTGATATAAATATACAGAACCTAACATTATCGGTATAAATAAAATCATTAGTATAGTTAATTGCCAACTTAAAGATACCATTGCAGTTAGTGTTACTACAAACATTAATACCGAATTTAAGAAACTTGAAAATATTGTACCAAACATATCTGCTACTGCTTGAGTATCATTAGTTAATCTTGATACTATTGAACCTACTGGTGTCTTATCAAAGTATGACATACCTAATTTTTGTAAGTTAGAAAAACTTTCTTCTCGTAGATCTCTTACTATACTATGTGCTACCTTAGAAAAATAATATTCACCTATAAAAGTAAAGACTACCCTTAATATAAATAATCCATAGTAACCGGCTAATATATATAGTCCTGCTGTTGCTATATTTTTTGTTATGTAGTTATCTATATAGTACTGTGCTAAAAGAGGAATCGCTGTCGCTACTAATGTAGTAAGTAAGATAAAAGATAAAGCTATAAAAGTTAATCCTTTATACTTAAACATATAGCGTAATAATCTGAAAAATGTATTACTCTTCTTCAAACTAATTTCCTCCTTTCATCTTCTCTTCTAATTGCTGAGTATTATATGTTTCTTTATACCAACCATCTTGAGCAATTAGTTGATCATGTGTACCACGTTCTATTATCTTCCCATTATCCATTACTATTATTAAATCTGCATGAACAATAGCTGATAATCTATGTGCAGTAATAATAGTTGTCTTACCGCTTCTTTCTTCTTTTAAGTTTTCTAAAATTAAATGCTCTGTTTTAGCATCAACTGCTGATAATGAATCATCTAAAATTAATATTTCTGGATTCATAATTAATGCACGACTCATAGCCATACGTTGTTTTTGTCCACCTGATAATGATACTCCGCGTTCTCCTATAATAGTATCAAAACCATCAGTCATATTTACTATATCATCATATATTCCACAAACTTTAGTAATATCCTCTACCTGTTTGTCCTTATACTTAGTATCAGCAAATCTAATATTTTCTTTTATAGACATTGCGAATAATACTTGGTCTTGTGGAACATATCCTATTAAGCTTCGAAGATCATTTAACTTATAATCTTTTATATTATGATTATTTAAATTAATACTACCATCTTCGACATCATATTCTCTAAGTAATAATTTTAATAAGGTAGTTTTACCTGAACCAGTTACTCCTACTATTCCTAATGTTTGTCCTTTATCAATAGCGAACTTAATATCAGATAATGTTTCCTCTCCTACATAAGAAAAACTATTAATATTATACTCTAATCTACCATTATGTGCTGGTATCGTATTTTCTTTTTCTACGACATCATTCTCTTCTGCTAGTAGTTTTTCTATACGTGTATAAGATACATCCCCACGTTGACCTATATTAAATAACCAACCAATTGCTTGAAGAGGCCATACTAACATATCAAGATATGTAACAAAAGTTACTAAGTTACCTACACTAATTTCTCCTCTTGATATAAATATTCCACCAAAGATAAGTGTTAGTGTATAAGATAACCCTACAAATACAAGTACCATTGGATCAAATAGAGCATTGTATTTAGAAGCTATAATATTTTTACTAAATACCTTCTTATTAGTCTCTCCAAAACTATTAATCTCATCATTACCATAACCAAATGATTTAGTTACCCTAATACCAGATACACTCTCCTGTACTTTATTATTAAGGTCAGAAAATGATTCTTGAGCTTCTTTAAAACTTTGGTGATTTTTCTCACCTAGTTTATTAGTAGCATAAGCTAAAAATGGTAATGGAATAACAGCGATTAATGTTAGCTTAGCACTTATTAAAAATACCATAGTAAATAAAGTTACTAATGCTGTTATACTAGCGTCCACTGCTGACATTACTCCTCCACCTGCAACCATAACAACAGCATTTACGTCATTAGTTGCGTGAGCCATTAAATCTCCTGTACGGTACTTTTGATAAAATGATGGAGACATTTTTGTAAAGTGTTGGAATAATCTAAAACGTAGAATTCGACCTAAATTGTACGCTGCACCAAAAATATAAACACGCCATACATATCTTAATCCATACATTATAAAAGCAGCTAATACTAAATAAATAATATTAATAAACAACTGACTATTAGTTAAATTACCCGCTTCTATTTTATCAACTATATTACCTATTACTTTAGGTGGTATTAAATTAAAGACACTTACTAAAGATAGAGCCAATATACCTATAATATATCTTCTCTTCTCTAATTTTAAAAACCAGCCTAGTTTTCTAATTAAATTCATTATATTTCCTTTCTATATATTTTATTTTTCACTTAATTGTTCATCAAGTTCTTTACATACTTTTCCTATACTATCATTAATGACTAAATCAGCCATATTGTCTTGAGGAGTTTTAGTTTTATTTATTACTACTAAATATTTTCCTCTAAAATATTGAATAAGGTTAGCTGCTGGATATACACTAAGTGAAGTACCTCCGATTATTAATACTTCCGCATCTTGAATATAACTAATCGCAGAATTAAATGTAGTCATATCTAACTCCTCTTCATATAAAGTTACATATGGTTTTATAACACCAGAACATTTATCACAACGTGGAATTTCTTCTTTTTTATTTAAAAACTGTTCCAAATTATAATATGCTCCGCACTTAGTACAATAATTTGCATCTACAGTACCGTGTAATTTTAATACATTTTTACTACCTGCCTGTTCATGTAGAGTATCAATATTTTGTGTTATTACTGCTTTTAGTTTACCCATTTTTTCTAATTTAGCTAAATAATAATGAGCTGCATTTGGTTTAGCATCTGGATATATTAAGTTCTTTTTATAAAAATCAAAGAAATCCTCTGGATATCTTTCAAACATTGTTCTAGATACTAATTGTTCAGGACTAAAGCTTCTATTTAGCTTTATACTGAATATTCCATTAGCACTTCTAAAATCTGGTATATTAGATTCGGTTGAAACTCCAGCTCCACCGAAAAACACTATATTATTACTTTTATTTATATCACTAATTTTCATAATAAATCTCCTCCTGATTTAGAAAACAATAAGTAAACTTTGTAATTAATAGTCTACTGTTTATTTTCTACTATTTCAATATTATATTTTTCGTTTAAGTACGATGACAACTCTTCCCAATCTTCTGTTTTAAACCTACAAAGATTAACATATAGTAGCGCTCTTAAAATACTAGGGTCTATTATAATATTACTCTTTGAAATTTTGTTTAATCTAGTTGTCTCTTTTAATTTTAATTCAATAAAGTAGCTTTTGCTATTTGTATGATCTGGATCGCTCACATCTACTACCTTATATTCTGCAGATAATAAATCCTCTTTTGGTATAAATGTCTCCTTTTGAATTATTATTCCAGAATATGCATAAATACCTTCATCAGTAAATTCAAAAGACACATTATTACCAAATAATCTTCTCACAGCTCCAATTGCAGCATAAACACCAGCAAGTAACATAATAATTTCTACTATTACTAAAAAGTTTATTTGCTCTAGATTAAAAATCCCATAATTACTGAGTATTAAAAAATTAATTAATACTACGATGGAAAACATTAAATATCCATACCCTACAATTTTTGCATAATATATTTTCATTAATATCTTACCTTTCTTAACAAGACTTATAACTCATGTTTTATTCTTAGTTATTAAATAACATCAATATTATAATTTTTCTCTAAATATGATAATATCTCTTTCCATTCTTTTAAACTAAAGTTACATTGATTTAAATGTAGTTTTATTACCAGTTTTTCTGTATCAAAAGTTATATTAGAGTTTGAAATTTTATTTAACCTAGTATCTTCTTTTACTTTAAATTCTATAAAGCAATCTGTATCATAATCAAGGTTAGGATCACTTTCTTTAACTTCTTTATATGTAGCCGAAATTAAGTTATCTTTTGATATAAATGTTTCTTTTTCTATAATTAAGCCACTATAAATATATACCCCTTCAGGTGTAACTTCAAAAAACTTTTTTCCTAACAGTTGTTTTATTATAACAAATAAAGAATAAAGTCCTAAAACTATTTGTATTATAAATGCTATATTTATATTAGCTATATTTAGTTTAGAATCATACGCAAACGTACTTAGAAATAAAAGTAATACAAAAAATATATACTTTATTCCCGCAAATCTACTATAATATATTTTCACAGTATCATACCTTTCATTACTAATTTATACTTCAACAACAATCCCATAATGTTCTTTTATATACTCTACTAACTTAAGTAAATCTTTTCTCTTAAAAACACATTGGTTAGTTGCTAAATCTATAGATTTATTTCTTTTATAATATCTTAAAAAATTTTTCATTAACTCTTTTTGTTCTCTTTTAATAAAAACTGATAATTCATAATTCATTTTTTTATTTATATAAACACTTATGTCATTTATATTCTCTTTCTTAATTAAATATGTATCATATTTAATTTTACCAGTTGAAAGAACAATACCTTCTTCCCTAAATTCAAGTGCAACTGGATTAATAAATAATCTATTAATTCCTTCAAATATAAATCTACACGCAAATATCAATACAGGTAATGGAAATATGATAAATATAAATAATCTCACTGATATCGTAAAGTCAGCATCAACATAAAGAGCTTTTAAAATAGGAAGAAGAGCTAAAAACATTATAATACCTATTAGTACTAAAAGTATTGATAAATATTTCTTAAAATAAATTTTCATAGTAATTATTTTCCTTTTAATCTCTTATAAATTTAAAGTCATATGTATCTGAACAATAATATTCAAGTTTGTCAATAATATATGGATTTATTTTACAGTCTGATAGATGCATTCTTAAAGTTTTAAATTTCATATTTTTATCAAAATTTGTAAAACTACCTATTTTTCGCAAAATATTATCATCTTTCAAAGTGAATCTAAATATTCCTTCTACAGGCAGAGATGCTTCATTAGTACTCTTAGTTTCATGTTCAACTTTTATAATCTCTTCTTTAGTTATATATAATTTTTTTAAGTTAAATGCACCGTAGTAAATAGTTATACCAGAATCTGTAAATTCTACAGCTGTACTTACTATAAATAACCTTCTTATTGTCATAATAGTAATTCCTACACTAGAGATAAAAGCTAATAATAACAGAAAACCTGGTAAAATTCTTGGTAGAATCTCTATTTCAGAAATTTTAAACATTAGTACATACAACGCAGCAGATAATGCTATTAGCATAGTGATACTACATACTAGAATTATCGTGTAAGCAAACTTACTATAATAAATTTTCATATACTATCATTCCTTTATTATC
>ERZ772932.1067-NODE-1067-length-13616-cov-9.214807_pt1 | contig 13616 bp, 6 predicted proteins | sample MGYA00511684_ERZ772932 | MGnify/ENA primary metagenome ERZ772932 (study PRJEB29015, sample SAMEA2738078) | human oral metagenome | biome: human oral; feature: human-associated habitat; material: saliva | place: China | collected 2210 ...
TCGAGGGCTTCAGCTACCTCATCTCCACAGGTGGGCAGATTGACTCGATGCAGCTAGCTGGTCGGGTCATCGATGCCTTGACTTTCGAGCCTGTCGAAGGGCTCATCGTAGGGGCTTATCCCGCTGCAGAGGTCAACGATAGTACGCTCCGTAAGCGTCCCTTTCCCTTTGTCAGCAAGACCAATAAGCTGGGCTTCTTCACCATGCGTGGACTCCCCAACAGCACCTACAAAGTCTTTGCGACGAAGGACAATGACGCCAACTATCAGTACAGCGACCGCAGCGAAGGTCTTGCCTTCTCTGCCGAGAGTTTCCAGACGACGCTACGTGACAGCATGCGTACCGACACGATACGCATCGACTCCATCGTGCGCCGTGACACGCTTCACCGCGACTCACTCGTCACCTATCCCTTCACCTACTACTTCCCTCGCGACATCGCCCTACGCTATTCGGTAGCTAAGGTGCAGCAGTACGGCCTCGAGCGCCACAGCCGTCCCGATAGCTTGATCTGCCGACTGGAGTTCCTCGCTGAGCCTAAGAAGCTCCCTCGTCTCCGCTCGCTGGACAAGCCAACCGCACCAGCCGAATCCCTCTACTGGGCTACAGCTAAGGGCAAGGTCGTCGACCTATGGCTACGAGACAAGGAGCTTCTTGCGCGCGACTCGGTGCGCTTCGCTCTCACCTACGAGAAGACAGACTCACTACTCCGCCTGCAAGAGAAGACCGACACGCTCGTCTTCATCAAGCCTCAGGTACGAGCTAAGAAGCACGACAAGGCTGCTGAAGCGGAGAAGTCTCCTCTACAGATCACCCTCACCGGAGCTTCGGGAGCTTTTGCTGGTACTCCAAGTGATAGCCTCTATGTGACGGCCTCACGTCCCCTTGCAGCCCTCCCCACCTCTGCGATTCGCCTGGAGGTACAGGAGGACTCACTCTACAAGCCTCAGGACTTCACCGTCGTACAGGACTCGCTGGATCACCTCCGCTATACGCTCCGCTTCCCACGTGCCTATGGCAAGAGCTATCGGGCGCACATTGATTCGGCTGCCGTACGCGACATCTATGGTGCTGCCTGCGACTCTGTTGCCTTCACGCAGCAGATACAGAAGGAGGACGAGTTCGGTCAGCTCACCATCACCCTGCAGGGGATCCGCTCTCACGCCCTCGTCCAACTCATAGACAAGAGCGATGCTGTCCTCCAGCAGTTCTATGGACATGAGGTCAAGGCGGACACGACGCAGAAAGCACAGCCCACGGCAGCATCAGCCGAAGGCGATAAGGTGCTCGCCGAGCTACTCTCTAAGCAAGCTCCTCAAGCCGCTAAGGCCGATAGCCTCCCCGAAGCAAAGACTCCCACAGAGTCCTGCCAAGTCTCCTTCCACGACCTGAAGCCTGGTGAGTACTTCGTCCGACTCATCGTCGATACGGACGACAATGCCGCCTTCACACCTGGAGACTACCCTGATCGTGCCCCCGAGGAGGTCTATTACTACCCGCAGGAGATCTCCATCAAGAAGGGCTTCACCTCCGAAGAGCGCTGGGACATCCGCACGCAGTCACCTCTGGGCAGCAAGCCCGATGCCCTGCGCAAGGTCAAGCCCGACGAGGCGAAGAAGAAGCGCGAGGATAAGAACATCGAGTACTACAAGCGCTGGGGACGTAAGCGTCGCTAAGCCCTCGCTCTCTCCAACCAAAGCAGAAGCGGTACAACTCCCATCGGGAGCTGCACCGCTTCTGCTATTATATCACTATACCGTGGTAGGCTGTTTCCACCTATCGCTTGGGGAACATATCCGAGTTAATCACCACGAAGATCCGATCATCATACTCCTTTTGATTTCCCTCCAGCCCGAGTGCATCAATAAGGTGCTGGCGAGCTTGTCTCTCCTTTCGCCTATCAAACTTCAATGCAGAATCGGCAGCTGGATAGTAATGGAAGTAGAGCAAGATGACCTCTGAATTATCAAGGAAACGCTTCTTAATGGCCGTCCACCACATCTGATCTGTAGGGCCGAGGGATAAGCCAAAGAGACAAATCACATCAGCCCCCGCAATGAGTCTAAGGCACTCTTCATCGACAAGCGTTCCCCGCCCCTCGTTGGCTTGCGGCTTAAGCAAGAGGTCCATGACATCGTCACACTGCCTGCACGGCTCTCTTCCGATTTGCTCGCCATGATCTACACCAAGCAGAATTCCACCCTCACCTAATGATCCGTGCACATGCTTCACTCCTTGATATATCACGGGGTGACCGTCATGCCCTTCCGCATAGGCGTACTCTCCGACCAGCAAGGCATCCTGGCAGAGGCACTCAAATGATGAAGTATAGTTGAAGGAGATGACGTCGATATACCATGCCTGAGCAATAGTCAGAGCACGAAGCTCTTTCTCCTCTCTCGGCTTGAAGTAGCGATAGGGATAGGTCAGATCTTCACGGAGCTTCTCGACCTCCTCGGGAGTAGGCTCAAAGCTATTGCACGGCGACAGATAGGCCTCTAAGGAGCGATTCATATCCTCGTAGAAGTCACAGAACCCGTCAGCATCATCGCCAAAGGCTGTAGTAAACTCACCAAGAGCTATCTCCAAGTCCTTCCACTGCTCTTCGCCACGCTCCTCTCGCTCCGCCATCTCGGCAAAGAAGCGCTCCTTATACTTTTTGATAGTCTCCTCTTGCTGTCTGCGATCAGCACCAAGCTTCGGGGTTTGCCCCTTATAGTACTCTAAAAAGTCTGCATAGCGAGTAGGTAGCCCAAGTCTAAGGTCAAAGCCATTGCCTATAAGGTAGAGGACATTCATAGCGATTCTATCAGTAGAGGGTCAGCGTGATGAGGTATATTGTGGTAGGCACCATCCCGAGGGGAATGTGCGCATAAAGGTACGAAGATTGCGCACACACATAGCGAAATGAGAGCGAACCAATAGTGTTAGGTGATATGAACCTATATTGGTCACTGAGCGAACCTATATTGGTCGACGCGTGAATCAATAGTGGTCGGAGCACGAACCAATATAGGTTCGCACCCCTACTCGATATTGACTCAAACTATACCCCGATATTGGGCAGCTCATAACTATCGTCAGGCCTACGCTGTTAGTAAGTCAGTAAACTACCATCAACCTCTACACAGTCTAAAAGAACAGGCATTATGAAACGGAACAGTCTCCGGACACTGACCCTTCTGCTACTACTGGCAGCTGGAGCCTTAGGACTTCGAGCTATGCGCATGCAGACACACCCTTCACCCAACACTCCATCCACTTCACCTATGAAAGAGATCTATTTGGCCGGCGGTTGCTTCTGGGGCACCGAGCACTTCTTCAAGCAAGTACGTGGCGTCATCTCCACAGAGGTCGGCTACGCCAATGGCCATACCTCCCGCCCCAGCTACGAGGAAGTGTGTAGCCACACGACAGGCTTTGCCGAAGCCGTACACATCACCTACGCTCCCGATCAGGTAAGCCTCAGCAAGCTCCTTGAGCTCTACTTCCTGACGATTGATCCGACGTCGCTCAATAAGCAAGGTGGCGACGTGGGCGATCAGTACCGCACGGGCATCTATTACACCGACACCGCAGACCTACCGACGATCAAGAAGGCGATCGAGACGCTACAGCGTGAGCACACACAGCCCATCGTCATCGAGGTAGAGCCCCTCCGCAACTTCTACGATGCAGAGACTTACCACCAGGACTATCTGGACAAGAACCCATCGGGCTACTGCCATATCCGCCCCGAACTCTTCCAGATCGCTCGCGAGGCCAATGCCTATGTCAAGCCTTCGGACGAAGAGCTGCGCCGTCGGCTCACCCCCACTCAGTACGCTGTCACGCAGCATGCCGCCACGGAGCATCCCTTTGACAACGACTATTGGGACGAGAAGCGCGAAGGCATCTATGTCGATATCACGACGGGCGAACCGCTCTTCATCTCCACGGATAAGTTCGACTCGGGCTGCGGATGGCCCAGCTTCTCCCGCCCCATTGACTCCACCCTCATCAGCGAGCATCAGGACGACTCCCACGGCATGAAGCGTATCGAGGTGCGTAGCAAGACGGGTAAGGCTCATCTAGGCCACGTCTTCGAAGACGGCCCGCAGGAGCTGGGTGGCCTACGCTACTGCATCAATAGCGCGGCCCTGCGCTTCATCCCCCGCGAAGAGATGAAGCAAGCCGGCTACGCCAAGTACCTCCCCCTCCTCGAGAAGAAGCAGAGCAAGGCGGGGAAGTAAGGTAAGCGCCTACAACTCTACACGCAACGATCCCATCGGAAAAGGCTCATTCATCTCCGATGGGATCGCTGTATCTACGGTCATCTATCTCTAAGCACAGCAAGCACTACATATGCCATCGGGGGAAAGGTGCTTGCACAGCCTCGCACAAAAAACATCAAGTGAAGGAGAGCGCATGGCCTCCTCCACTTGATAGATCACGGAGATGTGGGATCGGGTACTAAGAGGATAAGATGACTCCTATCACTTCGCAGGCATCAGATCCCTACATACCCGTCTCCTGAAATCAATGTGAGCAACGTTCCCTTGTTCAGATTGATTAAATGATTGGTACATCTATTCTGTCACGTGCAACTACAACATCATTTTTGATGATGTAGCACTCTACATGATGGGACTCTCTGAAGTTTGAGGTTTCATGCCGTTTATCATCAGCCTTATTTAATCTCAGTATTTCTCCGCGCAGACAGTTTCTCCGTTTTGCTTCATCACCAACGTTTCTAACTTTCCAGAATACTTTATATGACTTTTCTACGGTAGTGCTCTCTATGAAAAAATCTAATGACCGTATCATATTGATTCTTTCAAACCTCTTCAATATGTCCCGCAAATAGGCAGATTTGAATCCATTGGCTGTAATCCAACAGTTGATTATAAGTTCTTCGGTGATGTTAATCGAATACATGTCCTCAATAAACAGCTCTGAATCTTGATATAAAACAAAAAAACATTTACTTTCAAGTATACCCACTGACTCTCCTTTGGGAAAGGCATTGCCAAAGACATTACGTCAAATATCATGACGCTTTCTTTCATCCTTTTCTGCAATCGCAGCTCGGGTCCAAAAACAAGCGTTACTAGCTTTTGCCTTGAATGGATACTTCACATACACATGCTGGTTGCTGCCCAAAGCGGGATAGTGTTCTTGTCAGGGCTCCCGCATCAAAATCGGCTTCAGTAGTGTTCTCTTCACACAAATACCCACATACAATGGAAACCGCCCCTTACTTTTCATCCGTCCATGCCCCTCGCGTCGTCAGACGTTGCAAGCACAAACTCAGCGACATTTTCATGGTCGCACTCATCACCTACCTTTGTGGAGGAGAGGATTATAGCGATATGTATCAGCTATGCCGCTTCCGTGGTAAAGAGTTCAAACCCCTACTTGAGCTACCCAATGGTTGCCCAAGCGAAGACTCCTTTGAGCGCGTCATGCAAGCCGTGCATCCCGATGAGATAGCCGCTTGTCTCGAAGTCTATACCTCGCAGATCATCAAGGATTTATCGGGTATGCACATTGCTATAGACGGCAAGAAGATGCGCGGGACGAATCCTCGGGGACACGGCGAGAGTAGCTATATCCTCTCGGCTTGGGTCAACGAAGACTCTTTAAGCATCGCTCGAGAAGCAGTGGGAGAGAAGACGAACGAGATTACGTGTGTGCCCAAACTCCTTGATAAGCTTGCCCTTGAAGGAGCCATCGTCACGATGGATGCTATGGGTACGCAGGTAGAAATAGCCGAACAGGTGGTCAAGAAGAAGGCAGATTTTGTCCTCGCTCTCAAGGGAAATCAGCGCCATCTCTTCGAGGACACTACCGATGCTTTCTCCACGCGACAGCCACACAAGCGACACCTTGAGCAGGAGAAGGGGCATGGGCGTATAGACAAAAGGAGCTACAAAGTGCTCCCAGCAGAGGGCAATCTTACCGATGAAGTTACTCGACGCTGGCCGATGGTACGTAGCTTGGTGCGGGTCGAACATGAAGTTACCAAGCCCAATGCCCAACCAACGAAGGAAACGCGCTACTACATCTCAAGCTTGGACTTCAACGAGGCCTCTGCAAAGGAGATAGCCTACTATATAAGGGAGCATTGGGGAATTGAGAACCGCCTATATTGGCAGTTGGATGTGACCTTGCGGGAAGATGCTTGCCGTGCGCGAAAGAACTTTTCGGCGCACAATCTGAATCTCATCCGCAAGTTCGCTTTAGCTATTCTGCGCCAGCAGCATGACACGCTCTCGCTTAAGGCCAGACGTTGGAAATGCAGCCTGCGCATCGACTACCTCAAGCAGGTACTCGGATTTTGATGCGGGAGCCCAGGAGAAAGGGGAAATACCTCCTATTCATTATATTTGCCACTGATAAGGTATATAATTGTATATATGGTGATATGCCTTGAGTATGTATCCCTAAAAGATAAAACGGCGGATACGTATCCAGAGTGTGCCACTCCAAATAATTGACATAAGGTGATAGCGAGCCAATCATGGCGCTGCACGTGAAAGAAATGCGCAAGAAATATAAACTGATACAGACAGACCTCTCTGAGAAAGCAGGGGAGGGCTACGCTTTGCGAGATTTAGGGATGATCAAGACTACAATTGGACTTGACCAATAAAGTCTTTGAACTTTTCACTTCATAGTGTGGTCCTACACCTATGAAACAAGAAGAATAAATAGACTCACTATTCAATCCAATAGCAATAAATGCAAGAGAATATTATCAATCAATTCGGAGACAGATCTTTTTATATAGAGAGAAATCACGGCAACATATATTTGGCGAATAACTATACAAGAGACTCAGCTTCGGCTTTCGCTAGAGGCTCAGATGAGTTGCTGGGATATACGCCTGCTATTTGTCCTGAGATTCCGCGTCAAGAGGTTGATTTGATTCAAGAGTGGATAGAAAGCAAGAGTGACACTACCGATAGCTCGGCTCGATTAGCCCTACTATATGGCAAGGCAGGCATAGGCAAGTCCATTGTGATGCACAAGCTCCTAGAGCATTTACAAGGACGAGAAGATTATCTAGTACTTGGAATTAAATCTGACCTTGTAGAGTTTGCAAATATGGATGATTTGCGGGGGAAGCTTCACTTGCCAAGACCTATAGAAGATGTCATTCGTGAAGAAGCATCAAAGCGCAAGAGGGTAGTGCTCCTTGTAGATCAAATTGATGCCCTATCACTATCTCTCTCAGCCAATCGTACCCCATTACGCTCTCTACTCAGTCTAATCAGGAGGCTAGCAAACATCCCCCATGTCAGGGTCGTGATCTCTTGTCGCCCCTATGATTTGGAGTATGATCCTGAATTACAGAATCTGAAGATAAAGAATCGATGGGAACTAAAGGAGCTTAGTGAAGAGCAGATTTTGCAGACCCTACGAAGTAATGGCCACAATGAAAGCATGGATGATAGGTTAATTAGCTTCTTAGCTAATCCGCTACATCTGTACCTATTCTTAAAAGTAAGGCCTGAAGAGCGATTGACAGATCCTCTGTCTACAAACTTACTCTATCATCAACTGTGGAGCAAGTGTATCAATAATGCGAGTACTTACCCAGTCAGCAAAGCTAGTCTTTTATCCCTGCTTGATACTCTCGTGGATACTATGTATCAGCGTCAAGAACTCTCTATTCATATAAGAGAGTTTGAGACTCAATATGAGCAAGAACTTAGGTATTTACTGACCAATGATTTATTGATTGAATCTAGAAATAGGCAGATCCAATTCTTTCATCAGACGCTTTTTGACTATGTATATGCTCGTAGATTTCTAGAAAAAGGCAAGAGCTTATTGGATGAGCTGAAAGGCCAACATCAGGGATTATTTATCCGAGCCGCAGTAAAAAGCATATTGATGTTTTTGAGAGAGCAGAAACCAAAAGAGTATATATATACACTAGACCAATTATTATATAGCCAGGAAGACAATAGACTAAGTACATTTCGATTCCATCTAAAGTCCCTTGCTCTACAGACACTAGCCAGCTTTGAAACGCCGTCACGGAGTGAGTTAGATTTAATATCTCGAAAGATTTACCCCAATCCTGAGTATATGGAGCTAGTCTTTAACTCGGTCTATACCTTAAACTGGTTTCATGCTATCTGGAAGATTATAGATAACAAGGGAGGCTGGAAAAAACTATCTAAAACTTATCGAGAGCTAGCCATAACGATGTGCCGTAGGCTTCTTGGGAGGGATGTAGACTCTGTGCTTGATAGATTAAGCACAGAGCTAAACTTTGATGACGAAGAGGATCGCAAACATCTAGAGAATGTATTGAATTTCTATGAATTGGACTATAGCGGTGATAAGTTTGTAGAACTGTATTTAAAGCTTGTCGAGGGACGTAATCCTCTTCAATATATAAATCTACTAAACAGTAGTATCCAAGGGAATCCGACCTTCGTCTGTGCTGAGCTGAAAGAGAATGTCAGACTGCAACTCCAAGAAAATAAAGAAACTTTCTTTCCCAATATCAGTGTATCTTATGATGTGGGTGAGCTTTATAAAAAACTACTCAAGGAGCATTATAGCCTCGCTATTGATTTCTTGTTTGATGTACTTACTCTAGTTTACGAAACCTCCTCTTATGAGATAGGAGAAGCAGAAGATAATATACATCACTCCTATTCCTTTTGGAGTTTTCATAGAAGGATAAAGGGTGGCTTTGATTACAACTTCGTAGAGGATGTAACGAATATTCTTATAGACACCCTACTTGAGCATATTGATAACAAGAAGACCAGCCAGTATCTACTTCAATTAAGTAGAAGTAGATATGGAGGATTTGTATTTATAGCCTTATATATCTACACTTCACATCCAGAGGTATTCAAGGATAATCTTTGCGAACTCATCTGCCAGCGCGAAGTTTTAGCCAATGCTCCAAGCCGATTGGAATACCAAGCTGTTGAAGCCTTGAAGGCTTCTTTTGTATATCTCAACGAAATGCAACAGAAGTCTATTATTGATAGGATTCTGACCATCCATGACAAAAGCGAGTACAGACTAGACAAAGAGAAGGTGGAGTGGTGCAAAAAGTTTGGTCATCCTTTCCTCGATATAGATTTGCACCGAGGAATTGCACTGAAGTCTATCCCTCTAACGGAACTAAGGAGAATTTCATGGAAGGCTTACCAAGAACGCCAGAGGATTGAGCGCAAATTTCATCCTGAGCGATTGGAGAATTGTCAGCCATGCAAAATATCAACTCGCTTCGGTGACCCCTCTCTGACTCAAGAGCAAGGGCAAAAGATGAGCCCAAAGGCTTGGCTCAACTCGATGCGTAAATATGTCAATGAGAGTGAGTCTGCTAACTGGGAGGCACCTACCTTGAGAGGACAATGTATTCTGTTTCGGGGGGTCGTGATTCAAGCCCCTGATAAGTTCACCGATTTGATTAAGCAAATAGCTCATGATGAGCTAATCCCTCTGGCATACGCACAAGCAGGGTTAGAAGGACTAATCCAGGCTGGCAGGATAGATGATGCAGTATGTGTCTTAGAGCATATGCTTATAGCAGTTAATCACGATATAAACTCAGACCACCGAGGATTCTGTATTCGCACCCTGCTTTTTGCTCTTGATAATATTGTTAAGCAAGACCACATACCCAAGCTAGTCGTTCAGTTGCTCTGCCAAGCCTTACTTGTGGCTAAAGAGTCAAAGCTAGAAGAGTATCAAAAAGATCAGGACACTCTTACGATTGGGATTAATCAGCCTCGTGGGCAAGCAGGGCACCTATTGGTAAGATGTGCTAGAGAAGATGGTGAATATAAAGAGGATATATTCAGTGCCATAGAAGCCGTCGCAGGTACCGCCTCTGTATATACTCGGGCTGCGATATTGGCAGAGATGGCTTATCTCAATTTCTTAGATCAACATAGGAATGTGCGTTTATTTAAGAATTTGATGTGCGATTATGATCCAAGGCTTATGGCTTTGCCTATCCATAACTACAACCCCCTTGTATATTTTGTTAATTATGCTCTGGAGGAGCTTATGGTATTCTTCCGCCATGCTGTAGAATGCCCCAATTGCTATCCGCAGCAGATAATCATCCTATTTCTAGCATGGTCGCACAACAACAGGGATGAGCGTATCAAAGAGATGCTTGATACCATGTGTAATGCTAGTCAAGAGGCAAGACTGTCACTACTTCGCTTCCTCAGCTCTCTTGATGAAAGTATAAATGAAGATGATCTACTCTACATCCAAAGTTTGATGAAGTCTCAGTTTGAATCCCTTGAACTGGGCAAAGCCTTTGACCAGATGTTCTATCACATAGATCAATGGCCACGAGAGTATCAGGAAAAGATTATAGATACGTACATGAATACTCTTTTCTTTAGATATGAAACTAGCGGACTTATTCACTTCTTGGCTGGCTATGCGATTAAATCTCCAGAGCAGACTTTGAGATGGTTGGAGAAGATACTAAAGATCTCTCCCCCGAGTAAAGCTTATATATGGAACCAGATTGTCGAGGTGATTATTCAAGCTTATAATGGCATCAAGGCATTTAATCAACCTGATTATCAAGACGCTTTGGAATATGCTATGGACTTAATAGATAAGGTTATGCAGCATCCGAGCAATAGGTATATGATTTCTGACTTCATGAATAAGCTCGATAATGAATAATGAATATCAGCTAGAGCAACTTATGAGGGTATTGCAAAATCCTCAGCTCCAGTCTGGTTTGTATTTACTCGACACGAATCTGAATGACGATGAGTTGGGGACTTTCTTGAAAAGCATCAATGATTTCCATTATATCAAAGAAGTCTTGCCCCCCACGACAAAAGGTAATGAATTGGAGCTGTTCTTAGTAGGTCTACATTCTAGCTGTGATAGAAACCTGGATGTTTCATTCGATCAACTCGTTACCTTGGAGGGCAAAGCGAAAGATACTCTCCTTTATATGCTCCTCGTTAATGTCTTGAAAGGGGTTTGTCATAAAAGGATAAATGTAATTCATGTATGTGGAGAAGTAGATTTGTCTTCTGTTTGTTCAGAAGACTTACACAAACTTCATGCAGCTCTATTTCATAACAGCGAAATAACCCTGGTAATAGGTCGACAACAAAGTGAGATATTTGGGGAGCATCCTATTATAAAAAGAATATTAATGAAAGGAAAGATTAGAATGTCTATGGAATTAAGCAAGGTATATATATCGTACAAGCACGATAGTAAATACGACGGAGTACTAGATAGCATCAAGAAAGGGCTTCAGAATCATGGTATTAACTTCTCAATTGACCAGAATAGTCTTCGATACAAAGGCAATATTGAGGAGTATGAAAAGGAAATAGGTCAGGCTGATAGGGTCATTATGATTATGACTCCTGGCTACTTCAAGTCGCCAGCCTGTATGTTTGAAATGACCCAAATATTCGAATATGGAAGAGTGGAAGAGCGGGTTTTCCCGATTGTAGATATGGGAGACATCCCAAGAAATGGCGATGGATTGAGCCAGATAAAAGAGTTTTGGCAAAGCGAAAAGGCGAAAAAAGCTCAGGAGCTAGTAAAAGAGCCTGGCGATTCAGAATTTCGAATAACCGAGATAAAGAAGATCGATAATATCATTCGTCGGCTAGATGACTTATGGAAGTTTATCGTTCACGTTAATACGGAAAGTATAGATGAGCTAACAAAGAACGATGCTGCTATGCTGATCGTGGCTCTAAAAAAGTCTTTGTATACTCCCTCTGTTGATATAGAGATGAATAGATTATCACTTTCATCAACAGGTACGAAGCCAACTACACCTCGGGCAGTTAGCCAGTATGGAGATAAGTCTATCTATATAGAGAAGAATTCAGGAGATATAATAATAAGCTAATCAATCTATGCTCAAAGTACTAAATCAACAAAGCTGATATATAAGAGAAGAGGCTACCAAGCAAATCTCTTGCTTGGTAGCCTCTCGAATGAATCAGCGACAGACTTCTTCTCGGCTAGATGTCAAAACCAAAGAATCTCATGCCACTCTCAGAGTTGCTATTGATCATAGGATACTTCTCAGGGTAATACCAAGCAATGAGTTCGCAGGCAGAAGACATTCCAAAGTACTTGATCTCCCCAATGACCTCTTCAATGAGTTGGGCATCGATAAAGGGGGCATTAATTAGTTTATTCCATGCCCTGGCGATGCTTCGTGGATCGTTCTCAGCAAGGATTTTGGGCTTATTCCATCCATAGCTGTGTAGGCAGTGTAGACAATCTAAAACTTCCCTTATCTCCTTCTTTTTAGGAGACTGGATCTCAAAGGGAAGGATTTCTCGGATGCGATCCCTCCGCTCTAAGCGCCATAGTCCACTTCCAGGTGCATAGGACATGGACTTAAAGTAGCGACGAATCTCTTGCTTTACCTCCCTTGAAGTTAATGATCGTACCACCTTAGTATACTCCTTAGAGGGCATGTCAGGATGATAATGGTAGAGATAGTTAAAGAAGTAGTCGACCTCTTCATACAGAGAGAATCCTTCGCGAACCATCTGTTGATTACGTCCAGTGACGGATTCGTATAGAGAGGCAAACTCCTTGAACTGATCGCATTTTTTAAGGAACTGGTCACTCGCTCCAGAGGTATACTGAGGTAGCTTATAGAGTCTCTTAGGCTTAGGCAAGTCCTCTCTATCTGCCAGAGACTTGGGAAGAGACTTGGGCACCGATGAGACCGCCTGAGCCTTCTTCCACCATTGATCAAAGAGCTTGACCACCTGCTCTAGGCCAGACACCACCTGCCCGACTTCGTGCCTAGCACTGAACGCCATGCCGGTAAGGTTCGCAGAAGTCAGGAGACACCAATCATCAATGAGGTAGATTTTTGCATGCAAGTTGAACAGACTACGAATCTTGGTATGGGGGCTTGCTATGAATCTGGTGTAGGTATCATGTCGAATAAAGCCAGATTCGACATCAGTTAGTACTCGAAAATCTATGTGGCTACGCATCCAGTTACCACCGATGATCTTCTGTACATCTTTGAAGCTCCCAATGTAGGGAGAAGCTATCCAGATGCGTTTTGTCGCTTGGTCGCAATGCTCTCTTAATGCATTGACAAGATGTTGACCCGATAAGATAATTGTACTCATTACAGTCCATTTTTAACCACGTAAACAATTTTATTTTGGACAAATACCCAACATCGAGAATAAGATATAACTCACTCGACATCTTGCCTCTACAGAGTCGTACCTTTAAATTATAGGGTATTCACTTGCCGATGCAGAAGTGGGCGAAGATATTGTGCAGGACGGAGTCACTTGTGATGTCGACTCCAGTGACTTCACCGATGGAAGTGATCGCACCACGAAGGTCGGGCGTCAGCAGGTCTGTGGGTAGGCCATCCGTTAGCCCCGCACACACGGTCCTTAGGCTATGGAGTGCCGTCGTGAGGAGTGCATGGTGGCGGGCATTGCTCACCACAAGGTCCGTAGACTTGAGCTCGGGAAGCGCCAAGGCTTTGATCAGTGCCGCACGAAGTTCATCCAAGCCGTCCCCTCGTTGGGCCGATATGGGCAGAATCGAAGGCGCTTCACCCGAAGGCAAATACTCGGTAAGTAGCGACGAAAGGTCCG
>ERZ772932.1069-NODE-1069-length-13603-cov-3.716637_pt1 | contig 13603 bp, 20 predicted proteins | sample MGYA00511684_ERZ772932 | MGnify/ENA primary metagenome ERZ772932 (study PRJEB29015, sample SAMEA2738078) | human oral metagenome | biome: human oral; feature: human-associated habitat; material: saliva | place: China | collected 2210 ...
ATGACTTAATTAAAGATGGACCTGATTTAGCTTTAATTATGCTGGTATTTTCGTTCTTTGGCATTGTTATCGTTATAGCTGGATTATTAATTAGTTATTTATTTAAATAAAAGGAGCTTTTATATGTTTACAAACATAATGTTTGGAATAAGTTTAATATTAGTTATTATCGCTATTATTTATGGCGGAGTTCAAGGACTATTTAGTCTTACAGAACAAGATCCTAAAAAGAATAAAATCTACAGAGGAATTCTTTTAGTCGGCGTAGTCTTTTTGTTTTTATCTTTGTTAGTAAAATAAGGTGAGGTAGTAGTTAATTGATTATTTCAACGATTGTAATGAGTCTAATAATTTTGTTCTTTGCAGTTATGATCTGCTGTTTAATTGTTAGTTTACACAATAGTACAGGTTCTGGCTATGACAAGGAAGACTAAACAATTCTGTTTTTATCTATATTTATTTTTAACGTTAGGATTCGGAATTCTTGGACAATTCTTTGAATTATTTAATTCGTTTTTTAGTATATTATTAATGCCGATAGCCTTAATATCGGCGGTGCTAATATCGATTGCATTCCTTGTTATCGTAATAGGAGCAGCATCGTATGTTATAGAATTATTCGGTATCGATACTATATTCGGTTTAGATAATAATCCTGATACGTTAGAAAAAATTGTTAAAAAAATTAAGCCTCCCAAAGAATAGGAGGCTTTTTTGATTGGAGAAAATAATATGAAAGGTATAGCCGATTTTTTCTTTTTAGTATTTATTATCGCGATGATAATTTATTTTTATCGGATGTTTAAAAGCTAATAAAGTAAGTGGCATATCGGCCATCTTCTTTATTTAACATTAAAAGCTTTTGACCGGCTTTAGAGAATTTACGACCGTCTACTGCATAACGATCACTACCACATAAAGATGGGTTAATAATCATTTCGACGCCTTTAAGATCGGCTTCTCTTGAATGATGAAAATGACCCATTACGATGTAGTCCGGTATTTGTTTCGTAAATAATGCTAAATTATCGATAGCTTTATTAAAATTATCTTTATGGCCATGGACACCAATAATACGTTGTCCACAAACATTAGCCGTGATAATTTCATCGTCGACGGTATTTTCGTTGAAGTGAATACGATTATTTCCTTTTAGTCGTTCTTTTAAAAACCAAGGGATGATATCGCTAAAAGATTCACCGTTCATAGCTTCTTCTTTAGAAGGAGTTACTCGATCATGATTGCCACGACAGAAATATAATTCTAAATTAAATTCTTGGCTAAGATTGTTAAATAAATGACTTAGTGCTTCTGTTACACCGATAGTTTGTTCGATAAGATTTTCTTGAGATTCGATTCGTGTTTGAACATGAATGCCGCCGTTAATCATATCGCCTAACGTTAAAATGTGAATAGTTTTAATATTATTTAGTAAGCAATATTCTCTTGTCTTATTCATTAATTTTTCGACACGTTCATCGAAAATTTCATTGTTAAATTTATTGAAGAAGTTATCGCTTACTTGTCCACGATGCCAATCACTTAATAACAAAACAGCTTCAGACTCGCCGCTTTGAAGATCTTTAAATTCGTATTTAAGAGGTTCGATTTTAGAAATCGCTTCGACGATTAATTCTTTTAATAAGAATTGATCACTAATCGATTTTAAATGTTTATTAAGTTCAGATCTGTTTTTACTATTCACATTCTTAGCATGAGCGTTAAGAAGCATATCTACAGCTGCCGACGTTAGTTTATCGTCGGTCGATGCTGGCGCTAGATTCTTTTTAAAATCGTTGAAGTAACTATTAATCGTCGTAACATCAAGATCTATTTCAAAAAAAGTCTTAGCCAAAGCACTAATTCTTTTTACCGTTAATTTATTGTTTTCTTGTTTAGCAAGATACATGCGATATAACCAAGAGACTAAGTCTTCGTTTGGCTCTGCCGCGAACAATGATTCATAATTTATATTTGCCATATTATTTAAAATACCTCATATTAAATAAGTATAATTAACTATTACTATTATATCTTATTTTTTGGCACATGTAAAATATATGAAGAGATTTATATACCATAAAATCATTTGTTTGTCTTATACTAATTTAGTATAATAGATTTAGTAGTTCTATGTTTTATTAAGTACAATATGTAGTATATTATGCGTAATATATATTCTGCTCTATTGCATAGAACACTTTCTTTAACTGTCGCGATTAACAAGAAAGGATTAATGATATGAAAGTATTATTTGGCGGAGATAACCGGATATCTCTACCTAATGACACTAGGATGATCGGAACCTTCATCGAAGGTATAGACGAGCTTATTCCTAATGCAAACGGAAATCTACAGTATGTACGTTTTAAATACGAAGGACAACAACCTTTAAAGGTTTATACGTTAAAACATTTGTATGCTGACGATACAAGAATCGTTACGGTTACTTCTAACGTATATTGGATGACTGAGAATACAGAAAAAACCGATATTCAAATTGGCGACATTGTTCGTTTCAATACATACGATAAAGGTTGGAAAGTAACCGATATTACCGATACTGTAGAAGATGCATATTCTATCGAATTTGCTAATGGATCTCGTTCTATTATCGTCGAAGGTTTCGAATTATTAATTAAGAATGAGGTTTAATTAATGATCGTAATTAAGAGAGACGGCCGCAAGGTCGATTTCGATAAATCTAAAATCGTTGTAGCCATAAGTAAGGCACAACATTCTTTACTTAAAGATAATGAAAAAATAGCTAATTCTATTGCCGAAGAAATAACGCAAGAAGCTCTTATGCTCCAGGAACTAGATATTAAACGTATCGAAAAGATGGTATTCGATCTTCTCGTTAAACATAAACAAAAAGACGTAGCTCGTGCTTATGAAGCGTATAGAGCTGTTCAAGAATATCGTCGTAGAGAAAATACATCTGATAAAGCTATTTTAGGCCTTATTGATGGTACAAATATCGATACGATTAATGAAAATTCTAATAAGAATGCAAAAGCTGCTTCTACTCAACGTGATTTAATCGCAGGCGAAGTATCTAAAGATATTGCTCGTCGACAATTATTGCCTCGAGATATTTTAGAAGCTCATGATAACCGTAGCATTTGGATTCATGATATGGATTATTTAATCCAGCCGATTCCAAATTGCTGCTTAATCAATCTTAAAGATATGTTAGATAATGGAACTCGCATTAATAATAAATTAATTGAAACACCTAAATCTTTCCAAACTGCTTGTACTATTACCACGCAAGTCATAGCTCAAGTAGCATCCGGACAATTCGGTTTAACTGAATAATCTGCCGAATTAAAACAATACAAATTTATATTTTATTATAAAGGTTATGATATATATCATGGCTAACGAGGAAGGTTTGGAAATGACTAATCTCGTGATTATTCAACAAGGAAGGTTTGGAAATGACCAATAAAGAAAAAATATATTTTTTAAAGGATACTATTGAAAAGTTATATACTGATGAAGGAAGAAATAAATCTTATATTGCTAATTTATTAGGCTTAAATAGATCATTATTAACAAAAACAATTAATAATGAGTGGAAATTAAAACAGAATAAATCAAAAAGTTATTTAACTCCTTCAAATCAAAAATTTGCAAATAAACATCGTGAGTTTATAAAATCTAAATTAGATAAAGATTTTACTGTCTCTGAAATCGCAAAAATATTAAATGTTAAACCAGAGTATATTTCAAGAACAATTGCTTCTGGTGATGAAATTATAAAAAATGCTATTGTTGAAAATCAAAACAGAATGCATAAAAAAGCAGAAGATAGAAGAAATGAATATATGAACAAATCTTCGATGCAGTATATTGATATCGATGAAAATTGGAAAGAAATTCCAAATCATAATGGTTTTTATGTATCAAACGATGGACAAATTTGTTCTTTTAAAAAAACTTATAATAAATATGCATTAATGACACCTTGTTTAAATTCTAGAGTTGGCAGATACTATGTTAAAATAGGAGATAAAAATCTTTCTGTTCATAGACTTGTTGCAATTTGTTTCGTAGAAGGCAAAACAGAAGAAAAAAATACTGTTAACCATAAAGATGGAAATCCATTAAATAATTATTATACTAATTTAGAATGGGTTTCTCAATCAGAAAACAATAAACATGCATATGATGTGCTTAATAGAAAGAAAAACAAAGCTTATTCCAGAAGAAAATTTAAAAAATTAATTTTAAATGATAAATATGAATTTAAAACAATTGAAGCATTGGCAAAGTTTTTAGACTTATCTTGGACTCAGACATCTAGATATATAGACGGTGAAGTAACTAATAAAAAATATAAAATTGATATTATTGAATAATTGTATCGACTAGACGTATTGATTGCAAAATTCTATTGCAATAAGGAATAGTCAGACCATATTTTGAGAATTCGACTCTAATATGAATTGGGACAATCAATTAATGGGTTCGATGAAATTTTGGCGCCATATCTTAAAAAATCTTATGATAAATATTTAGAAATTTTTGAAGATGAAGTAAACAAAGAAAAAATTGCTGAACGTATGATGATGAAGGAACTGAAAGACGGTATTCAAACTATTCAATATCAGATCCAGACCTTAAATACGAGCAATGGGCAAGCACCGTTTGTCACTTTATTTTTGAATTTTAATCCTAATGGTGAATATGCTAATTATGCTGCATTAATTTGTGAAGAAGTATTAAAACAGCGTATCAAAGGTGTAAAAAATGCAGACGGCATTTATGTTACTCCAAGTTTTCCTAAACTAATTTATTGTTTAGATGAACATAATATCCATGAGGATTCTAAATATTATTACTTAACAGAATTAGCTGCTAAGTGTACAGCTAAAAGAATGTATCCTGATTATATTTCTGCTAAAAAATTAAAAGAAGTACATGATGGAGAAGTATTTACTTGCATGGGTTGCAGAAGCTTCCTTTCTAATTGGAAAGATCCTGAGACAGGTAAATACAAATGGGACGGCCGTGAAAATATCGGTGTCGTTTCAATTAATCTTCCGCAAATTGCTATTCTTGTTAGAGATGCAGAAGATAAAGAACAAGCATTCTTTAAATTATTAGAAGAACGCTTAGAATTATGTAAGAAAGCATTAATCTTTAGACATGATCGTTTACTAGGAACGACATCAGATATTTCTCCAATTCATTGGCAGGATGGTGCATTAGCTCGATTAAAACCAGGTGAAGTTATCGATAAATATATTTCCGATGGTTATAGTACTGCGTCTTTAGGTTATATGGGAATCTATGAAGTATCTATTTTGTTAACAGGTGAATCTCATACTATGCATCCAGATCTTGTTACTAGAATTCTCGCATTTATGAAAGATAAATGTAACCAATGGAATAAAGAATATAATATTGGATTTGGTTTATATGGATCTCCTGGTGAAAGTTTAACTCATAATTTCTGTAAGGCAGATCGTGAACGATTCGGTGAAATTAAAGATGTAACTGATAAAGGCTTTTATGTGAACTCATTCCATATAGACCCAAGAGAAGAAATTAATGCTTTCGATAAATTAAAATTCGAAGCTCCATTCCAAGAAATTTCGACTGGCGGATGCTTGAGTTATATCGAAATGCCTTCTATGCAAAATAATACTGAAGCTGTATTAAGTATTATTAAGTTCTGTTATGATAATATTATCTATGCAGAATTTAATACCAAGTCAGATTATTGTCATGAATGTGGATTCGAAGGTGAAATTATTGCTGATGGACATGGCGATTGGGTATGTCCTAAGTGCGGCAATAAAGATCATAGCAAGCTCGAGGTTTGTCGAAGAACGTAGACGAAACCATGCGTTCTATAAATGAATTATATTCGGGGAACCCCTTAGAGCTTTTAATTACTAAGCTATTGACGAAAGGATAATAGTGGATAGCGTAATGACCTATGTATAGTAAAAAGATTAAAAGATTGGGCAATCCGTAGGGAAGCACCGTATAGGTGAACCCCCAACGACTACTATATTCAAAATATTAAGGAAACAAGATGACAAATGATTTATTTAATGCTACATATGAAGCATTAGCAAAGTTAGATAAAAAATCTAATATATGTAAAAAGTACAACATATCAAGAGGAAAACTTGATTGGAATTTAAATTTATTTTTAAAAGAAACAAAAGAATCATTAGAACTTCGCCATCAAATGTTTTTAGGAGCTAAGCTTGGTGACGGTTATTTTCAAAATATAAAAAATAAATTATATAAATATAGAGAATCTCATTCTTTAAAAGAATTAGAATATGCTAGATGGAAATATTTAATTATTCAATCTTATCATAAGAATACAAAAATTATAGATAAAAATAATGGAACAGCTTGTGAAGTATATAGTTCTAATTCTTGCTCTAATCAAATAAAAGAATATTATGATTTAACAACAGATGAAGTTATATCTAATATAAATATTTATGGTTTATTGTTTTATTTATTAGATGATGGTTGGTATTCTAATCACAGTAGGAATGGAAACCTAATAGTTGGATCTAAAATCTTAACACTTGATCAAAAGAAAGAAATAATTGAAGCATTTAATAAATATAATATAAAAGCAAATTTTGTTGGAAAAAGAAATGATATCTCTATTGATTCTAAATATAATTTAACATTGTTATCATATTTAATGCATATTGCTCCTACATTAGATATGGACATAATTCAAAAAAAATTTGGAAAAATTATAAAAAATAATATTTGTGGTATAGTCTAAACCGTCTATAAAATTATAGAGTTAAAGTACTAGGAAACTAGCGGTATGCAAGGTGGTTATTTAGGAGACAATTTCTGGAACGAAGGTCGAACTAAAGAAATTCAATCTAGAGTACTCCATATTTAAAATTAATAGTTGCATTTAACTGTTAAAGATAGTATAATAAGCTTAGGCATAAAAGAGTTCCTTTTAATTATAAAAAGCTGAAGAAAATGATTTACTCTTCGCCTAATTATTATTTTAACTGTCGGCATAAAGAAGTTCCTTTTATAATTATTGGAATTGAAAACGATTACTTCTCGCCGACAATTATTTTAAGAATGATGGCTGTGACAAATAAGGTCTTTTATGTCTTTGTTTGTCACAGTCATCATTTTTTTATTATACTGGTTAAAAGTGATGCTAACAATGATAAAAGAAAAGATAGAAAACAAATATTTAAAAGCTGTTCAAAGTGATGAGCTGTCAAAACCATATGATAATAGATATGTAATGATTGATACTCGCACTGGAGAGATATTAGATGATGCTCAAGGTTATGGATATAAAACAATAAAAAAGGCATTTGCTGCTTTTTGTTATAAGCAACATAACAGTAAATCTGATGCAAAGAAAAAGAAAGCTTTGCAAAAACGTATTGGAAAATGGTTAGATAGTCATCGAAGTCTTAGTAGCTACTTGGATGATTGTCTTTTTAGAGCATGTAAATATCAAGAAGAAGATCAATTTGATGAACAGTTTTTAAAAGATGTTTTAAAAGAATACAATATTGAATTAACATCTTTTTCAGTAAAACAATTGTTAGAATATTACGGAATTAAATAAAAAAAATATGGAGGAAAAGATATGATTAATCAAAAGAAACGTGATGCGATTATTCGTTTATTCAAAAGAATTTTAATCGAAGACGGCGTTAATCCAGTTAAACGAGATAAGCTGTTTAAAAGTGGCATCTATCTTGTCGACGAGGCCATAAATTATTTAACAGCTAATGATAGCAATACATTAGTAAGTTATTACGGTAACCAATATATCGATCAAATTAATAAATCGACATTACATCGATCTGTTAAAGCTGTCGATCTTATGGACTTAGATGAATTAAGACTTCATCAAGCATTGCATTATTTATCCGTATTTACTCATCAAGAAGACGGAAGTTGTTTCGGTACTATTCCTGTCGATAAAGAGTCGACATATTTACCTAACGAATATTTAGGTTTAGATAACGATCAAGATCCTATTAAATTCACGATCATTTATCCGATTACGGTCGATGAACTCGTCGAAAAAATTAAAGGTCTTGTATCTGGTATTGCATTAAAACAAGAAACTATTGAATTATTAATGGAAATTATTCCGTCTTATACTAATAGATTTTCTATCGACGATTTTAAGAATAAAGAAATTAAAGCGTATTTAATTGACGCCGGTTATTACACTCCGTCTAATGCGATTGATTTAATTCGTTATATTTATTATAAAAAAACTGGCAGTACTCTTTTAATCAGTAGTAAATATAATAAACAAGGTTTTAATGTTAACAGCTATCGTTATAACAGTTCTAAACTTTTAGCTTCTTTTGCTGAAAATTACGGTGTCGAAACAATTGCTAGAACGTTTAATCGTTATCGCGATTTTTGGATTATGCTAAAAAAAGATAGTAAAGCTAATGCTAAAATTATCAATAAAGTATCTAAGTTAGCAAGAACATTAAATGTTCCTTGTAAACAATTGCCTCTCGATAATATTGCAAGTCCGTTTGTTTTAGATAAAGATATTATAAAAGAATTAAAGAACGTTACTTTATTTAAGAAAATTTCTTTATATAATTATTTACTTAGCGAGTTAACACCGTCAGAATATAAATTATATAATATTCGAAACGGCAAAGTATTTGTTAAGAAATCCGGTGAAAGATGTTATACATCGGTTGCGGCACGTCGCTTAGTTCTAATCGCTAACTCTATTAGAGAAGATCTTAAAGATAAAGTCGAAGGCAAAAAATTCTTATTATCTAAATATATTCAATATGCAGTACCGACATCTGAAAAGAATTTCATCGGTAATGTTCCGATGTGTTCTAAGGTTAATGTGACAAATAAATTCTCTTTCGGTATTCATTGGCTTAATCAAAATGGATATCGTACTGATTTAGATTTACATGCCGAATCTAAAAGATTGCATATTGGTTGGAATTGCGATTTAAAAAATAATGCTGCTGCTTATACTGGAGATGTTACTAATGCTCCAGAGCCTAACGGTGGTGCAGAAGCTGTTTACTTTAAAGATGAATTTGCCGACGATATTGTCGTTATAACTGTCGATAATTTTACTGGCTTTAAAAATATTACGACTAATGTATTCTTTAATTGGTTTATTGATAAAGAAGTATTAGATGAAGATACTATTTTAAGTATCGATTCTGATTCTTTATATATTAAAGATTTTACTTTAGAAAGTAACGAAGTAATGCTCGGTCTTATTCGCGCCGATAAAGACGGCAAGAAAGAATTTATTTTCTACAGTAGCCGATTAAGCGATCAAATCGTTACGACTTACAATCAAAAACTAGAAGGAATTTCTTCGGCGATCAATTCGACTATCGATAGTCGATTAATGTTAGAAGATTTAATCGCTATGTGCGGTGGTCTTATTACAGAAGATCCAGAAAAAGCCGACTATAATTTAAACGAAACTAATCTTACAAAAGATAGTTTTAATTTCTTATTTTAAATAAAGGCTCCACTTGGAGCCTTTTCTACTATTAAAAGGATTACTATATGAAACTAATAGTTATTGATGGTGGCGACGGTTGCGGCAAAGCAACTCAAGCCAATAAATTATATGAATCTTTAAAAAAAGAAGGCTATAATGTTCATTTAATTAGTTTTCCTGATTATGAATCTGAATATTCAGCATTCGTTAAGTCTTATTTAGATGGAACGTTTGGTGGAAATGGCGCCGTTAATCCCAAAATTGCCTCCCTTTTCTTTGCGATGGATCGCTATGCAGCATTTCAAACCAAATATAAAGAATTATTAAATCAAGATGACGCAATTCTTATTTGTGATCGTTATACAACATCTAATGAGTTATATCAAGTCGTTCGTTATGAAAAAGCAACTGCACAAGATCAGTTTTTGCAATGGCTTGAAAATTTTGAATATCGCTTATTGCAATTACCTAAACCGGATTTACTTATTATGTTACGCCTCCCTATCAGAATCCGGTTAAACTTACTTGCAGAACGGAAAGGCAAGACTGGCGGTAATACTGGCGATATTCATGAAAACGATATCGAATATTTAAAGAAAGTCGATCATGCATATCAAAAAATAGCTAACCGATATAGTACGATTATGATTAATTGTGCCGATCATAAAGTTATTCGTGATATCGATGTGATCGCAAAAGAAGTTTTAAAAAAAGTTAAGGAGTGTGGAGTGTTAGATGAACAACCCTGAAAAAGTATTTATTTTAATGGTCGACGACAAAATCGAATCTCTTTGGTATAACGAAGAAAATATTCGTGAAGAATATCAGAACTTCTTGGAAGATGGATATACCGAAGATCAAATTTATGTAAAAACTTGCTACATTAATGACTTTAATGAGTGATAACTATGTTAAACAAAAAAGATTATTTATATAATGAAAAGATGTCGATAGCTTTAGAGCTTAATAGATTAGAAAAAGAAGTTTCTGGTTATGCTCCTGATGACGATTATCTTGGCATTATGGATGATTTAGAAATTGCAATCAGTAATTTATATAAAAAGGTAAATATGGTTGATACGGTATATATATTATTTACTTATTCTGATGATTATGATAACTCTGTGTTGGGTGTATTTCAATCTTTAGATGAAGCAAAAGAAAAGAAACAAGAGTATATCGATAATAATTTAATAAGTGAAGATATGATTGTGATTAATGTTAGTCACATTATTCGATAGGAGAAAAAGCTATGAAAGTATTTTTATCTCAGCCGATGCGCGGTAAAACACACGAAGAAATTTTAAGTAGTATTCGTGAAGTTCAAGAATTTTTAACTAAATATCTTGACTCTACGAACATTGAAATTATCGAAAGTTACTCTCCTAAAAATAAGAGTAAAGAACCTTTAGTTGCCCTTGGTGATTCTATTAAGATGCTAGCGAATGCCGATTTAGCAGTATTTTTAGATGATTGGAATCAATATCGTGGTTGCATCATCGAACATCATACTGCTAAGATTTACGAAGTTCCACATATTTCTATTAAGAGCGAAAATGGATTATTGAAAGTAGTTGAAAAATAATGAATTACGGACAAATTCGTGAATACGATATTGCTAATGGTCCTGGTATTAGAGTCACATTGTTTGTAACAGGATGTTCTCATCATTGTTTCAATTGTTTTAATCAAGAATACTGGAGCCATGAAGCCGGTGAATTATTCGATGATGTGGCGGCACATAGACTCGTCGATTATTTAAAACATCCTCAAGTATCGGGCTTAACATTATTAGGTGGTGAACCATTTGAGAATGTCGATGGTCTTGTATCTTTTATCAATAAATATTTAAAAGATCAAGACTGGTTTAAAAATAAAAATATCTGGTGTTATTCTGGATATACGATCGATCAAATTATTGTGGATCCTAAAAAGGTCGAGCTATTAAAATTGGTCGATGCTTTAGTCGATGGTAAATTTATCGACGAATTAAAAGATCCGTCCTTAAAATTTAGAGGATCTTCTAATCAGAATATATGGAAAGTCACATATAAAGATAATAAAATTACTATTGACGAATACAAAGAATTTATGTAATATAAAAGACTGTATGCATATCGGTATAATGAGTCGGAATATACGTAGAGATATGGGCCCACGATATGCATACTCTTTTAAGAAAGAGAATTTAAATAATGGAATTAGCTTTAAATAAAATCATTGAATGTTTTGAATCTCCTATTATTTCTGAAAAAGATCATTGTACTCGTATCATTGCTAAGAAAAATAACGTAACTTGGTATTTCGATATTTATCAAGATGTTGTATTGGCATTTGACGGGATCAATGAACAGGTCGAATTAAAATCTATTGAGGAGCTCGACAATTATTTAACCACTTGTTAATATGAAAGATTACTTATTTGTATTATCTCTAGCTATTAGTTTATCTCAAATAGCAGAAGCACGATATAATATATTTGATGATCAACTAATAACGGTATTTTATACTTTTATTGTCATTACATTAATATATATATTGGTGTTCTTATACAATAAGTTGCGAGGACGATAATGAAAGTTAATTGGAATGAGGTACAACCTGGTGAAATTATTTTGCATGGCAAAAAACCAGCTGTCTTCATAGGTCTTGTTGATATCAAAAATACAGCTATCGACATTCAGTATATTAAAGATGGTAAACAAAAGATTGTTTTGTCAGAAGAATGCATTCCGAAAAGATTATTGGAATCTATAGAAGAACACTAATGTTCAGTCACCTGGGAGGATCCGGCACCGCTTTCGCGGCACCGTTCCCTCCCTTTCTCCCCTCTATTTGCTTACAATCAAAAAATCGTGTATAATTAAAGTGTAATTACAATATATATATTTTAATTAGCGAAAGGAAATCGAATGAAGAAATACGTAGCGTATTCTCCTGACGAAATCTTAATTTTTTTGGATGATCCTAAAGATAAGATTGTGTATAGTATCTTAGATACAGATTGGCCAAATAAAAAGATTGTCGATCAATTTTGTTCTGATTTATCTTATGATCATGTTAAGGCATATGCACTGTTATTAAGACGTCAAAATAATTAATATGTTTTGGCAGAATAGTAAGTCTATTGGGAAACTAGTAGATAGTGGCGGTTCTTACCCGTCCAACAAAGACACTGAATTGCTGGAAACTCCTAAAGCTCAGAGTGCCTTGCTGATAACAGCAAAGGCTACGAAAGTAGAAATAAATCTCTGAGATGGTATAAGGTTAAATCCTAAGTACTGATACAATGGACAATCAGCAGCGAAGCTTTATATTTTTATATGAAGAACGTTCAACGACTAGATCTCGTGAGGATCGTACCCGGAAGCCCGGGGAAGTGGTGTCGCCTAAGTCGCATTAGCGATATGGATAAGATATAGTCTGTGCCTTGGTGAAAATCAAGGGTGCGCGTAGTGGCGCCGAGTAAAGAGTAGCGTCTTTGCTTGAACGAAACCTCTAATTGATTTTAGAAACATGGTTCTAAAGTGTCCTGTAAAAACTTTACTAAAAATTTGCTTTATCAGTAAGCTTATGATATAATTACCTTGTAATATAATATTAGAAAGCGAGGTGATTATAATATATGTACCTAACAATAAAGCAACAAGTAAAGCATCTAACTAAAGAAGAGTATAATATTTTAAGAGAATTGTGTCGAATAGCCAAGAATTTGACTAATCAAGCAATTTATAATGTACGACAACATTATTTTCAAGAAAAACAATTTTTAAAATATGAAGCGAATTATTACGAATTAAAAAGTTGCGAAAATTATAAATTATTGAATTCTAATATGGCTCAACAAACTCTTAAAAATGTTGATACAATGTTTAAATCATTTTTCGCTTTGATTAAATTAGCGAAACAAAATAAATATAATTTTAGACATATTCGATTACCAAAGTATTTGCCTAGAAATGCATATTCAAATTTGATTATTGGCCAAATTAGACTTAGACAAGACAATTTTTTAACTATTCCATTTTCTAATGCTTTCAAAAAAAAACATAAAGAAATTAAAAAAATTCAAATTAAAATTCCTAAAATATTGGAAAATAAAAAGATAAA
>ERZ772932.1072-NODE-1072-length-13586-cov-22.289336_pt1 | contig 13586 bp, 15 predicted proteins | sample MGYA00511684_ERZ772932 | MGnify/ENA primary metagenome ERZ772932 (study PRJEB29015, sample SAMEA2738078) | human oral metagenome | biome: human oral; feature: human-associated habitat; material: saliva | place: China | collected 2210 ...
ATTCAAACTTCAAGCACCAGCTGACCTTGCCACAAAATGATATCTCTGAAGTCCGTGGTATCGTGGGAGCAACCCCACTAGCATCTACGATGGAAGACATCAAGGGACGGGCGCTCATGAAGCGTGACGAAGTCGATGTCGTCCAGTTCGCCTTACCCGTCGCAGGAGACAATGATATCCAAATTATCAACAACCTTCGCGATCAAGTCCAAAGCCTCAAAGAAATGTGGACAGGCCGCACCCCAGCAGGCATCCCAATGGTGCCAGATGAGTTGACAGAAGATATCTTTATAAATCTCCCTACAACTCAAAAGGTTATACAAAATATGGATTTACCAATAGGCTTGGAATTTGAAGAAGTAGAGGCATTCGGAATACCTCTTAAACGTCTAAAACATTTATTGGTATTATCTGATAAGGAAAGCACTATGATTTCTGTTACAAAACATTTAATCAAGATGTTGTTTCATGTTTCTGAAACTGATGCTATCACAATTTTTGACCCGACTGGAGAATATAGTGGATACTCGAACAATGTAGGTAATTATATTGGCTATGATATGGACTATCGTTCGACTGTTGAATCTTTGAAAGAGAAAGTACTTTTAGCTAGGAAGCAACGAACAATATCTGAATGTTTTGTAGTTATAACTGATGTTGCTCAGTTTGTGTCACAAAGCGCTATTGAACCAAATGAATTAGCCCTTTTGATGGAAGAAGGACAGAGAGTGGGACTTCATTTCATCTTTGTTACTCATAAAACATACTTGACCAGTTATACAGACATACCGAAATATTTGAAAGCTCATTTAGATACTGCTGTTATTGCCATGAAAATGGGAGAACAGACGATATTTACTAGATCATCTATGGGACGAGAAGAGCCACTTTTAGACGATCAAATTTATCTTCATTATCAAAATGTGCAAACAAAATTAAAAATTACAAAACAATAGAAATTAGGGGGATAGAGACAACTATTATGTACCAATAGAAATAACTACAGTTAGAAAATCCTATTTTAGGTAACAATACCTATGATTACCTAGTTTTAGGTATTAGCTACGAGAGGATTAACTAGATAGGTAGTTACAAGATTTGATAAAAGAAAATCCTAAAGAACAGAGGGTAGAAAAAAGGAGGTAGAAAAATGAGTGATGCTACTTTGAAGGCGCAGATTGATAGTGATAAGGCTAAAAGAGAGAAATATAAGAGAGTTAAAAACTCCATTAGATCTCACGGTTTACATGTAGATATTAAGCTTAGTCACCATGAGAAATATGTTGATCTTTGTGATAAAACTATTACTAAGATAGACACACATGAAGGTTACCACTATCTATCTAATTTAAAAGAAAAATTGGAATCTGATAAAAAGACATTAACAGAATATCTTGATTTTGTTAAAGATGCTAATTCGTCATTTAAAGACTTGTACGTAACACTTGAGCAAAAGATATCTGAGTTAGATTCTGCAATTAGTAGTAATAAGGCTGCCTATAATAAAGGAAAATATTTTTGGGAGAAAATTTGGTAGTAAGAGGAGTTCGGTATGGATACAGATATTAATGCTATTGATAGTAGTTATACAACTGATGAGATAATATATACAGATATTGACCTTGATGTAATTATTAATGAATTAAACGAGATAAATAATCTCCTTTCTGATATAGATACTGAAATATCTGGAATTGAAACAAACGAGACAGAATGGAAGGGGGAGAGCAAGAATCAATATTTAGACTTAAAACGGTTTCTTAAATTGTATCGTTCAGATTATGGGAATAGCCTAAACGAACTTCAAGCAGCAGTATCAGGTTTAAAATCGCTTCTAGGTTCTATTTCAAGTTCTCATGTAATAAAGGAGATTGATAACGCATGATTTTTACATTAGAAGCTTTATATGCCCTCCATATGTTTAACGATTTTTCAGAAGATTTAGTGTTTCTACCCCTTCCCACTACAGATGAAGCAGTTGGTAGTCGCAAAGAGGAACTTTTAAGAGTCCTAGAAAAAGGATTTGAGGACTTAAAGGAGATGGGGTTAATTGTAGATAATGTACCTTCAGAAGAATGTGTTCGGTATGGTGCTTTTCTAAAGGAATATCACGAATCCTCCTATCATTGTCAAATTGATCAACTTTTATCATATGCTCCAGGTGTTGATGAGTTTAAGAGAATGGCTATCATTATTATGAAAGTTGGAGAAAATCAATTTCAAATTGACCGAGCAGGTTGTGGGGTTTTCCTTGCATTTTTGATGGAAATGCATCCTGTTTTGCAGAATGTTGACAATACAATTAAAGACTATATTCATTCGCAATGGGAAGACGAAGCTTTTATGCGCATGATAGTTCATCATGGTAATGATGAAGCGATTCGTATTCGAATAAATGAGCTATCAAAAGATACTCAAGATATTATTTATTTAACAAATAATAATCACTTGTATGAATACGACTTAAAACGGCAAAGTCGTCGTTCAATCGATAGCGAGGAGTTAAAGAAGCAGATCATAAAAAAATTGAAAGTGAGAATATGATATGGCAATAGATATTAAACTAGTACTATCAGATCAGGAACAATTAATTTTTCATAGTATGAATCTTGCGACCTTAACTGCTCAGGTTACTGCTAAAGTTCAAGATGTTGTGTCAAAACTTCCAAATCTATCTTCGCAAGGTGCTTTTCATGATTTAATTGTGGCCAGCGATAGTAATGGAGGCTTGGGTTTATTTTACTTAAAGGCTCAGGAGTTTCAAACTATAAGTGAAGTTTTATACAGGCATGCACAGAACACCTATGATAAAATGGTAGACACGGATAAAATATTAGCTACTGCTATTGCTAATTTAATTTTAGAAGATTCAAATACATCTGAAGATATTAAGGAAGCAATTAAGAAAGATCCAAAGGGTTCTGTTGATATATTAAAACAAAACCTTCAAGAAGAAGCAAAAAAATCTAAAGAGGAGGGGGGACAATGACAGAATATTATACAAATAAACCAGACTTTACCACAGAACCAGTTGTCCAATCAAATATTAACGGTAGTGGCTATTCTAAATCTATGAGTACTATCATGGGAGATATTGAAGCTGTTGGAAATACAGTGAAAAATGAGGGTGTTGAAGACTTATACATTCAACAAGGTGAGGCAGCCCTGGGGCTGACGAAAGATAGTTCTGTTTTTGATAAATCTCTAAAGCGTATCTACACAATGCTGACCAGCGCTAGAAAAGTTCATTCTGATATTATTCAAAATATTGACAGTAAGTTTACGAAAGGCATGGATAATGCTTTTGCTTCTTTAAATAATGTAAACGGTGCAGGGAAACCTTATAAGAGTGAATATACTAAGAAAGCAGTAACCAAAGAGGTATCTAGAGGTTATTCGAGTAGTTATGGTCCATTACATGAATCTGTTACCGAATATGAATCATATAGTTTAGCTGAATTATTAGATGGGAAGGCTAGCCCTATTCAGGCGGCTAAAGATGTTTATGATGAACGTTTAAGAGCAGCCACGGAAATGTTGGCTCAGAAAGACCAATTATCTGATGAGCAGATTAAAGCTCTAGAGGGGAAAAGTGCAGAGGATATTGTGGCTGCTCGTTATCCAAGTCAACTCCCTGATTATCAAAAACTCAAGGCAAGCCGTTACTATGAAGAAAACAAGGAAAAGCTACAGTATGTGGATACGGGTCTGAAAGTTTTGGCTGGTTTAGCAATGGTAGGAGGAGTGGCTCTAGCTCCATTTACTGGAGGAACGTCACTTTATGCAACTTATGCTGGAGGAGCATATCTAGCTACTGATAGTGCTTACTCAGCAGCTACAGGTCATACTATGATAACAGGAACTCAACTCTCAACTGAAGAGAGAGTTTGGGCAGGTATTGATGCAGCTGTGACTGTTGCATCAATGGGTTCAGCAGCGTATTTAACTCAACTTGCAAAGGCTGGTGTGAGCGGATCAACTTTACTAAAGGGATTGGCAAGTGCTGGGAAATATGCGGATGATGTGAACGATGTAAGCAAGGTTATCTATGCGGTAGCTAGTGGGGGAAATCCTAATTCAGCGATCCAAAATATGGTCCTAGGACAAGTAATGGGACACGGTTTAGGTAAGGCTGGAAAATATACGGATGTGAAGTTCGGACGTGGTGGAGCACCAGAAGTAGATGTTGATTTACCGGGTGTTAGAAGACCTGCAACTGATGTGGATGTGCCAAAAGTAGAGACTATTACTCCTGATTCAGATGAAACTGTAAAATATTATCGTGTTCAAGGAGGAGGTTCTGGAGAAGCAAGAAGTAGGGAAAGAATTATTGTAAATGATGATGGAAAATTGAATATACCAGACAAGGATACCACACTGTATGTGAGTGCATATGATTTGGAGCATGCTCAATACTTTAGGGATACTAGAAGGCCGGGAGGAGAAATTGTAGAGTTTGAGGTTCCTAAATACCTTGATGATTTGATTAGAGAAAATGCAATTCCACAGGCAAATGCAAAATTGAACCCTGGATATCAGGATGGAATGGCACCTCAAATTGTTGATCCGACTACAAAAGGAACTAGTTATGGTTTACCAGATCCATTTGTAAGGTGGATAGAAGAATATGGAACAAATGGGAGAATAGTAGATTAATGAATAATCGTCAATTAATAAATAAGCCAGAAATGAATATTGTTGCTATTATTGCAAACAATCAATTTAACTGGTATATTTGTTCAAGCGATATGTGGACAATGGATATTAATAAATATATTCAGGAGTACAAGGAAGCGGGTTTGAATTTTGATTTTTCCTATTTACCTGAGATTCAGTATAATCTTCGTGTGATTACAAAAAATAATCTAAATAGGTACTTAGAAATTTATGAAGATGATTGTTTGAAAGTGACGGTTGAAGAGTTGATTTTAATTATTAAAAGATCAATGGAAAGTGATGAAACAACTTCAGAAATCATCTTGGAAGGAGAAGGATTACTCCCAGATCTTTTGATAGATTTTGATAAACAGGAGTTTTATTCAAATCATCTGGGGCTGAAAAACTACGAAAGATATGTGCCAAAAGAATGGAAAGTCTTTTTAGGACGATTTGATCGTTTAATACCTAAAGAAAAACAATATTGGATTGAAAAGGATGGAAAAATTAATGTCAGATAATAAATTAGTTATTTTAAATGAAACCTTTGGAAAAGAAGGATCAGATGAAAAAGTCGAGGGTCTAACTCTAATAATTGATGGACAGATAAAAGTTGCTTTTGAAGCGATAAAGGCAGGCCGCAATTATGAAAGCTATAACGAAGTATTGAGAGATATTGTATTTTCTGGTCTGGAATCTATATTAAAATCAAAATAATTACAGATTTTTAATAATGTGAAACTAGACTTCTACATGTTTTAAGGAAACAGGTGTTTTCAATCGAACATTATGTGAATCTATACATACTAATCCTTCTATTACTTAAGTTTATAAAAGTAATTACATAAGGCGATAAGAGAAATATAGTTAAAGTTCAATCGAAAAATAGAGGTAATCTATTGATGTGTAAACAACAAGAGAAGTTGGACCTGCTCTACAAGGATCAGATGAGGTTGGATCTTCAGTTAGAGGATAATCAAGATGAGCAAAAAGCGCTCTATCAGTTGCGGGAAGATCTTGAGTATTCTCAAGGAGATGCTCTTTATCAGCTCAATGATTTACTTTTGATGGGGGTAACACCTTCTCATCGCTCCTTTTATATTCAACTACTAGAACAGATGGATGCGACAACTCGAAAAATCTATTTGGATTTAGATGAGCAGGAATTGCAACTAAAACAGCAGTATCGTGAGACAGAGCGTCAGCTTGAATTGGTTCAGAAGAAACGCACTCAACTCTTAAATGAGCTAGCCGAAAAAGAATCAAATCAAAAAAGATATTAGGGAGAACCACGGTTCTCTCTTTTTGATCCCCTGAACTCTCCCTAACTAGTAATTAATTTGATTTTCAAAGTAATTTCAGGTATGATAGTAAGGTAGAGCTTTTGAGTCGGACTTTTAATTCTCACAAGCAATGAGGAATGTAAATGAAAACTGAGATAGATTTAGCTATCTTTTAAGAGTATGATCACTATTTGTTGGGGCTTCGTTCAAGTAAGAGGTAAAGTTGACTCCAAGTACAACAGAACGGATTACTAAGATGCTTCATTTGATAGAATATTTGCAATTATTCAACATACTCTATCAATAAATTAGGAGAACTCTATTAGGTAAGCCATTCTTCGTTTTTGATTTAGGTGAGAATGATAAAAGTGATGAATAATCAATACAAAGGTCAATAAAGACTTGATTTATATGATTTACCATTTAATGAATTCTCTACCAAACACTTCTCTTCAATGAAAGGACATTTTATATGGCAATTCAATCAAATGAGACAGTTCATTCCTATGCGGATAGCATTGTGTCTGCGTCAAACTCAGTGAGTTTAGCTATTGGGACAAAAGATGATGGCAATGTTTATCAAGGTCAGGCAGGAATGACAAGCAATATCGATAAAGATAAAAATATAGGTGAGCAGGCAAAGGAGAGGGCTATCGACTTTATTCAGGTGCTTCATGGAATTCATGCAGAGTTCCAGACGACAGATGCTTCGATTGCAGGATATATCAATAGTCATACAGGGACAGGAAGCGAAGCACTGTATAGTTCGGCAAAACGTTGAGAAAGGAAGAGATAGATGGTTAAAGTAAACTACGGTGCCCTTCAGACGATGTCCTCTACAACTTCAAGCGCTTCCCAAGCGCGTGTAGCAGGCTACCAGCAACTGATTAATGCCTTTAGTACATTTAGTGGCTCATATGAACTACAAGGAGATGGCTATGATGCTGCGCGTACTTATGCGTCAGGAATTATGGTTTCCTATTATCAAGCTTGTATCATATATTCTGAAGCTGTTGCAGACGCTGCAGACTACCTTGCTGACATCTATACAGCGCTATGTGGTTCAGAGAGTTTGGATGAGGAGGAGCTCCAAACTGAAATTAATAACGCAACTAGAGGGAGTATGCAAGTTAGTTCTTCTATTGCAAGTTTTGAACGGAGAGATAAACTCACTGATACACAGAAAGCTTCATTAGAATCATTACGTATACAAGCATCTGAACTGGATGAACAAATTAGAGTAGCTACTGAGAAATTAGAGCACTTAAAAGCCTTTGATGCTGCTTCTGCTTCAGCCTGCACCGCAGCAAATGATGCTGCAGCAACAATCGCTTCTGCAGAACATACCCTAGGTGTCTCTTTTGCTGCTAGAACTTTTGAATGTACAACAAGTACGGATTGGGCTACCACTGTTGCAACAAAATGGGAAGCTCGTGCAGTTAACCTACAAGAATCCTATGATAAGGCTCTTCAGAAATTATATAACGGAGAGGAGCTAACAGAATCGGATCTTACAGCAATTGAACGGTATAATAGTGAGTATCCAGGAGTAGTAGATCAGGAAATTCTACAATATACCAAAGAAGTACGTCAAGTTAAAGCGGATGAGATGAAATATCGTTCTCTCGTTGATAAGTTAGATTCAGGAAAAGAATTAACAAATGAAGAAATTAGAACAATAGAAGATAAGAAAGGAAGTTATCCGAATATACAGGTTAATACAACTACTCTTGACAAAATTGTTGCTAAAAGAGCTTATAAAAAAGTACAAGATAAGCTAAAAAATCATGGAACTCTGACGGAAAAAGATAAAGAAATTATGTCACGGTACTGGCGTATATATCCTGGTGAGGAAAGAAAAGAGTATAATAGACTGAAGAAAAAAGTACATTCAGAAGAATTCTTTAAAATTGGACAAGAAGGATATACTTCTGAGGAATTGCTTTTTATTGCTAACTATATATCAAATCATCCAAATGAAATCGAGAAATTAGATGATGATATTAATTATGGAATTGTGATGACTCAAGCATATTCTCGATATCATAGTCACGGAGACAACCCAGATTATTTTCCATTCAATGCTGGGACAGGAATATACCATGATATTATAAACAAAACAGGTAGATATCCAAATGGTGAGGAAGCCGACGGCTTTAATAAATGGTTTGCTAAAAATGATGGGATGAAATATTTAACCATTACTCAAGAAACACTAAATTTATACAATACTATATATGGTGCTTATGATATGTCAAAGGAAGCTTATAAAAATGGAGTAAGTCCGAATTATACACAAAATAATGGATTATTAAATTATGTTGATTATTTAGAAATTAACCAATCGGCTAAAGAAAATCCAAATGAGCCTGAAGTTAATGAATTGCTTGATAGTTTAGACTACTTAGAGGATTAAATATAGATTTTATTAATTTGTGGATATTTTTTGCAAAAGAATACTGCGTCACTACTCAGAATTTTGGTTTTTCTAGCAAGATTATAACTGAATTATCAAACCACCTTTGGGTGGTTTGATAATTCAGTTTACAACTATCTCCAATTAGTGATGAACTGGCTCTTCAAATTAATTTCCGGTATGATAGTAGAAACTGTTTTTTAAATCCAACTCGATCATAAAAGGAGGGAAATGATCCATGAAAAGGATGATGGTATTGTTGGCGAGTGTACTTGTTTTAATAGCTTGTACTCAGCCTAAAAAAGAGGCCAAGGAATCAACCGCAAGCAAAACGGAGCAAACGACAAAGGCCTCCTCATCTGCTAAAGAGGAACAGGCCTTGAAATTTGTAGTAGCACCTCAGTATGAAGGTAAAACATCTAAGCTAATTGAGTTAGGAAAAAAATTGGTCAAGGAACATCCTGAACTCGGAAGTGAAGGTAATATGGCGCTCTACTTTACGGGTGCTATTTCTGAAGGAAGAGCAGCCCTCATGTTGGTCAATAAGACAGATGTGGATATCAAGAAAGATTTGAATTTTTCGATTTCTTGGTCTTATGATGGAAAATCTATTCTTGACAATCAAAAAGTTAGTTATTTTATCAAGGACAGTGGAGAATTACCATCTCATTCAGCAACTTTGATATTGTTACCACTGAATGAGGAACAATTGGGAATTGTAGATGGAATGTCGGATCCCTCTAAGATGATGCTTAAGATGTCAGATGTGAGCGCTGTAGAATAATTGGAGAGATGAATGTCAAACAAGATGATGGTATTTTGGCTTTCAACAATTGTAATTGTTTTAGCTATAGTTTTTGTAAGTGGCACTTATTTTTATCTATATTTTCGTGATAAAAAAATGCTCCGTCTGGCGAAAACATCTACAAAAGGGACTGTGGTAGGATATAGTAGCTTTCTAGGTGGGAATCCTCCAATTGTCGAATACAAGGTTAATGGTGTTACTTATAAAAAAGCATTTCGTTATTTCATTATTAAAACTGTTTCTACGCCATGGGGACCTAAAAATGCGCCAAACCTATATACAAGAGAAGATATCTTAGCTAATTCTATTACCTTTTATCGGAATTCATTTGTTTCTTTTAATACCGTCTTACGGACACATTTTCCAATATGCTCTTATATGACAGTCTGGTATGATCCTGCAAAACCAAGTAGAGCCTATGTAGAGCGTTATTGCGGTGTGAATCGGTATTATAAATGGGCTGGAATCATTTTTAGTATCATGATGTTTTTAGTGTATATATTTTTAATTTTTGTTCTTGTTAAGAAATGATGTATAAATGTCAAAATCTAGTCAACAAGCTGCAATTCGATCACAAATTAGTGCAGCACAATCAAAAAAAGAAGAATATTTGAAGAAAGCTCGAGAAGTAAAAAAAATCTATGAAGAATTAAGAACTATCAAGGGTGAATTTGTAAAACAGAAAAAATCTTTGGATACTAAGAAAAACGAACATGATGATTCATGGACAGGTAATCTTCATAGTACAAAATTTGTTACTCCAGCAGAAGATCTAATTGAGAATTTTGATGCTAGTATTAAAGCGATGAATGAAAATATAGATAAGTTGCTTAATAAAATAAACGAGTATGAAAATAAAGCGATGGAACAAGATGGATTTATTGGTCAATTAGGTATATTATTGAATAATATTAGTGGATGGTTTGAAAGTCTTGTTAATTAATACGCTATATTTCTGAAGTTTATTACTAGAGTTGAATTTTAAAAGCTCTTTATCAACTGTGGATGATTGATGAAAAGTTACAACTAAGAAAGAAATAACTGATTCTTTCTCAGATTGAAGAAAAAAGCCATTTTGGACAATTTTCTTCAATCTTTTTTTATATTCTAAGCAATAAAAATTCATCCCTTACCAGAAAGATTTTCCCTTATACTATGGTGTATTTTAAGGGAAAATATTATAAATGATAAGAGAAGGTTTGTGATTAATTTCAAGTACTGTACACTGACCTTAGTTTGTTCATATTTCCTTTTAATGCTGTGAAACTAAGTCTACCTCGACTATCTATAATTAGTGACTAACTTGCTCTTCAAACTAAATTTCGGTAAGATAGTAAGGAATGATGTATAAAAAATGAATAAGGAGTAACCGATGTCAAAAGAAACTTACTTACAAGTGAAAAAAGAATTTTTGATGCGTTTTGTGTTTAATCTGGGGATTGCGGGAATCGGTCTGGTATTATTGATCGTTATGATCCTTAATCAATCGCGCTATATTCCATACTTGCTTGTGGTGATGGGGATGATTTCCTTGATGAACCAAGTCTTGGTCATGCCAACAAAGATCAAGAAAGTTGCTTGTGAGAAAGAGCATCCGGAGTGGAAGGACTTGTCGGTCAAAGGCGTCAAGGTTGACTCTCAGGAGCAGTCAAAACGCTATGGAGTGAGCCTGATTGCGTTGCTCGTGGTTATCGGGGCTTTCTTTGCCATGTACCGTCCGACTCTTCAAGCGCAAAAAGAGCAAGAGGAAAAAGTGGAAATCCGTCAGAAATTGCAGCCGGCTGTGGAGGACATCCAAAAGCAAGAACAAAGTTCGAGAGAAGCGGTTCAGTCTCAGATGAAGGGCCTGCTACGGACACCGAGCTCCAGTTCAGAAACAGAGGCAACCAGTGGAGAGTGATCAGTCTGATAGACTTTCGTTGAAGCTGATCTTCGACGAAATACGTTGATTATTTTAGTAATTTGTGAGATCATAATGATACAAAAAGGTGATACCATACCTACCTAAAGTTGGCAAAACATTAAGGTGATCTTTACCTTTATAAAATGAAGAGTCTTCGATTTCAGAGGGCTCTTTTGCTATATTCAACTTCTACTTCCCCCTCGAATTAATCCTTAAATTGTGATAAAATAAGGGTTACGAATGTTTTTGACTGGTCTGTTTTTTTCTTAGAGTCGAGCTAGTCAAAAGCGAGCAAAAGAATCAAGATCAAGGGAGAAACAATGTCCAACACCTTTGAAATTTTAATGGAGCAGCTGGATATGCCGCTGGAGATGCGATCTTCCAGTGCCTTTTTGGATGCGGAGATTCAAGAAGTCGTGGTGCACAAGGTCAGTCGGGTCTGGGAGTTCCGCTTTGCCTTTGCGGAAGTCTTGCCGATTGCTTTGTTTAAGGAATTGCGCCAGCGCTTGAAGGACGAATTTTCAAAGACGGGAAACCAAGCGACCTTTAGCATCCAGGTGGCCAATCCGGACTTTTCTGCTGATTTATTGCAGGCCTACTATCGGGAGGTCTTTGAGGAAGGTCCTTGCGCTAGTCAAGGCTTTAAGGGGCTTTACCAAGATTTGCAGGTACGTGCAGAAGGGCAGGAATTGATCATCTCAGGGCCTTCTTCGGTCGATACGGAGCATTTTCGCAAGAACCATTTGCCCAACCTTTCCAAGCAGTTGGAAGCCTTTGGCTTCCCGCATTTCACCTGTCGGGTGGAGTCTGATGATGCGCTGACAGAGAAAGAAGTGGCGCGCTTTGAGCAGGAAAATGAAAAGATCTTCCAAGCGGCCAATGAAGAGACATTGCGGGCCATGGAATCCTTGGCCCAGATGGCTCCGCCACCAGCGGTTGAAGAAAAGCCAGCCTTTGACTTCAAGGCCAAGAAGGCTGTGGCTAAACCCAAGCTAGACAAGGCCGAGATCACCCCGATGATCGAGATCACGACGGAAGAAAACCGGATTGTCTTTGAGGGTGTGGTTTTTGACGTGGAGCACAAGGTGACACGGACCGGTCGGGTCTTGATCAGCTTTAAGATGACCGACTATACCTCGAGTTTTTCCCTTCAGAAATGGGTCAAAAATGAGGAAGAAGCCCAGAAGTTCGACATGATCAAGAAGAACAGCTGGCTCCGGGTGCGGGGAAATATCGAAATGAACAATTTCACCCGCGACTTGACCATGAATGTCCAAGATATCCAAGAAGTCGTCCATTATACCCGTAAGGACCTGATGCCAGAAGGGGAGCGCCGGGTGGAATTCCACGCCCACACCAACATGTCGACCATGGATGCCCTGCCGGAAGTCGAAGAGCTGGTTGGCAAGGCAGCTGAGTGGGGCCACAAGGCGGTGGCCATCACCGACCATGGCAATGTGCAGAGCTTCCCGCATGGTTTTAAAGCAGCCAAGAAGGCTGGGATTCAGCTGATCTATGGGATGGAAGCTAATATTGTAGAGGATAAGGTGCCGATCACCTATAACGAGGTGGATCTAGACCTCAATGAAGCGACCTATGTGGTCTTTGACGTGGAAACAACGGGACTTTCAGCCATTTACAATGACCTGATTCAGGTTGCCGCTTCTAAGATGTACAAGGGCAATGTCATTGAGGAGTTTGATGAGTTTATCGATCCGGGCCATCCTCTGTCAGCCTTTACGACCCAATTGACAGGGATCACCAATGAGCATGTCCGGGGTGCCAAGCCTTTGGTGCAGGTCTTGAAGGAGTTTCAGGCCTTCTGTGAGGGAACCGTTCTCGTTGCCCACAATGCTACCTTTGACGTGGGCTTCATGAATGCCAACTACGAGCGTCATGGTCTTCCCAAGATCACCCAGCCGGTCATCGATACCCTGGAATTTGCCCGTAACCTCTATCCAGATTTTAAACGGCATGGCTTGGGGCCATTGACCAAGCGCTTTGGAGTAGGCTTGGAACACCACCACATGGCCAACTACGATGCTGAAGCAACGGGGCGCCTGCTCTTTATCTTCATCAAAGATGTCGCTGAAAAGCATGGGGTGACCAATCTCAAGGACTTGAATATCGATTTGATCGATGAGAATTCCTATAAGAAGGCGCGGGTCAAGCATGCCACCCTCTATGTCAAGAATCAGACTGGCCTTAAGAACATGTTTAAACTGGTCTCGCTTTCTGGGACCAAGTATTTCGAAGGAGTTCCGCGGATTCCCAAGACCGTGCTGGACGCCCACCGCGAGGGCTTGATCCTCGGATCGGCCTGCTCAGAAGGGGAAGTTTTTGATACGGTCATGTCGCAAGGTGTGGATGCGGCGGTCGAAGTGGCCAAGTACTACGACTTTATCGAGGTTATGCCACCGGCTATCTATGCGCCTCTCATTGCCAAGGAGCAGGTCAAGGACATGGAGGAGCTCCAGACCATTATCAAGAGCTTGATCGAAGTGGGAGATCGCCTCGGCAAGC
>ERZ772932.1073-NODE-1073-length-13585-cov-3.432890_pt1 | contig 13585 bp, 8 predicted proteins | sample MGYA00511684_ERZ772932 | MGnify/ENA primary metagenome ERZ772932 (study PRJEB29015, sample SAMEA2738078) | human oral metagenome | biome: human oral; feature: human-associated habitat; material: saliva | place: China | collected 2210 ...
GGTAATCGCCTCGAGCACGAACTGCTGCAGGATAACACCGGGGCGCGCGCCGAGTGCCTTACGAATACCGATTTCCCGCGTTCGCTCCGTGACCGAGACCAGCATGATATTCATGACGCCGACACCCGCGACAAAGAGCGAGATACCCGCAATGCCGCCGATCAGAACCGACATCTGCGCCATCATCCGGTTAATCTGGTCGAGCATTTCGGCCATGGCCATCAAATTGTAATTTTTCTTATTGCGGAATACCGAGTAGAGATATTCCTGCAGACTCTTCTTCGCACTCAGCACGGCTGCCTTGTCCGTGCTCTTGGAGGCAAAGAGATAGGCCGAGGGCTGTGCCGTGTGCGCCATCTTGAGCGCTGTGGAATACGGGAGCAGGAGGACATCATCCGTTCCGCTCTCTTCCATCTTGCCCTTGCTCTTCTGCTCTAAAACACCGACCACCGTCAAGTTCACACCGCCGAAACTTACCTTCTCGCCGAGTGCCGCACCGCCCGAACCAAAGAGTCTCTGCGCCGTATAAGCGCCGAGCACGCAGACCTCCTGCTTTGAGGCAATGTCCGCATAGCTTAAAAAGCGGCCCTTTGCAATCTTCTTGTCGACCAGATCCGCATAACTCTCACTCACACCGGTAAGGCCTGTGTTCTCCAGTTTCTTGCTGCCGACCTTTAAGGTTCCGCCGCCCGGCGTGACCGTGGGGCTCATGCCCGCAAACAAGTCCTTGTGCTCATCGAGATAAGCATACATCTCGTCCATCGTGACCGAACGGCTCGGCTGATTGATGACCGACACGTTGATATTGTTCGCGCCGAGATCCCCCCACTGGGAAATCTGGCTGTTCAGGTAACCGTTCATCAGACTGACCAGAATGATGACGGAAGAGACACCGATGATGATGCCGAACATCGTGAGGGCCGAGCGCACTTTGTTGCTCCAAATGCTCTTTAAGGCGAGCTTAAATGATTGCAGCATAGTCCTCCGCCTTCCCGTCAAAGTTGATTTGTCCGTCCTGTATCCGCACGACTCGCTTTGCCTTCACCGCAATCGAATTGTCGTGCGTAATCATGACAATCGTGTTGCCCTCCTTGTGGAGTTCCTGAAAAAAGTCCAGAATCTGGCGGCTGGTCTTCGAGTCCAGTGCGCCGGTCGGCTCATCGGCAAGCAAAAGGGAGGGATTGCCGGCGAGCGCACGCGCAATCGAGACACGCTGCTGCTGACCGCCCGAGAGCTGATTCGGCATGTTCTTCGCCTTGTCCTTTAAGCCCACGCGCTCCAACTGTTTCAGGGCGCGCTCCTTTCTCTCCTCGCCCGAAACATGGGCATAGAGCAGCGGGAGCTCCACATTTTCCAAAATATTGAGTTTCGGCAATAGGTTGTACTGCTGGAAGATAAAGCCTATCATGCGGTTTCGGATGTCCGCGAGTTCGTTCTGCGTCATATCGCCGACATCTTCCCCGCCGAGCAGGTAGGTTCCGGAAGTCGGCACATCCAAGGCCCCGATGATGTTCATCAGCGTGGACTTACCGGAACCGGACTTACCGACAATCGCAACAAACTCGCCCATCCGTATTGTCAAGTTCAGGTGATCGTTCGCGTGAATAATCTCATCGCCCATCACATAGGTCTTGCAGAGATCCTTGATCTCGATCAGTACCTCGCCCTGCGGAATTTGGACGGTCTTAATTCTGCCCATTCGCATCACCGCCCTGATCGGCGTCCGCTGCGCCCGCGTCACCCGCCGCGCCCTGGTCGGCCTCTGCGCCCTGATCGCCGTTGATATACATACTCATGGCGTCGGGAGTATCCAAAACCTTGGGCTGCACAAAGACTTCATCGCCCACCTTGATGTTGTCGGAGGTGATTTGCACCTTATCTGCGGTGATGAGTCCGGTTTCGACCGTGACCGCGCGGAAGCCCGCCGGCACTTCGCCCTGTGCCTCGGTAACGGAGTCATCCTTCAGATAGACCTGGTTGTCCCGCATCAGCGCATCCGCCGGAATGCAGAGCACGCCGCTCGCGCTGCCGATTACGATTTTCGCGTTGATGTTCATGCCGGGCAGGAGCTTATCCGTATTGTCAAGCGTGACGGTCACCGGATAGGTCGAGACGCCGCCCTGAGAACTGCCCTCCAAGCTGATGTTCGTGACCGTGCCGCCGAAAGTCTCACCCGGCATTGCGTCCGCGGTGATTTCGACCTTCTGCCCCACCTGAATTTTCGAGATATCCGTCTCGTCGATGGCCATCTTAAAGGTGTAGGCGCTCATATCGTAAATGGTCGCAAGCGTCGTTGCGGACTTACCCGCACTCTGTCCCGAACCGCCGAGCTTATCGCCGGCCTTATAACCCTTTGTGATGACCTCGCCGTCGATCGGGGATTTGATGGTGTAGTTGTCGAGCGTCTCCTTCGCGCTGTCAACAGCCTTCTGCGCTGCCTCAAGGCCGGTCTGCGCGCTGTCCACCTTGTCCGAATAGGTCTCAAGCATGTCCTTCACGGACTTCGGCGTCATGGTAAAAATCGGCGTGCCTGGCTGGATGTAGTCGCCCACGTGCACCAGCACCTTGATGCTGTCCACGGAGCCCGGGAGATCCGCCGCCATATTGCTGGTGTAATGCGTCTCGAACTTTGCCTCCGCGACACATTTAAAACCGTTGATGCTCGCACTGACCGAGGTGTCGGTCGTCAGTCCGCCCGGGTTCTTCACCGAGATGGTCACTTCTTTCACCAGACGCCCGCCGGTTAAGCTCTTCTCCTGGGCACCCACCGCGAGTACCGTGCCCTCGACTTGCTCCATGGTGTCGGAGAGCGTTAAGGTCGCCGGGTTGCCGACCTGAATGAGGTCTGCCTCGCCCGAGAGGAAGGGGATGCGCACCGTCATGCTCGTGTCGTCCGTGAGATCCACGAGGGTGCCGCCGCCCGAAATTTTCTCGCCGTCCGTCACATAGACCTTGGTCACATAGCCCGCGCGCGTTGCCTTATAGACACCGTCGCCGTACTTGCTTCTCGCGTCGTTTAAGTCGACCGTCGCGGAATCCAAGCTCTTCTTTGCGCGGTCCAAGGCACTCTGCGCGCTCTTCATCTCCGAGGCCGCAAGCTTATCGTCGATGCGATAGAGGACCTGATCCTTGGTGACATGATCGCCGACCTCAAAATTTGCCTCGGTGATCGTGCCGCTCGATACCAGAGAGGTGATCGAGTAGGTATCCTTCGCGGCAATGGTGCCGGTCGAGGACAGCTTTTGCGTGATATCCTCTATGGTTGCCGTGCCCGTCGTAACCGCCGTGCTTGCCATGGCCGCCCGTCGGCTCGCCTCCATGCGCTGGTGCACCACAGCGCCGCCGATGCCGATGACCGCCAGCGCAATGACCGCGCGGCGTATGTTTCTCTTTGCCTTTTTCCCGAGCCCCTTCTTCGGCTTTACTTCTTCTGCCACTGTCTGCCCCCTTCTCGCTTACGGTTCCACGTAGTCAACGACACTAAAGCTCTGGCTGCCCTCTTCGCCCTCGGCGGCCGCGCCGCCGGAAGAAGCCTGATAAATCAATACCACATGGTCACCGACCTTCACGCTGCCGTAGACCGAGAACACAAACTGCATTTCGGTCGAGTTGAGCTGATAGACATTTCCGTCGTCCAGCTTGACCGCGCTCGGCGTGAGCGTATTTGTATTCTGATAATAGATGGCCTCGACCACACCGCGCGCCACGCGCTTGTCGGCATCGGAATCCGTGTCCGCATTGTAAGCCCAGACCGTCTTGGTCTGCGAGCTGTAGTAAATGACCGCGTACTGCGCCGCCGCGGCGTAGAGTGCCTCTTTCTGCACCTCTCTGCCGTTCATGAAGATGGTCGCATCGTCCAAACGGAAGGGGATGATGTTGTCCACCTGCGTGCGGCTCTCCGCGACCTTCGGGCCGCGCGTCGTATTGTCCGCCATCTTGAGGGCGTTCACCTCGCCGTGCGCATCCACCTCGGCATTCAGCACCGTTGCGTAAACACCTCCGCTCTTCTGCTTCGCCTTCAGGAGGTTATAGAAGAGATTTACGCAGTCCGCCTTCGTGAGCTCGGTCTGCGGGTCGCTGTAGCCGATGTTCTCGTTCAAGTCGGAACTCGCATACTGTGCCATGCGCTTGTTGAACTGGTCGCCCGCAAAATCGTCCGCCGTATAGCCGAGGAGTGCCAACACACCCTTGGCCGCCTCGTTTAAGCGCACGGGCTCGGAGGGCTTGAATTTTCCGCCCAGATAGCCGGTCATCCAGCCCTGCTCCGCCGCAAGACGAATCGAAGCCGCGTACTCGTCGCCCGACTTCACATCCGCGAAGACTGATACATTGCTGGTCTTCGTGAGCACACTGCGGTAGGCGGAGGCTCTGACCAACATCTGCGCGAACTGCGCGCGCGTCACCTTTTCCGACATACCGCCGGTGGTCGGCATAATGCCCGAGAGCGCTATGACCTGACGGCGATAAGCAAAGTTACTGCTTGTATTTGCATAGACACTGAGCGGCGATGCCACGGTGCTCACCACCGCGACCGCACTCAGCAGGCATGCAAGGGATTTTCTTCCACGAATCATTCCGGTACCTCGCTTTGCTGTTGTTAATCCGTTATAACGAAGCCATTTTACCATAAATAACAAGCATCCATCAAAAACGGTCATCGAAAGTCCGTAAACTTTTCGTGAACTCGCCGTATGTTGCCTTGTGAAATAGCTTACTATCCGAATAATACACCGTTGCTCTGCCCCTGTCAACATACTTTGCCGCGCCTTATCTCCCATACCGGACGCGCGGCTCTCCTTCCGATTCCTTTCTCTTATGCCTTACTGCTTCGAATACAAGACAGCAGCTTGTTTTCCGACAAAAAAGGGCGGCACCGCCGAAGCGATGCCGCCCTCTGTATGAAGCTCACCAAAAGGCTCAGAGTGCCTTGTAATTTACAATCTTTCCGAATTCCGGCTTTAAGGACGCGCCGCCGATCAGGCCGCCGTCGATATCCGGCTCTGCAAGCAACTCCTTGCAGTTCTTCTCGTTCATGGAGCCGCCGTACTGAATGCGAATCTCCTCCGAGACCTTCTCGCCGTAGAGCTCCTTCACGGTCTCGCGGATGCCGCGGCACACTTCCTCTGCCTGCGCGACGGTTGCGGTCTTACCGGTGCCGATGGCCCAAATCGGCTCATAGGCAATCGTGACCTTTGCCGCATCCGAAGCGCTGACGCCCTGAAACGCGAGCTTTAACTGGGTGCGGATGAAGTCCATCGTGACACCCGCCTCGCGCTGCGCAAGGCTCTCGCCGCAGCAGAGAATCGGCTTAAACTGGTGCTCGAGTAGCTTTAAGAGTTTCTTGTTGATGATCTCATCGGTCTCGTGGAAGTACTCTCTCCGCTCGGAGTGGCCGATGATCACATACTCGACGCCCGCGTCCTTTAACATGGCCGGAGAGGTCTCGCCGGTGAAGGCGCCCTTCTCCTCAAAATAGACATTCTCCGCGCCGAGGTGCACCGCCGTACCCGCAATCACTTCCTTGACCGGGAAGATGTCGATAAAGGGCACGCAGTAGACCACGTCCACCTCCGGGTTCTTAACCAGCGGCGCCAGCGTGGTCGCCAGTGCCTTCGCCTCGGTCGGCGTCATGTTCATCTTCCAGTTGCCCGCAATAATCTTTCTTCTCATGTTTCGCTCCTTCAGTCCTTGTTATCCGCCGCCGCGACACCCGGAAGCTCCTTGCCCTCCAGGAACTCGAGCGAAGCGCCGCCGCCGGTCGAGATGTGCGTCATGCGATCCGCGAAGCCGAGGCGCTTCACCGCGTTCACGGAATCGCCGCCGCCGACCACGGTCGTCGCATCTTTCAGCTCCGCAACTGCCTTGCAGACAGCCAGGGTACCCGCCGCAAACGCCTCAAACTCGAAGACGCCCATCGGGCCGTTCCAGACCACGGTCTTTGCGCCCTGCAGCGCCTCGGTAAAGCGCGCAATGCTCTTCGGTCCGATGTCGAGGCCCATGTAGCCCTCCGGGATCTCATCCACCACCTTGTGCGGTGCATCGGCAGCAAACTTCTCCGCCGCAACATGGTCCACCGGGAGCAGGAGCTTAACGCCCTTCTCCTCCGCCTTCTTCAGCATGTCGAGGCAGTAAGAGAGCTTATCCTCTTCGCAGAGCGAGTTGCCTATGCTCTGTCCCTCTGCCTTTAAGAAGGTATATGCCATGCCGCCGCCGATGATCAGCGTATCCACCTTATCGAGCAGGTTGTTGATGACGTTCAGCTTATCCGAGACCTTAGCGCCGCCGAGAATCGCGACAAAGGGGCGCACCGGGTTCTCGACCGCCTGACCGAGGAAGCGAATCTCCTTCTCCATGAGGTAGCCGACCACGTTCTCCTTGCAGTGCTTCGTGACGCCGACATTCGAGCAGTGTGCGCGGTGTGCGGTGCCGAAGGCGTCATCGACAAAAATGCCGTCGTCGCAGAGCGCCGCGAGCTCTTCCGCGTACTTCTCGGCCGCCTCATCCTTGCCGTACTTGGTCTCCTCGACGCGGTAGCGCGTATTTTCAAGGAGCAGCACCTCGCCGTCCTTTAAGTCCGCAGCTGCCTTCCGGGTCTCTTCACCGGTCACAACCGGATCCGAGATAAACTTGACCGGGATCCCGAGGCGCTCGGAAAGTGCCGGTGCCACCGGGGAAAGGCTCATCTCCGGCAGCGGCTCGCCCTTCGGCTTGCCGAGATGGGAGCAGAGAATCACCTTTGCGCCCTGATCGAGGAGCTTCTTGATGGTCGGCAGCGCGCCGTCAATGCGGTTAAAGTTCTGGATCACGCCGTCCTTCAGCGGAACGTTAAAGTCGCAGCGCACCAGTACTTTTTTGCCCTTTAAGTCTTTGAGATCGTCTACGGTCTTCTTGTTTAACATGCTTTTCCTCCGTCTAAGTCATAAAAAAGCGGGCCCGGTCCAAAGACCGGACCCGCGAGAGTCGCCTTGCAAAAGCAGATGCTTACAGCTCTGCGAAGTACTTGATCGTGCGAACCATCTGGCTCGTGTAGGAGTTCTCGTTGTCATACCAAGAGACAACCTGAACCTGATAGCAACCGTCCGCGATCTTGCTGACCATGGTCTGGGTTGCATCGAAGAGGGAACCGTAGCGCATGCCGATGACATCGGAGGAGACAATCTCGTCCGTGTTGTAGCCGAAGGACTCGTTTGCCGCTGCCTTCATTGCTGCGTTGATCTCTTCCTTCGTGACCTCATCCTTCGCGACAACCGCGACCAGGATGGTCGTGGAACCGGTCGTGACCGGGACACGCTGTGCGGAACCGATGAGCTTGCCGTTCAGCTCCGGGATGACCAGGCCGATCGCCTTCGCGGCGCCGGTGGAGTTCGGGACAATGTTCGCAGCGCCTGCTCTCGATCTTCTGAGATCGCCCTTTCTCTGCGGGCCGTCGAGAATCATCTGATCGCCGGTGTAAGCGTGAATGGTGCTCATGATGCCGGACTGAATCGGCGCGTAGTCGTTCAGAGCCTTTGCCATCGGTGCGAGGCAGTTCGTCGTGCAGGAAGCCGCGGAGATAATCTTGTCTTCCTTGGTCAGCGTCTTCTCGTTGACGTTGTACACGATGGTCGGCAGATCGTTGCCTGCCGGTGCGGAAATGACAACCTTCTTTGCGCCTGCCTCAAGGTGAGCCGAAGCCTTCTCCTTCGAGGTGTAGAAACCGGTGCACTCAAGGACGACATCGACATCCAGAGCCTTCCACGGAAGGTTCTTTGCGTCCGCTTCCTTGTAAATCGTAATCTTCTTGCCGTCAACGGTGATGGAATCCTCACCCGCCTCGACCGTGTGCTTGCCCTCGCCGTACTTTCCGAGGAAGCTGCCCTGCGAAGTATCATACTTCAGCAAGTGCGCCAGCATCTCCGGCTTCGTGAGATCGTTGATTGCGACAACCTCGTAACCCTCCGTCTCAAACATCTGACGGAACGCAAGGCGTCCGATACGTCCAAATCCGTTAATCGCAACTTTAACCATGGCTTTTATCCTCCTGTATCTGCTGCGGAACCAAACTGATCATTTCTATTTCATTCTACCTTTGTGCCCGTAAAAATGCAAGGAAGGAAATGGGCACTCAATCGTGCATCCACCAGTCCTGCGTGCTCGCATAATTGTAGTAGCGTTGGATCGGCGTAATTCTGCCGTTGCGGATTTCAAAGATCTCCCAGACCACACCCGGGCGGTTGGTCGGCACGTGGTAGGTCGCAGCGAGTCCCTGATCCGTGTAGACCTGAACGGTTGCCCCCGAGTTCGAGAGCTCGTAGCTCTGGAAGTTGTTGTACACACTGTTCGTAAAGTCCACGACGCAGTACTTGTAGTAATCCTGCGCGGAGAACTGCTTGATGGTCACGGTCTCCGGGCCGTAGGAGCTCACATCGTCCACGTCAAGATCGTTCCCGAAGCTGTCCACCTTGCCGCCGAACCAGACGTGTGAACTTTCCGCGCCGCGCTGCGTGAAGAGGTGAGAGTCGAGGTCTGCGGGAACCGCGCCCCAGGTCAGAACAATCGAGACCTGCCCCGAGCCCACGGTCGGCGCCGCAAAGAACTCTCTCTCGGTCTCACCGTCGCTTCGCGCAACCAGGGTGTCATAGACCGTCTCATAGCCGTCCGCAACGAGCTCAACGGTGTAGACACCCGGGCGGAGCTTCACACTCGCGACACCGGAGCCATCCGTCTGCGCCGTGCTTACAATACGCCCCGTGCGGTTGTTGATGCCCGCGCGCACATTGATGACCGAGGCAAACACGGTGCGCATGCCGCTGCCGCTCTCGTTGTAGTGGAGCGCATCGCCGAGACGCAGGCGGTAGTCGGTCTGAGCGCCGCCGCGCGGCAAAAAGTAAACCGGTGTCTGATAGGCCGCGAGCTGCTCGCTGTCCACGTTGATGCCATAGATCTCGCAGGACCGGTAGGGTGCCTTCACAAGGCGAAGTTCGTACTGTCTGCTTTCGCCCGGAACCACAATGCGGTAGCGACCGTCCGCATCGGTCTTGCCCTCATAGAGCAGCTTTCTGTCCTCGCTGCGATACAGCAGGACCCGCGCATTTTCAACGCCCTGCCCTTGCTCGTCATAGGCATAGCCGCTGATGCCCGTCAGGTTCTGCGCATTCATGACGGTCTCATAGGTATTGTACGCGGCATTCAGCATGATGGATTCCCGCTCGTCGAAGGCGCGCCGCATATCCGCATTTTCGTTCTGATAGAGGAAAATCGTATTGGCGGGCCAGGACTTTCGGAGACGCTCTGCCTCGCTTGCGTTTGCCGCGCAGTTCCACTTAAAGCCGCCGTCCCGAACCGCGCGCCAAGTGAGCAGGGTATCGCTGCCGAAAAGGAAGCGTTCACCGGCCTTGTCCGGCACCGCGTAGCCCGCGACATAGTTGTCAATGAGGTAGCGATAAACAAAGCGCGGCATGCGGTTCGCGTCATAGTAGTACTCCGTGACCTGTAACCCTCCGCTGACCAGGTATTCGATCGCGACAATTTTATTCGCAACGCCGTCGTTCGGGTTGATGTATACCGTGTAATCGATGAGATTTCCCGTGTCCGCATTGATGAGCTGTTTTTGCTCGAGGCGGCAGAGGTTCTTATTCACATAGCCCGGGCGGTTCTCATAGCCCTCGAGGGTGTAGAAGACATCCGAGTTCCAGCTTTCTCCCGGATTCCGCACGCCCACACTGTGCTTGATCTCATTGATCGCAATGCGCTGTCCCGCAGCCGCTTCGCTGTTTAAAGTCGCAATGCTGCGCTGCAGGGCGCCGAGCTCCGTGTTTTCATCCGCGAGAACAAATTTCTCTTCCCGCTCGGCAGCCTCGCCGTCGCCGTCCGCACCGCTCTCGGACGCATCCGCCGCCGCAGTGCTCTCACCGCTTCCCTCCGCGCTCGTCTCGCTGCTCTCCCGGGTCTCGCGCTTTGCGAAGGGATCAGTCTCTTTGCCGCCGCCCTGCCGGGAGCCGATGAAAATGCCGACACCCACGCCGAGCCCCGCGAGCAACAAGAAGAGGGGAATGAGGAGCAAGCCTTTTTTCGACTTCCCGCCCTCCGGCTTTTTCTCTTCCGGCGGCATTTTCGCAGCGGGCTCAGGCTGTTCCGCCTTGGGTGCCGCCGCTTTCGCCGCCTCCGCATTTACGGCCGCCGCCGCTCCGGCCGCGACGCCTGTCTGCTCTGTCTTCGGCTGTTCCGCTTTTGCTTCCTCCGCCTTACCGAAAGGCTGTATCTTCATGCCGCAACTCGTACAAAACTTTGCCTCGGGCTTTAACTCGCCCCCGCAATACCTGCAGTACATCTTTTTCCCCCGTTTCTTCTCAGAGCTCACTGATAAAATCCGAAATCCTACGCTGCGGCCCATTGCCCTCCAGCAGTTCATCGTCGATATTCACTTCCTCCCCCTCCGGAAGGGTTGCGCTTCCGGACTTCGAAGCTTTCAACGTGAAGCTGCCGTAATCGTTCTTCAGCTCATAGTACGAGAAACCGCCTTCATCTCTCACCTCGAACTTAAGCTCTGCCGCCGAACCGCCGTCGTTCACATTCAGACGGTACTTTCCGCAGGGCAGGCCGAGCACACTCCCTTTCTTAAAGTCCAGGTTGTTGTACTTCAGCGCAAACTCCTTCGTATCGTAATCCCAATAAACACGCCCTGCCACGGTGCCGTAGTAGCCGCTCTTCTCGCGGTCCCGCTTCTCGGTCAGCACAAATCCCGGCAGAGAGAGGCCGCGGTACAGCTTGTCTTTATCCGTATCGCGCTCATAGCAAAGGAGCGTGGTATCTCCCCCGTCGAGCTGCAGCAGAATCGCGCGGACTTCCTTCCCCTCCGTCACAAGCTTCCAGGCAAACTTGCGCTCCTCCAGATTCTCGGCGTACGTTTCCGCATTGTCTCGAAGCGTATCCGCGAGGTCGGAGAACTTGGCCCCCTGTCCCTGTGACACTCCCATGGCCTGTGCAAACTGCTCGCCGATTTCCTGCCGCCGGTCAAACCAGGCCGCAAGTTCGCTGTCCTTCTCCATGGCATCCGCAATGTTCCGGAAGAGGCGCTCCAGTTCCGCCGCTTGCGGCTCCCAGCTGTACACGGTATAGTCCTTGTCGAGCGAGTGCTTTAATTCGGGCTTTAACACGTGCGAGCGATAGCTTCGCTTTTCGACCTCCAAATTGTTGCGGGTAATTGCATCCGCCAAGAGTTTTCCGTAACGCTTCGCCGAAGCCCTGCCGAGCTCCTTCGGGAAGCGCAACTCCGCAAAGAGAGAAGTGCTGATACGCGCATCGCTGCCCATCTCCTTCAGAACCTCCGGATAGCGCGTCACATAGACCTTCTCGCTCTGCTGCGGAATCTTAAACCCGAGGCGATCCGGATCGATAAAGCAGTCCGCATTCAGCACCGGGTTCTCCCCGCTCGCAAATTCCAGGTTGAGCACGGCCTTCTCGAACTTTTTCCCGAGATAGAAGCGCGCGCGTATGCCGTCGCGTAAAATACGCATGCCGCTCTCCGAGAGTATGCCGCTCCGAGAGAGTGCAATCATGCGGCTCTCGCTGAGCTTCGCGGTGAGCAGAAAATCGCTCGAAAAGCCGTTCTCGAAAACCTTGTCCGCAGCGTCAAACACCTTGCCCTCGCGCTCCAGTATTTCGAGCTGTGCCTTAAGAAAACGCTGCCCGACCGGCTCCGTCGTTTTCAGTGCCGTTCTAAGGCCGAAGCCGATCAATAAAAGTGCGAGCGCTGCCGCGCCGATTATCGCAAAGAGCCCGCCCTTTTTTTTCTTTCCGGCTCTTTCCTGCGGAGCTGCCGTCCGCACCGCGCTTTCGGCCGTTGCCGTCTGCGTCGTCTCTTCCGCCACTCCGCGCGGCGCTTCGTTTCCGTCCTGTTCCGTCTGCGCCGTCGTTTCCGGCTCAGGGGACTCCGCCCGACTTCCCTCCGGCTCTGTATCCGCAGTTTGTTCCGCCGCATCTACGGCAGCGCCCGCCGCCGCCTTTGTTGTCTCCTCCGAAAGCCGGGTACCGCAGTTTCCGCAAAAGAGCTCACCTTCGCCCACTTCACTGCCGCAATGCTTGCATCTACCCATGTTCACATCCCCCTTTACTCAGTCTGCAGGCATTTGACTCTGTTCCCCGTCCCGTACCGGAATACAAAAAGGCGTCTGTGCCCAAAAGACACAGACGCCTCTCACAAAATCCGGCAACTTTGCTAGGACTCTTGCCTTCATCCTAACATTTGTTGTGCAAAATCTCAAGAATTTTTTAAGATTTATATCTCATTCATGATATATTCCGCCACATTTTGCGCGTGGTCGGAAATACGCTCCAGGTTATCGATGATCTCGATGAAAACATGACCCGCCTCGGGCTTGCACTCGCCCTTCGAGAGCCGTTCCATGTGACGCTCCTTCTGCTCATCGCGCAGGGAGTCCACGAGATCCTCACAGGCGCTCACCTTGCGCGCACTCGCGACACTGCGCTCCTCTCTCGCCTTGACCGCATTGCGGTAGGCCTCGAGCACCGCATCCGTGAGTTCGCGAAGGTCTTTCTTTCCGGTCTCCGAGAGCACCAGGCCGCGGGACTTTAAGATTTGTACGCCCTTTGCGATATTCTCGGCATGATCGCCGGAACGCTCAAAGTCGGTCAGCGTGTTAAAGAGATCCGTGATGACCAGTCTCTGGTGTTCGTTGACCGGCAAGGTATTTGCCTTGATCAAATACTCGGAGAGTTCCCGGTTCATCGCGTTGATCTTCCGCTCTGTCTCTTTGATCTCCGCCATGACCGTCTCATCCTGCGTAAAGCAAACTTCGCAGGCACGCTCCACATTTCGGAGCGTGAGCTTGCCCATTGCCGCAACCTCGTTCGAGAGCGCAGCGACCGCAATTGCCGGCTGCTCAAAGATACGCGGATCCAAACGCGTCACAAGTTCCTCTTCCTTCTTCACATCCGCAAGCGCTTCGCCCTTCTTTTCCGGAACCAGAACGCCGGAGAGCGAGACCAGCTGCTCACCGAAGGGGAAGAGCAATACAGTCATGATGAGCTTAAAGCCCGTGTGGAACAGAGAAATCTGCACGGGGCTGATGTGGTAGTGCGCAAGTGCCGGCTTCATCGCAAAGAGCACAATGCTGAGCACCGTAAAGAGTATCGCACCGATCATGTTGAAGGAAAGGTGCATGACCGCCGCACGGCGCGCATCGCGCGAACCGCCGATTGAGGAGAGCATTGCGGTCACGCAGGAGCCGATATTCTCACCGAGGGTGATGAAGATTGCCGCATTGGTCATGATGAGGCCGTTGCCCGCAAGCATCTGCAAAATACCGACCGAGACCGAGGAACTCTGTAAGATAGCCGTGACAACCGCACCGGCAAGCATGCCGAGGAACGGATTCGAGCCGAGGGTTGTAAAGACTGTCGCAAAGATAGGTGCGTCCGTGTAGGGCGCAACCGCCTCCGACATGAACTTGAGACCCTGGAACAAAAGTCCGAAACCGATGATAATCTCCGCGCGGCTCTTTTTTGTCTCGGACTTGGAGAACATGATGATGCCCGCACCGATGCCGATTAAGACCGGCGCATAGAACTCCGGATTCAGCATCTT
>ERZ772932.1074-NODE-1074-length-13572-cov-3.067767_pt1 | contig 13572 bp, 8 predicted proteins | sample MGYA00511684_ERZ772932 | MGnify/ENA primary metagenome ERZ772932 (study PRJEB29015, sample SAMEA2738078) | human oral metagenome | biome: human oral; feature: human-associated habitat; material: saliva | place: China | collected 2210 ...
GCCTGAGTCAGCAGCTTTTCAAAATTATAGTCAATGGCTAGACCGATAACCCGAGCTTCTTTCTTGGCTTCCTTAAAAAGAAAAAGCCAAATCTGGTACATCTCCGTTTTGAAGTTAAACTCTTCCAATTTATCCGTAATGCCTTGAACAGTGTTTTTAAAAATCTCCTCCAGAATCTGCTCTTTAGAGCTATAATTGCGGTAAAAGGCAGCGCGGGAAACTCCAGCTCGCTCAACCAGCTCTGAAATCGTGATCTTTTTGAGTTCTTTCTTCTCCAGTAACTGCATGAGAGAAATTTCCAGAGACTCTCTCGTGATTTGATTGGATTCCTGATTGTATTTCTTTAAATTCGCGAGTGATTTTTCTGATATTTTCTTTTCCGACATAACAATTTCTTCCCTCTTGTCTCAGCTGACAGTTTCCGCTTTCTAGTAAGCATCCTTCATGTTATAATTTTAAAAAAAGACAGGTTTTTTGTCAATTTTTTTATTGTACATACTTGACAAAAAAGGAGAAAAATATGACTTGGAAAATTATAGCCGACTCTGGCTGTGACTTTCGTGAAATGGCAAACTTGGCTAAAGACACCCAGTTTGAAAGTGTTCCCTTGACCATTCAAGTGGAAAATGAAATTTTTGTAGATGATAAGCAGCTTGATATCGACCTGATGATGGAGAAGATGTATGCTTCTTCTGCTGCTTCAAAGTCTGCCTGCCCTAGTCCAGATGACTATCTCAAAAGTTTTGAGGGAGCCGACAAGATCTTTGTGGTGACTATCACTGGAACTCTATCTGGCAGCAATAATAGTGCACAGGTTGCTAAGAAAATCTTTTTGGAAGAACATCCTGATGCCCAGATTCATGTCATTGATAGTCTTTCTGCTGGCGGCGAGGTGGACTTACTTGTGACTAAACTCAATGAACTCATTCAGCAAGATCTCAGCTTTGATGAAGTCGTTCAAGTCATTAGTCGCTATCAAGAGAAAACTAAGCTTCTCTTCGTTCTGGCAAAGGTAGATAACTTGGTCAAAAACGGCCGACTTAGCAAACTTCTGGGAACCGTGGTCGGCTTGCTCAATATCCGCATGGTCGGTGAAGCTAGCCAGACTGGCACGCTAGAGCTTCTGCAAAAGGCACGCGGTCCGAAAAAGGCTCTTGCTTCTGCAATCGAAGAGCTACTTAAAGCTGGTTACAAGGGTGGCCGACTCATCATCGCTCACCGCAATAACGAGAAGTTCTGCCAGCAATTTAGCCAACTGGTACTAGAAAAGTATCCACAAGCTCAAATCGAAACAATACCAACTTCAGGTCTCTGCAGCTTCTACGCTGAGGAAGGCGGAATCTTAATGGGCTACGAAATTTAATAAGGTATCTAAAAAAGTAAAGGATTGGGTTAATTATCTTAGCCTAATCCTTTACTTTTTCGATTTAATTCGCTATAATTGAAACAAGTAAAGGAGTTGATATTATGGCCAGAGGAAGAGGCGCCGCAAGCCCCCAAGATAAGGAAGCAAGTCTTCTCATTTCTAAAAAGCTCAAAGAACTTCTCAAAGAAACAGGTAAAAAACAAGTTGAGCTATCTCGTGAAACAGGCATTCCCGCTAGTACACTCACTGGCTATATCAAAGGGACATCTCTGCCTATTGCAGCCAATCTAGAAAAAATTGCAAGTTTTTTTGAGGTAGAGGTTGAAGAAATCGACCCTCGTTACCGCCTAATTGCTGACATCCCTCAACAATTTCCCGATTTAAATCGTATTTATCAACAACTTGACCAAGACAGACAGGAGAAAGGATTAAAGCTACTAGAAGCTAGCCTGACTGAGCAAGAAACAGAAGCTAGCTTACAAGAAGATTACTTCCCCTACTTGGTCCATGAAAACTACTACCTCTCTCAGCATAAGCCTGAACAAGCTGATTTAGTCTGGCTGGACAGAGAAATTGACTACGATATTGCTCTTTGGGTACGAACTGACTCTCTGGAGCCCAAGTACCCGAGAGACTCTGTAGCGCTAATCAAGCAGACTCATTTCGAGCTTGCTGGCGCTATCTATGCTATCGATTATGACGGCCAAACCATTATAAAAAGGGTCTTCAACGATCCATCTGGTATCCGTCTGATTTCCCTTAATAAAAAATATAGTGATAAGTTTATCCCGCATGAGGAAGAACCTAAACTAATCGGCCGAGTTATGGCGACTTTCATGCCACTGGATGTAGAAAAAATAAAGAAAAACAAATAACAGCTCTGCAAATGTACAGAGCTGTTATTTTTATGATTATCAGTAAAAAAATCAGAAAGTCTCTCGACTTCCTGATGCTTGTTTAATAAAATACTGCTAACTCTTCATTCAGCTTCTTCATGTAGTGTTTATGGACTATGTAAGACAGCACAGCTAAGCCTGCTAAAACTAGAGCGACTATCACATAAATTACCAGGGGCGCAATAACATTGGATATAAAGAAGAGAAGAGTAATGACAATCAACATTCCTAAAATCAGGGCGATAGCCAGGAGAGTTTTCACCATATTGTTATCTCGGCTCATTAATTCTGTGACATTGGACCAATTAGTCACGAGATGCTTATAGTCTCGGTAGTAACCCCAAGAACTCCACATTAGACTAATCAAGGCCCAAACAATCACCATACCCAAGAAAGTCACTGGATGCATACCGGAAACAAGGCTGGTTATCAAAAGCAAGGTCAAAGGCAGGATAGACTGGACGGCAAAGAGCTGCCAAAACTTCAGATGAATATACTGCTTCAAATCAAAGGGGAGAACCTTGAGATAATCAAAATTTTCCCTTTCCAGAGAAATCCCAATAGCCGTAAGGTTGCTGCCACCTGAGTTTAGTGTTGCAATCAAAACAGCCAGGGCCATCATTGGCAAGAGGAAACGTGGTCCCAGATAAGAAGTCAAAGACAGGCCTCCTTGTATCATACCCATTCCCATACTGAAAATGACAATGTAAGGGAGAAAGGCCGACATAAAGATGGCCTGCATAATGACAGAACCCTCGCTCAAGAGCCTGATATTGTAGCGCCAGACAAACTTTTTGAGATTTTTTGCTTCCGCAATATTAATGTCATGCACGCGCTCCTGCTTTCCTACTGAAGAGCCCGTCATGAGAGCGGCCTCATAAAATTCTGGAATCACCTTGGTCTTTACGATGAAAAATAGAAGAGCCGCAACTGCCACCCATCCCAAAAATCCCAGCAAGGACGCTGTATGAAAAGGATGAAGAATAAAATCATAAAAGGCTTGAACTGGAGGGAAGAAAGCTTTAACCTCTGTACGATTTACAACGCTTCTGCTGTTCATTTGATTAATCATAAAATAGAGGAAAAAGGATCCGACGGAAACAAGAGCCAGAATGACATTGGACAAGATGGTCTTGTACTTTCTGAAAAAGGCTGTCTTGGTAATAAAGTGGACGGCAATCAAAATCAGAAAGGTGATTACTGAACTTAAAATGAAAATAGCAAGCAGAGCCAAGGGCAGCCCCAAGAAAGGATTACCACCTTGAAAAGCCAAAACCAAGAAATAACTGAACATAGGCAGAATGGCAATCAGCAAGGTCAGAATAACTGAAATGCTTTTACCGACAATGATTTCTGCTTCGCTAAAAGCGTAGGGGCGATAAGACTGCAAGTCTTTGCTTTCATAAAAGACATTGTAAAAAACCAGAAAGCCCTGAGACATAGAAAAGAGAGCAAAAGCGGAAACCAAATTGGCAAAGAGACCAGGATTACCAACCAATTGGTTCAGGGAGCCCATCAAACCGAAAAGAAAGAGATAGACCAGTCCTAAAATCAGATACATGCGGATAGCCTTCAGAGATACATTGACCTTGCGCTCAGGATTCTTAGCTTGCATCTTGCGGTACTGCTGCAGCTGAGACGGCTGAATGGCGTAGAGGATGTTGATATCAACGAGTTTTTTTATAGCTTTAATGCGCATCAGGACTCACCTCTTCTCTACGGCCTGCCAGACTAAGATAAATGGTTTCAAGAGACTGTTCTGGATGTTGGCCTTTTAGTTCTTCAATCGTTCCGTAGAAAATCAATTTCCCTTTTTTGAGAATGGCCACCTTATCACAGAGCTGCTCTGCCACTTCCAAGACATGGGTTGAAAAGAGAACAGTATTTCCTTTATCCGCATGCTGGCGCATCATCTGCTTGAGGTCAAAGGCTGCCTGCGGATCAAGACCAGTCAGCGGCTCATCCAGTACCCAAATATCCGGGTCAGACAAAAGCGCCGCTATAACGAAGACCTTTTGCCTCATCCCATGAGAAAATGAATCAATGACCTCATACCGATGAGAACCAAAGTCGAAAATATGGAGCAGATTTCCCAATCGCTCTTCGACTTCAGCATTTGTCATATCGTAAGAAGTCGCTACCAGTTCCCAGAACTCATTGGCAGTTAGGCGCAAAAATAAATCTGGTGAATCAGCTACATAGCCGATTTTTTTCTTGATTTCCAAGCGATTAGCAGATAATTCTTTCCCATCTACAAAAATCTGTCCACTGCTTGGAGTGATGACGCTGACCAATGACTTAATGGTAGTAGATTTTCCGGCGCCATTGTGACCAATCAGACCGACGATTTCTCCGCTTTGCAAGGTCAGATTCAGCTGATTGAGAGCTACCGTTCCTTCATAAACTTTAGTGACATCTTTAAATTCAATCATAAGAGAGCTCCTTTACCGATTTCTATACAGATTAGTATACTCTTTTTGCGGCTTTTTGTCTCGTCTCTGCCTAACTCTTGATGAGATTGTAAAGTAAAAGCAGCTGAACTTCATCCAATTATGAAATTCTAGCTGCTTTTTAAAGAGAGCTACTAATGCTGTGAATATTTCTTAGCAAGGCCGGATAAGCCTAGTGTGCTGACCAGTAGGGCCAGACCAAGATGCAAGATTCCTTTGGATGAATCGCTGCCGGTTTTAGGCAAGGCAACCGGAGCTTGCTGTTTACTCAGCTTCTGAACTTTTCCAACTGCTTGGTCATAATGCTCTGCATAGTGAACTGCCAACTGAACTGACGGAATTTCTCCGCCTTCCTCGCTGTCAAAGATATACTCAGGAAGATCTAAAATCGCTGGTGCGACTAATTTTGCACCAATAATCTCTGGCAAAGCTGCGTAGTCAGTGTCTAGAGCATTTGGGACATAGTTGGCCTTTTGCAGGCGACTAGCTTCCAAAGTAGGTATTAACGCACTGATGGAGTCCGTCTTGAAAGTCACTTCATATTGACGATCAATCGCGAGGTCGCTTGGGTCGTACGTGTTGAAAACCAGAGCCAGCTTATGGCCTTTTTTCACCGTATAGAGATTAGGCTGCAAATAGACTGTATAGTCGTGGAACTGGCCAATCTGAGGATCAATGCTATTTTGCGAGCTAGACGGTGCATAGCCCGATTCTGGATTAGTCAGATTGACCCAACCTTTGGCAATGACTTTGTATTTAGTTTTGACAGTCGCAAAGTTTTTGATATCCATATTACTGAGATTGCTGCCCATCCAGAAGCCGTCTTTCTGACTTTCATCACTGGCTGCGCCGTTTCCAACCACATCAAACTCTTGGTCTGATACATCTACTAGGAGGGCATTGACCTGCAGATTACTGCCGCCCCCCTTTGCCAGAGCTGCCTTGAAATGGACTGGGATATGTCCTTTAATGGTCATATCCTCTTTGACATCTGTCATAAAGGTCAAATTAGCTTTAGAAGAAGCTTTGCTAACCGCTTCATCACGCTTGCTGGTATCAATCCCCGCTCCTGCGTAGTCACTAGAAATCGTTTCTTCTAAGCGCTTGGACTGAGCTGTCAGAATCAAGCGATTACTGCTTTTCCAATCATCATAACTGGTCCATTTATTTGGATCATAGTTATTTTGTGCCAAAACAGCAGGAAGTTTGCTGACATCATTTTCTACATCATAGAGGTAATGAGAGAACCAAGTATTGAGCAGGTCATAAAAATCTTGCTTGTTAGCTGTAATACCAAAGCCTCTAGATACGGCAGCTGGGTTGATATGATTCCCTTGGTGAAGATAAAGTTTCACATCTTGACCGGCTTTTTTTAGCGCATCATACATGAGCTCAAAGTGTTTGGTTTTGACATTGTCATCATTCAAACCATGAACTAGCAGGGCACTGGTCTTTATCTTTTCTGGATGTAGCGTGTAATCCCGCTCCTGCCAGACCGGACTGTAATTGCGGCCGTGGGCATTCTGGTCCTTATTTAACTGATTAATGTAGTCAGCATACTTGTTACTGATAGCAGCCCAATCCTTTTGATCCAGCACCCGTGTAGCGACATAGAGAGAAAGCCAAGATAAATCACTGTAGGGCGGATTGGTGTAAGCCGACCCTTGACTATTGAAATAATCATACCAGCTGGCAATTCCAGCTGCTGGAACAATGGTTTTCAAGCCTTCAACGCCAGTCGTTGCCACACCGAAAGTTGTCGTACCAGCCCAAGACAGACCAGTCATACCGACCTTGCCATTAGCCCAGTCAGCCTTGATTTCGATATTGTTAGTTCTGTCTGTGTAGGCCGTTCGTTTACCATTGACCCATTCGACAATATTTTTAAATGCTTCAATTTCTAAATCAGAGCCAGTTGTATTAAAACCTTCAGAACCTTTTGTTCCTAGACCAGCGCTAGAAACAAAGGCATAGCCCCGGACGAGGAAATAATCATACCAGTTCAAGTTTTCATAGTCATAAATCCCCTCATATGGACTGTAATAATACCAAGCCGATGACATTGCTCTTTTTGCTGCATCAATACTGCTCATGCTAGAAACTGGCTGGCGCTTAGCTGGCTGATTGCGCAGGCTCTTCATGTCATAAGAACCGTTTGTCGGCAGATTGAGACTTTCTAGCGTCACATGGTCTTCGTCCAAGGTTCCAGCGACATAGGGACGAGCTTCCAAGATTGTCGCAGCCTTATAATCACCCTTAGCAGCTGCTTTAGGAAGCTGCACAATAGCCTTGACTAAATCTCGCTTACCGTCACCATCCGTATCGTAGTCAGTCTCTACATAGACTGGGAAACGAACAATCTCACTGCCTTCATAAGTATACTCCTCATATCTGTCTTCACCACTACTATATGGAAAAATTGGCTGTGAACGTCCATTCAAAAAGAGGGGCTCTTTCTTTTCGGAGCGATAAGCATCATGCAGTCGCTTGGCAACCGAATACATAGATTGCAGATTAGCACCCTGGACACTGGCTGTCAAATCAGCCTCTTTTTCAATCATCCCCAAACTCTTTGCTAGATTTGCTCTATCCTCGGCACTGCTCCCCAACTGAGAATCACTGACTGCTGCCCACTTGAGCAATTCATATACAGCCTCCTGCAGGGTTATTTCCTTATCTGAGAGTGAAGGATTTGAAAGACCGCCGGTATAGGCAGATAAATCTTGACCTTTCACAGCAGTTGAGGCAGCGGAAGGTGCTGAGCTGACATCTTTAGCCAAAGCAACAAGCTCCTGCTCCTGCGCTGGGCTAAGACTAGGTACCGTTCCCTCAGCTGCAAGCGGCGACTTGTCTTGCTTTTCCTGCACCGAATCTTCTGAATAAGTCTGATTTGAAGTTTCTACTGTCGTTGACTCTTGGTCCTTGGAGCCAGTTTCAGAAGCCTTTGCAACTGTTTCTGTCTTGAGATTGTCCGTGCGCTCGCTGCTAGCTTGAGTCGCCTCATCCGCCTGAACAGCTTGTGCCAATACCAAAGGTGCAAGTAACAAACTTGGCAGGAGTAATGTAACTAGTCTTTTCTTTCTCATAAAGACACCTTTCTTTAGATAGAATCTTTTATAACAAGTCCATTATACTATGTAAGCGCTTTTGTTTCAATCTATTCTATCTTTTATCTATGAAAGATGTCAAAATATCTATAGAAGCAGAAAAACGCAAACGATTGCGCCTTTCTGCTTCTTTTGGTACAATAAAGCCAATCAGTGAGAATGAAGAGGAAAATTTATATGGAAAACCAAACCTTAATGCAGTATTTTGAATGGTATCTGCCAGATGATGGCCAGCATTGGAATCGCTTGGCGGAAGATGCACCAAACTTAGCAGCGAAAGGAATTCGCAAGGTCTGGATGCCGCCAGCCTTCAAAGGAACAGGCTCTAATGACGTCGGCTATGGTGTTTATGACCTCTTTGATTTGGGAGAGTTCGACCAAAAAGGGACTGTACGCACCAAGTATGGATTGAAGGAAGAATACCTTCGAGCAATTGAGGCGCTTGGGCAGAACGGCATCGAAGCTATTGCGGATGTTGTCCTTAATCACAAGGCCGCAGCTGACTATAAAGAGCGCTTTACCGTTGTTGAAGTTGATCCTAACGACCGCACAAAGGTATTATCAGAACCTTTCGAGATTAAAGGCTGGACTAAGTTTGTCTTCCCAGGCCGCAAAAAAGCCTACAATGACTTTGAATGGCACTGGTACCACTTCACCGGTACTGACTATGATGCCAAAAACAACAAGTCAGGCATTTTTCTCATCCAAGGGGACAATAAAGGTTGGGCAGATGATGAGCTGGTGGACAACGAGAATGGTAACTACGACTATCTCATGTATGCGGATATTGATTTCAAACATCCCGAAGTCATCCAAAATCTCTACGACTGGGCTCATTGGTTCATTGAAAACACTGGTGTACATGGCTTTCGCTTAGATGCTGTTAAGCACATCGATTCCTTCTTTATGAAGAATTTCATCCGTGATATTACTGAAAAATACGGTGAAGATTTCTATGTCTTTGGGGAATTTTGGAATAGCGATGAGAAGGCCAATAACGATTATCTAGAAAATATTGACTACCGCTTTGACCTAGTCGATGTCAAGCTCCATCAAAATTTATTTGATGCCAGCAAATCTGGAGCAGACTATGACCTGCGAACTATTTTTGATCAGACACTTGCAAAAAATCATCCTGAATCGGCTGTAACCTTTGTGGACAACCACGATACTCAGAGAGGTCAGGCTCTGGAATCTACTGTCGAAGAATGGTTCAAACCAGCTGCCTATGCTCTCATACTTCTAAGAGAAGCTGGATTGCCCTGCGTCTTTTACGGAGACTACTATGGCATTAGCGGTGAATTTGCCCAAGAGAGCTTTCAAGAGCTACTGGACAAACTCCTAGATATCCGCCTCAATCTGGCCTATGGTGAGCAGACCGACTACTTCGACGATGCCAACTGTATCGGCTGGACCCGCCAAGGCAAGGACGATGGTCAGCCCATCGCTGTCATTATCAGTAATGACCAAGCAACCAGCAAATCCATGTTTGTCGGTCCAGAATGGGCTGGCAGAGAATTCAGTGACTATCTAGGCAACAGCTCTCAAATCGTAACTATTGACGACCGAGGCTGGGGAGAATTTCCTGTGGAGGAAAAATCAGTTAGTGTCTGGAGTGTCAGATAAGTCACAGAAAACATATGGAAAAAGAAAAATAAGACCAGATTGGCCTTATTTTTTTCGTTCTTTCTTGGAATGTAGTAAGCCAACGGAAGCCAAAAGGCTGATAATTGCTGCTCCCAAGAATGATGAATTTGTGTTTCCAGTATTTGGTAATTGATGTTTGGACACTCGAGATAGAACCGGACTAGTCTCAGAGTTTTCAACCCTTACAGAACTCTTCTGCTCAGAAGTTTCTGTTCCCAAAGGTGTTTGAGTGTGCGTTTTTGGCTTGTAAACATAAGTGCGAACGCCATTGGCATCTGATACAGAAACGAATCCATACTCCTCAATAGTCTTAGCATCTAGCAAACCAAATTCCTCAGCTGCTAAAGGTCTTCCTTCTACATCTACAAAGCGAGTGATTTCGATAGAAGGCTTGTCCTCAACCGGAGCATCTTTCGGTACTTCATGCACACTGGCACGATAGACATGCGTACGAATGCCGTCCTCGTCACTGCTGGATTGGTAGTCATAACCAGCGATAGTCTTAGACACCACCAAACCACGTTCAGGATCTGATAATTCTTGACCTGTTTCATCGACAAAACGAGTCATTTCCATGACTGGACGCTCTTCGCTTGGAGCATCTGACGGTACTTCATGTACAATGGCGCGATAGAGATGAGTGCGGATGCCATCCTCCTCAGTACTAGACTGGAAATCATAGCCAGCAATACGCTTAGATGCCACCAAACCTTGCTCAGGAGATGATAATTCTTGACCTGATTCATCTACAAAGCGGGTCATTTCCATGACTGGCTTGTCTTCACTTGGAGAGTCTGACGGTACTTCATGCACACTTGCGCGATAGACATGGGTGCGAATACTGTCCTCGTCACTGCTGGACTGATAGTCATAGCCAGCGATAGTCTTAGAAGCTACTAAACCTCGCTCTGGGTCTGATAACTCTTGACCTGATTCATCTACAAAACGAGTCATTTCCAAGATGGGCTTGTCTTCGCTTGGTGCATCATTTGGAAGCTGGAACTGGCTGAGTTCATACTTATAGACGATTTCTTTGGTTCTTCCCGCTTCATACTCTCCCGCTTCAGCATCATAGGCAGTTAGCCGAGATTTATAAGTATAGAGCTTGTTATTATAGGAAATTAGAGGTTTAGGGCTGACTGTGTATCTGGTCGTACCTGGTTGCTCATCCGTAATAGGGTTAGCAATTGCATGCCCCTGCTCGTCTTGATACCGGACAATAACCTTGCCCGGTCCGGTCTCTCCTTCCCAAACCTTCTTAACCTCTGAAAGTTTAAAGACAAAACCATCCGTTTTGACAGTTCTGAAAAGTTTGTCTAACTCACCTTGATCAGCCGTAAAACCACCTACTGTAAGATAACCGCCGCCTTCTTCTTCATCTCTTTCAACTACAAATTCGAATCCACCATCTGGTGTATCAACTAGGCCTTTAACTCCCCTAACCTCTATCGTGTAATCTCTATCAATATAATAACGAGTCTGGTCACCAGGTTTCATCAGAAATAACTTATAGTGGAAGGTTTTAATATTGTTTATACCAAACCAAGGCTTCACAAAAGATGGATTATTACCCAACCAATCAATATGAACTATATTGCCTTTGTTGCCGCCGTATAATTTGCCATTATATTTTCCTAAATCTGCGTAGAGCGCCATCACAGTGTTATAGTCGTAATATTGATAACGAAGATAGCGACCAGGAAAGTCGTTATTTCGCGATTCAAAAAGAGCTGCATTGTTTTCACTGTTGGATATATAGTCATAATCTATAGCTTCTTTCCCATTGACCAGCAGTTTTTGAAAGAAAGGATTCAGTAAATGACTATAATTTTTATTCCATGCTTCAATCCGAAACATGTCCGGATTTTCAGATAAAATCTGCCTAATCTCTTGCCTAGATAGTATTCTATTATCGGACTCTGGTAAATATTCTCTAGAAAACCTCTCTTCAAAGTTTTCTCCTCCCAAATAATATGCCGGAACCAAATACTTTTTAACAGTAATCGTCTCATCAACTGTCAGATCTAATTCGGAGCGCGGAATGATGGCTTTTGGTATCTTCGCTACTTCTTCAGGTGTTGGATTTGGATTGAATATAGACTCCCACTTATTCAAAAAGAAGAGGGCCGTATCATTTTGGATAAGTGTTGCCACTCGAGAACCTACATCCCTAAAATCCTCATCTCTAACTAGATTTAAATTTTCTACTTGTTTTAAATCAATATATTTAAAGACACCATCTATCTTACGGATAGCATAAGCACGATCATACTTTTTAGCTTCTTCTTCTATTTGCTCCTTTGACTGCATCTCAGGCATAACGGAAGTTAAGGTTGCAGCCTTAGTTATTTCAGAGCTATTTTCCTTAGTATGATAGTCATAAAACTCTTGAGCTAATTGTTTGATTTCAGGCGTGACTTGGGCTGCGCCCTTCTCTCCTTCTTCTGAGATGGTCAGACCGGAAGCTTCCTCTGCTGGTGTATTTTTGATTGTCCCATCATTTGGCAGTTCTTGATTGACAGGAGGAGTCGCTTGGTTATTCTGGACTTGATTCCCCTCTGTTTCACTACTTACCTCCTCAGCCTGCACAGTCACTGCCATTGTCCCAGCAAGCAGTAAAGACAGAGGAATTGGGACTAATTTCATTCCCAGTTCTACTTTTTTCCCTAAAGTCTTTTTCATATTATTCTCCTTTTAATCTCCTATTTTTGAAATTTTAAAAACTTTTCCCCATAGATTGACTAGTAATTCTTTGTTATAACGATAGGCAAGTTCTTTGGATCTTGCCGAAAATCCCCCCCATTCTTTTTCTTCAAATTGGCTAAATTGCTCTAGATGGGCAATATATTGATTAGCGTCATTTTGCGGTATCAGCCAGCCATTCTCTCCATGCTTAATATAAGCTCGATTGGCATAACGCACATCCAAACCTATCATAGGTAAGCCATTGACCAAAGCCTCATAGAGCGATGTCGCAAAGGCTTCCGATAAGGAAGTGCTAATATAGGCATCATAAGCTTGATAAGGCACCTGAGACTGATAGCCCTTAAAATGAACCATATCTTCCAAATCATTGAGCTGAACGACATCTTGCAACATAGCCATATCTGGACCGTCTCCATAGATATCTAATCTAAATTGCTCATACCCTTTAAATTTCAGCAAAGCCATGATTTTCAGCAATAGCAGAACGTTTTTCTCCTCAGACAAACGACTGACTGTCACCAAGCGAATCTCCTTAGGATTAAAGACTCTCTCTCTTGGATATTGAACCACTTGTTCTGCATAGGCGGTTGGAATAAAGAGGGCCTTTTCCCTCATCTTTTGAGGCAGATAAGCCTCTTGGCCTTCCCCAACCAAAATCAAAGAGTCTAACACATCCTGATCCAGCCAACCCATCACCTTTTTATTTAACTCTTGTCCGAGAGCAATAATATGGTCCTGATGAAGGACACGACCTACATGAAAATCTTGTCCACGTCTCAAGAGAATATTTTCTGGAATATCCAGACGCTCCATTATCAGCCAGTCTTCTGGCTCAAGCTCCTCCTCAGCAAACTCCTGCAGACTCCTGCCAGCTAATTCTAAGCCCAGAAAACGGACTTTAGTCCTATCAATTCCCAAGGCTTCATAACTGTCCAACACAATCTGCCTAGAAGAGGCATTAGCATATATATCTGTATCCGCTTCAGAAATCCACAATTCATAAGGGACTTTCATTTCTTCAAAAAGTTCAAATCGATTGCGGAGGGCTATGTCAATCCCAAACGCCCTAGAACGGATACAAGAATCCACACAAACTACTTTCATTTTCTCCCTTTTAACCTAAAGTAATTCTATATACGAACATAACATATTTTTAAGAATTATACCAATAATCTGAGCAATATTTTTAGACATTATTAGACGGTCTGTCCGACTAATCCGTTTCTAAGATAAGCATCCACCATGCGCTCCGTCGCGGCAACTGAATCAATATGGGTTCGCTCATAAGAGTGGCTGGATTCGATGCCGGCACCTAACAAGGCATGCTTGACTTCTGCTCCTGCACTCATGGCTGCAGAGGCATCTGATCCGTAAAAGGGATAGATGTCCAGTTTGTAAGG
>ERZ772932.1081-NODE-1081-length-13515-cov-4.054681_pt1 | contig 13515 bp, 8 predicted proteins | sample MGYA00511684_ERZ772932 | MGnify/ENA primary metagenome ERZ772932 (study PRJEB29015, sample SAMEA2738078) | human oral metagenome | biome: human oral; feature: human-associated habitat; material: saliva | place: China | collected 2210 ...
TTTTTGGTAAATCTTCTCCGCCGCCCGATCAATATCTGTGTCGATACAGTCCAAAAATGAAATACCCATGGTGATGGTCCGAATATCAAAATTCTGCTCCTCAATCATGGCAATGGTTTCTGTTACTTGTCTAATATCCATTCTTCACTCCTTAGATATTGTACATGGCATCAAAAATGGCTGCGCTTTGAATGTTGATTTTAACGTTGAGCTCTTGGCCGAAAGCTTCAAACTCATTGCGAAGGGCCGTAAAATCTTGCTTTTCATCGCTGGACACCAAGGCCATCATGGTAAAATATTCCTCCAAAACGGTTTGGGAAATATCATCAATATTCAACCCCAGCTCCGCAATCTTAGTGGAAACTCCGGCTACAATCCCTGTTTTATCTTTTCCGACAACGGTAATAATTGCTTTCATGCTTGGCTCCAATCATTTTTAGTTTGTCTCATTGTAGCATAAATTTGAGGATTTTGTATACTATTTCAGAAAATAAAGGCAGAAGGTTCGGATATTGCAAATAGCACTTGAAACAAGGAAGATTCTACTATACTCAGCAATTCATCTGAGAGATCATTTTGGGCAACTTTGTATGTTTTTTCTATTTTTATTTGAAAGCGCTTTCGATATTTGTTATACTAAATATAGAATATTTTACACAAAGGAGATTTCCTAATGAACGATTCATACAAGAAGCGTCTCTATACTCAGGTCTTGAGTTTATCAGCCGCTGTATTGATGACTGTCTTAGCTCAGGGCAAGGCCGCGGCTGACCAGCAGAACAGTACTGAGTCACAGCCAACCGCCAATCAGGTAGAGGCTGTAACTCCAGCGACAGAAGCTGCTCCAAATCAGACAGGAGAAAAAGAACAGACTCCTGCTCCTGCAGCGGACAATCCAGCTGTCTCTGCAGCAGCTCAAACAAGAGCAGCTGCTTCTGAAGAAGCCAAGACCCAGCTGGCCGACAGTACCGTTTATATGTCCGAACCTGCAGAGCTCAAGGAAACCGTCCAAGGACAGGCTTCTCAGGCGGGCAAACTGACCTGGACTTTGGACAATAAACCAATAGCCGACTGGAAAACTTGGAACATGGACAGCGGCACCTTTACCGGCCAACCCTTTGTCACAATTGAGGAAAAGGCCGACGGGAATGACCTTCATCTGAATCTGCAGTTTCAAAAACTTTTCGGAGACGATCTCAGCCTGCGCTCTCCCCATAATATCCGCCGGACCTATCGAAACTTCATTGGCAGCCATGAACTAGTCGGTACGAGCCAAGACTTGAGCTTGAGCATTCGCAAAAATATCGTCTTGCGCCCTTATGAAGACTTCCACAGCCATGAGGAGATGCTGGCATCTATTGAAAAGAGCAGACAGGATGCCAAGACCGATCGCTTGGTACAGATTGAGAACATTGGAAAGAGTGCTCAGGGGCGCGATATCAAGCTGGGTATCATCAGTTCTGACCAAAAGAGCATTGACGACTACCTTAGCACAACCAATCCGCAAGCCTTGACCAAACCAGCAGAAATGCTGGCAGCTCTCAAAAATGGCAACTTAGACTATAAACTGCCTGTGCTCATTAACAACACTCACGCTGATGAACAGCCTGCTATTGATATTATCACCGGTCTCTTTAAAACTTTTGCAACTAAAGACCAAGTCAGCTTCAAAACAACCGCTGCCGATGGTTCTGAAAAACTTGTCACTCTCAAAATCCAAGATTTACTGAAGAAGTTTATCTTCCTCTTTGACTTTACGGAAAACCCTGACGGCGATGTCCTCAACACTCGGGCTTTGGCCAATGGCCTTGACCCTAACCGAGATACTGGCTATCAAGCTAATCCTGAAACCCGTACCGTTGCTGGATTGATTAACAAATGGAACCCAATCGCCCTCTATGATATCCACGGCTTTGTCAAGGAATTCCTGATTGAGCCGGCAACCCCGCCTCACGATTCTAACTTTGAATATGACCTTTTAGCTGACCTCATGCTGGACAACGCCCATCATATGGGACGGGCCGGCGTTGCCAACTCTGGCTACGACAAATACATCATTCCAAAATTGGACTGGGGAGACGGATGGGACGATTCCTTCTCCGGCTACACAGCGGTTTATTCTATGTACCATGGCATTCTGGGACATACCATCGAAATTCCCGAGGGCAATCAAGAGTCCTACAAAGCTGGATATTACGCAGTTCTAGGAGGCCTTGACTATCTAGCTCAGAACCCAGATAAACTCATGGAGATGCGTCTCAACTTCTACCTGCGCGGCATCAATAAAGTCGAAGATCCTAAGGCAGAAAATGAACTCGTCGGACCAGATGGTCAGGTCGTAGGCCGGATTAAAAAAGGCCAAGAAAAATTCTTCCCAGACTACTATGTCATCCCAATGGGAGTGGACAAGGACAACGATACCCAAGAAGCCTTTAATATGATTGACTATTTCAAACGCAACGGTATTCTTGTCAAAGAACTCAAGGAAGACAGCGGCAACTATAAAAAAGGCGATTTGGTTGTCGATATGGCACAGGCCAAGCGTGGCTATGCCAATCATGTCCTCTACAAAGGCTCAAATGAATCCAAGTGGGCAGCTATGTATGCGGAATTGGTCGTCAATTTCCCTGATATGAAAGGCTTCAAAGCCCAGCCAGTCTTTGGCGACAAGCTCTTTGAAGGCAAGCTAGGCGACGTGACAGCTCTCCGTGCTGCACGTACCAGTCAGGTTGATCATAAAGCGCCTTATTACGTCATTGCCAATACGTCTGAGAGCGCGGTCAAGGCCGTCAACCAAGCTCTTACTGAAGGTAAGAAAGTCTACCTGACAGATGACGGCTACATCGTTGATACACCGACCTTTACCAGCCTCCTAGATCGTTATGCTATTTACGGCGACGCCCTTTATAAGATTCCACAGGGACCAACTCTGAAGCCTCTCAAGGTCTATGCACCGCCACATCAGTTTTACTGGGCAGGTGTGGACTCACCAGCTCACACTGCTTTGGCTCTGAAAAATATGGGCTTTGAAATCGTTGACAGCCCAGAAGAAGCGGACGTCATCATCCTTGAAAGCAACAACTATGACAAGTCTCTTGTCGGGCTTAAGCCAACCATCGTCGTCGGAGGCTCTGCTATGCAGCGCTTGGAAAAACTAGGAATCCTAGATGGATTTGATGCTGAGCGCTTCAAGAACGGCAGTGACTATGAAGGACTGATGAAGGCCATTATACAAGACCAAGACCCGCTGACCAGCGGCTACAAGAAAGATGGACTCTTTTACTCCAACTCTGGTAACTGGATTGCTAAGATTCCTGCCAACTTTAGGACTCTTGCCAGCATTGCTGGCAGCGACTTCTATATCGCTGGCTGGTGGCCTGGCAATGAACAGCTGGCCAACAAAGTCGTAGCTATTGCCGGCACTTATAAAGAACAGCCTCTCTTTGTCTATGCCGGCAATCCGACCAATCGGCTTCACCCTGTTCACTTCTACCGCTGGATCTCAAATGCTATCTTTGGCAGCCAGTTGGCCGAGCTGACAGATCTTCCAAGTCCTGCGGTACCTGACCCAACCTATCAAGCGCCAAGTCAGACTGTCCTTGACTGGAAGCCTGCTACAGTGAATCCACCGGCTCAAACTGTAGCCCTGACCTACAAGAGTCAGACCCTTCCGCAGACCGGCAGCCAAGAAAAAACTGCTAGCTTTGCTTTAGCTGGACTCCTAATTGCAGGAGCAGCTGGACTCTTCCTTTTAAAGAAAAAGGAAGACTAATACTTAAAAACACACCTCCCAATTGATGCGGGAGGTGTATTTTTAGTTATAAGCTTTGTTATTTTTCCACATAGGTATGAAGTGGATAGGTCGGATAGACCAAGTCACGCGCCAACTCTGAAGTCACATAACCTGCCGGTGCATCTAACACAGAAGGGATTCGATTGACGATAGTGGCACAGGTCAAGGCTACAGTATCAGGCTTGCTGACTGAGAAGACTAAATTTGGCTCACCAGTAATTTCCCAATCACACATATCTCCGTCATTTTCACGATAGACCTTGCCAATACACTCTACTTCTAACTCAATTCCCTGATGGGTATGAATGGTCGTCACAGCTGACATACCTGTTACTTGCCCCGCTGGAACTGTACGTCCCAGCGTTTCAGAATAAACATCTTCATCCAAAATGTAAGGAACGCTCTTTTGTGAAATATCCTGAATGGTCCAGTTCATCTTAGAGCAGATAGCTTCAGCAGCATTCCACATATAGGATGGCAGACTCTCTGCACTGGCAATTTCCTTTTCAAACCGGTCTGAATCGTAACCAGCACCATGCGCTTCTGCCAAAGCCAGACCATAATCTTCCACATTATAGCTGACAATCCCTTTCACCTTTTGAATGCGATTAAGGCCAGACATAGCCAAGCAAGGCATATTAATCCAGTAAATATCCTGCATGCCGGAGCCCATGATAGTGACACCATATTTTTTAGCCAGCTTGTCCAAGCGGTTTGTTTCAGATGGCGAGGTCGTCCAAGGATAGATGGCTTCCTCGCAGGTCGTGATGATATTCACCCCATGCTTGATAGCTGTTTCAAAAAAGTCATACATTTCCGGCATATAGGAAGCAATAGTAACAATGGCAATATCTGCGTCACACTGGTCAAACACACTGTCAGCCTTATCAGAAATCAGGACACCAGTCTTATAGCCTAGCTCTGCAAAATCGCCAACATCCTGACCTACTACAGCAGGATTGTTATCAATAGCTCCGACGATTTCTACACCGTGATCCAGTAGGTACTTGAAAATCACTTTAGACATCTTACCGCAGCCATATTGGACAGCACGAATTTTTGTATTTCTCATGGCAAACCCTCCATTTATTGTTATTTCTTTCACAATTATAGTATAATATCTCTAGTAACTAGAGAGTCAATAGAGGGTTTGAAAAAATGAAAAAAATTTTGCGCATCGGAGAATTTTCCCAAATAAATCAGATTTCTATCCAGACTCTACGATTCTATGACCAAATCGGTCTTTTAAAACCCTATAAAGTCGATCCAGAAACCAACTATCGCTACTACCACATCAATCAATCTTCTCTGGTTGACTCCATTCAGTACCTGCGTCAACTGAATTTTTCTCTAGAAGACATCAAAGAAATCCTATCTGACAAAGACCATTTCCAACTGCACCAGCTTATCGAGGAGCGCTATCAGCGCCTTCTAGAGGAAAAAGAGAATTTAGAAAAACAAATCCAAGAAATCGAAATTTTTCGGTCTGGTGCACGGATTTATGGCGAAAAACAAAGGGAGCATGAACTGGAGATCCTAACTTTTCCTGAGCGTCAGCTGCTTATTTTTGAAATTGATCAAAATATTTATCAAATGAAAAGTGAAGAATACGAACTTGCTCTCCGCTGCTTCAAGCAAGAAATCCTGCGTTACAGTCCTTTTTTCACCCATTTCAGCCGTGTTGGCTCCATTATGAAACAAGAAGATTTCCAAAAAGAAAGATGGATTTCCAAGCAACTCTGTCTCTTCCATCATACTCCCAATGAACTCCCTCACTTAAATCGAATATTGCTGCCGGCAGGAAATTATGCTGTCGCATACTGCCCTTCCTTTTCAGATGAACTTAAAGCTCTACCGCATTTTTACTATGCTCTGACCCAAGCTGGATATACTCCTGTGGGTGATTATATCTGCGAAGTCATCCATGAACAGCCACGACTCCAGGAGCAGCACCGCGATATGTTCATCCGGATGCAAGTTCAGATAGAGGATTAAAAAAGGAGGAAAGAGGATGTAGCGGAATTTCTTGCCAGATACTGGAGCATGCTCAGCCAAAAACTAATCATTTCACAGGCCGTATCTATATCAAAAAAGACGGGAAAACACCCATCCTTTTTATATACAAATAACCATTGCTTAGCACCTTAGCCTTCTTGTTTCTTCCTTCCAGCTAGAAGACCCATTCCCAGAAAAGCTAAACCAGCCAGAGGCAGAAACTTATCTTCTTGAGTGCCAGTCGTAGGCAGAGCTGAGTCGGGAGCTGGCTGCAATCTTGGCGACGAAATAACTTTCCCTTCCTCACCTTGCTTCAGAGCTTGAGGCTGGGTCCTTGTCAAAGGCTGTTTAGCACTTTCAGCCACCACCTTGCTGCCAACTTCTACTAGTTCGTCAACTGCTAGAGAAAGCACTTCCTGACCGAGGACGGTTCGCTGACCGTTCAAGACTTCTACAAAGACTCGCTTTTGACCCTTTTGGCCAGCTACAAGTATCCGCCGCTGCCCTTGTTCCAGTTCTGGATTTTCCTGTTCTCGAGTCTGATATGCAATCTCTTCCATTACGATTTCCAAGGACGGTTTTTCTTCCACTAGGTCCTTTATCCCTTCTTCCGGAGTGACCTGATGACTTGGTTTCATAGTCAGAGCAGCAAGAGCTGACTTCAGATCCTGCTCTGCTCTATCTAAATCTGCCTGCTCCGCTTTTTCATCTGCCAAGAGAGACTGAGCTCGAGCCAAGGCTGACTGGTAAGCCTGAACTGTCTCATCTGTGTAGAGGCTCGGATCTAGACTAGATGTACTGTCTACCACTTTCTGCAGAGAAGCCTTATTAACTGCTGGGTCATGAAGATTGGTCACAAAGAAATTGCGCGCTTCCAAGTCCCCATCCCAGAGTCCCAGACCGACGTAGGCATTATTATAATAAGGCTCAACCGTATCAAATTGGTGGTTCAGGTATTCTACACCGTCCACAGATACACTGACACCATTTTTAGTTTTCACTAGCTTAACATGGTGGAACTGGCCGTCATTAAGATGCTTGCCATTCATGCTACTTTCTGCAATCGTCTCTCCCATAAAGCGGTAAAGTCGAATCTCATCATTATCGCCAAATTGAATAGAATAGGCGTTGCGAGGGTCAACATTTTCAGACGCATAGAAAATATTAATCAAGCCTTTTTGATACTTGAGATCCATATCCAAGTTATACTCAGGGAAAGGAATCTTCTGACCACCCATATAATAATCATTGGCGCTGGTATTCTGATTATAGAGACTTTCACCGTCGACATACCACTTACCGGAAACAGCTTTTAGATTTGGAACATTTGTCTTAAAGTCATTACGGCTGATATTGATGGTGAAGACCTTGGAAAGACTTGGATTTTCCTTAGAGGTTGCCGTTACCTTGACCACACCCCTTTGCAGAGCAGTCACTCGTAGCTTATTGCCATCTTCCGTGACAGAGACCAAGTCTGGCAGATCCACACTCCAGCTGACCGCTTGAGAGACACTTGCTGGCATGACATATGCTTTCAAATCCAAACTATCACCGACATAAATATTATTTGTTACAGGAGAAGCCTGCACTAGTTCCAGTGGTTTGCTCACTGCCTGTTTGTCTTTCCAGATGCCCTTCAGCGGATAAAGAGCAATGTCAGCCTTAGCAGCACCACCTTCTACAAACACACTAGCCGCAAGGCTATTTGGCGCAGGGAAAATCTGATTGGCACCCGCCACAGTATATCCTTTGGCAAAGACTTCTAGGCTGGAGCGATCCACATAGAGATGCAAATCTATGCTGCCATCCGCATTGCGCTTGACAGACTGACTATCCACCTGAGCAAATTTATTACTGAGAAGAATCCCAGACTGGCTGCGGTCAATAGAGAGAGTTTCCTTTTCTAAATCATAGATAACTCTAGTCACTTCTCCATCTCCAACCCGCAGGTTAAAACCGACTTTCTTGGTCGTTTCACTCGGCCGGAAAGTAGAGACAATTTCATACTGATCACCTGAAAAATCTTTCAACAGCTCATTCTTCTCACTAACTTCCACGTCTTTATACAACACAGCCTTGTCTTCCTGACGCAGAGACTGATAGGCTGCTATTGGCGTCTGAGTCAGCCGATAGCTGCCGTCTTGCTTGATAAGGCCTAGTTTGAGGTTAAGATTGAAGGTTCCGTTGAACTTCTGACCGACGGTATCGGCTACCAGATTACAGTAGTCCTCCCAGGTATTCATCCAGTTAGACTCGATAATGTCAGGTAGGGTTGGATTAGCCTTGCTGCCAAAGTCCTGAACGTAGTAAGTCATGGCTGCATAAGAGTCTTTACCAAAGTTCATAACCTGATCAGCCTGAGTAAACTCAGCATCTGGGACGAAGGTCCACTTGCCCTCCACCTGTCTAAAATCACCGACCTTATAGGAGCGCCCGCCACGGGACAGGATCCACTTAAGGCTACCATCGTCTGCCAGTAAAGGATAGAGATCTGGACACTCCGTATGGAGATCCGCATAAGTTGACTCCACCTTCCAATTACGCAGATTATCAGACGAATAAATTCTCAGCGGTCCGCCTGCGACGACCATAAACCATTTGCCCTCCCAACGGAAGACCTTGGGGTCACGAAAATCCTGAGATTGCAGTGGATCATCCGTCCAGTCAGCTGCAATTTGATCAAGCTTCGTCCAAGTCCGGCCCTCATCTTTACTGTAGGCCAGCTTGATGCGCTGACCGTTTCCGTCGGCAGTAATCAGTGCGACTAAACCGCCCTGGTCATTTTCAAATAAACCAGAGGAATTGGTAGTATCTGCTACGATAGAGCCTGAGAACATAGCCCCATTAGCATCCGGATAAAAGGCAATCGGCTGTTCTTCCCAATGAATCAAATCCTTGCTGGTCGCATGACCCCAGTGCATAGGCCCCCATTTGGTATCGTCATAAAACTGATAGAAGAAATGATAGACTCCCTTATAATAAACCAGCCCGTTGGGATCATTGGCCCAACCGTCCTTGACCGAATAATGATACTGACCGCGATAGAGCTCATTGTAGTATACCTCATCTGCCTGCCGACGATGGACATTGAGCCGGTAAGTCAGGCTGACCTCCTGCCCATCCGCATCCGTCACAGTGCTGGTCACAGTCAGATAGTTTGCCCCCACTACCAGCGGAATATTCTTCAAATCACTATAAACCCTACCTGCAGCATCGGTCACGCTTACCTTGGCAGCAGGATTTTTCGCTACGACAGTCAAGTCTACAGTCTCAGCATCATGTTTGACATACTGGATAGTAATAGGGGCACTAAACTGACCTTTCTGCTCCACTTTCCCAACCGAAGAAGTCACCCTTATATCCTCCAACTCGGGATTAGACTGAGGAGTGATTTCTTTGTAAAAGGTGTTTTGAAAAAGCAGCTCGCTATTCCAGTTTAGTAAGCCAAAATAACCTTCTGACAGATAAGTATTCTGCCCCTTATCATCTCTCTGAAGCGTGTAATCTCCTGAGCTGGCCACTAGAATATCATTGACATAGTAGGATACCCAAGAGCCAATTGAAACGACCTTGAGCCGATATTTATTATCATCCGTTGGCTCGATATGCTTTTCATTGATAAACTGATAATCACGCCCGCCTTGCCAATTCCAAAACTTCACATTGTTGCTGCCACCATCAATATTAACTGCATAGCTGCTCTTGTCATCTGGATTATTATTACTGCGGAAAATGAGGGCTGCCGCCCCTTCCTTACTGAGGAAAGTTACATCCGTTGAGTAAACAAAATCTTTGCCCTGACTTTGAGAGTAAAGGAAACTATCACCTTTGCCTCTGGCATCACTATAAAGTCCTTGCTCTCGGACTTCCCAAACTCCATTTTTGTCTCCCTTGGCTTCTGCCAAATTAGTATTGAAGCCTGGTTGCTTATCTACAGTCTCTACGGCAGGGAGTTTTTCCGCAGCAACTTCCTTCGCTGCTGGCTGTTCGTCTTCTTCCTGTTTGATCTCTTTGGCATTTGCTGTGACTTGTTCTTCCTTATCGGCCTTTTGATTGACTGACTCTACTGCTGCATCCTGACTACCCACTTCCGTCGCTGCAGCCGCAGCTGTCTCCTCAGCTACAGAGTTTTCTACCTTATCGGCATTCCTTGTAGGATCAGCTGTTTGCCCGATCTCAGCCTCCGAGACAGCTGATGAATCAGCCTGCAAGACCTGCGCAGGAGCTGGATTAGCCTTACCCTCATCTGCATAAACAACTCCACCGCCATCTAACAAGAAAGCTCCAAAAGCCAGCAAGGCACACCCAAAAAACCAACGCTTTCCGCTTTTTCTCATAAACCAATTTTTACACACTTTTTCCTGATGATTTTTCATGACACACCTCAATATTCTAAAAATAAAGTCAGACTCCTCACAACCAAATTTACTTCTACATAATGCACTCCTTTCACCTTTTCTTGTTCAAAATGAACACCTTGTTTAGCACCTAACTCCTTTATAAAAAAGAAGCAATCTCAATAATCTAAATATAACAAATTTTTGTAAGCGCTTCACCTAACGTTTGTCACAAAAACAAAATGACAGATGTCATATTTTGGAAACGAAGTAAAAACAAAAAGCCTCCAAAACGGAAAGCTTTTGTCTGTTTTAAATTTGTTCTGGATAGGATGCTGCCAGCTCGTTCTTTAGATATTCTGCCAGATACTGATGAGCAAAAATTCCTGCTTTTTCTTCTGCTGTCGGATTATAGTTGGTATTGGTGTTCACGTCATAGACATAAATCTGACCTGTCTCCGACTCTACCCACTCAATAGCTGCCACATCAATACCTGCCTGAGCTAGAAATGTCTCGTAAACCTGTCTTTGACTAGCAGGCAGTGGCTCCGTAATTTGAAACTTATCCGAGGTCTCTAGCTGAGCAGGCCTTTGTCCAATCTGACACCCATCTGCCGGACAAAGCTGAAAACCATCTGATGAATCGATGGACACTGTATAAAGAAACTTCTGGTTGATAAACTCCGAACGACGAATCCGGCCATCCGCAGGCTTGATATAGGCCTGAAGCAGGGTAATCCCATCCACAGAAGGCTCAAAAGCAGGACTATCTACATAGGCTTCCAACTCTTTCTCACTATTGAAGAGCTGCACTCCCAAACCTTTCCCAGCCCGATTATGCTTGGTAATCAGGGGATAAATATTCAGTTTTCTAGCTGCCTCCAGAATATTCTCTTGTCCCAAAACGGCTACAGTCTCTGGATAAGCAACCCCAGCTTCAGAAAGCTTCAAATATTGTTTAATTTTGCTGATTTCCAGATTAATAGCTCCGCTTCCGTTGATGACCTTGCGACCGTGAGCTTCCAGCCAAGTTAGAACCTGCTCTGTAAATTCTGGTGCATAGCGGTGTCCACGCGTATGAGAAGAAGCTGACATCCGATTGTAGAAAATTCCTGTTGGAGGCGGACTCTGCAGATCTAGGATCCCACTTGACAAATCCCAAAGTTCATAGGGCACATCTTTTTCCTCTAGCCACTTGACCAAGTGCTGCGTCCACTCCAAATTTTCATGAATAACATAAACTTTTGCTTGACTCATAAGTCTTCTCTCCTTTAGGAATATCGAACAGACAGCTTGCTGCTTTTCGATTCTTCTACTACATTGCCTTCCGTCTTTTCAATAACACTGACGGCCAAGACCTGACCTAGAACATTGAGGGCAGTGCGACCAGCATTGACAAAGAAATCAACCGCAAAAATCAAGGCAACGCCTTCCACCGGTAGGCCTAGCTGAGGCGCAGCTGCCAGCAAGACAACAATCGCTCCAGAAGGCACCGTTGCAGCTGTTTTACCAATCAATGTCAAAAGCAAAACAGTAAAGAAAAGTCCTGAGACAGAAAAAGCAATCCCATAAGCATGAGCAATAAAAACAGTTGCTACAGAGAAATAGACAGCAGCCCCTTCAAGATTAAAAGTGTAACCCAAAGGCACAACCAAATCTATGACATGCTCATCATGCCCCTGCTTCTTTAAATCTTTCAACAGTGGCGGCAGGACAACACTGGAACTTCCAGAGACAAAAGCCAAAGCCAACAGACTCCAAATCCGTTGCAAGCTTGTCAGATAAGGAATTCTGAAAGCAAAAGCAATCAAAGGAAAAATCACTAAAGCTAGAACACCATAAGCCAGATAAGTCCCTGCTACAAATTGCCCCAAACCGACCAACTTGTCAACTCCTGTCGTAGCCACATCCTTAGCAATAAAACCAAAAATACCAATTGGCGACAGCTTCACAATCACACCGACAATTTTATAAATAGCCTCAATCCAAATCTGCAGCAGCTCAACAGCCTTCTGAGTCTTTTCTTCCTTGAGACTTCCAAGCCCAAATCCTAAAAATATAGCAAAAACAATAATAGGAAGCAGAGCTCCTTCCGAAAGCGACTTGACAATATTGGAGGGAATGAAGCTAAGCAAAAAATCATCCAGCTGAATACTTTTGGCAATCCCGTCAATACTTGCTCCCGTCTGACCGATATTGACACCTTGACCAAAGCCTAGATAATAAGCAGCAAAGACAAAGATAAAAGTAATCACCGTCGTGACTCCAAAGAAATAGAGCAGACTCTTTGACAAAAGCTTCCCGAAAGATTTCTTACCAATCACACCTGCTACTGCTACGACCACAACTGGAAATACCAGCGGAATAATCACCATATTAATCAAACTGATAAAAGCTTGACCCAAAAATTGGTAAAAAGCCGAAAACTGTGGCCAGATAAGAGCAACAAGAACACCCAAAATTAAAGCAATCAAGAGTTGCAAGCCCAGAGAAACCTTTGACCATAAAGAAACGATTTTCATTCCAAACTCCTTTAGTCTATTTTGATAGCTATTTTACTATGATTGCCCCTGTCTGGCTAATATATATTTTCTATGAAAGTAATAGAAGAATTTTATAGGTGAGTTGAATATGGAAAAAAGACATCCAAGAAATAACTCTTGAATGTCTATTAGTTTTATCCTATAAGCTGATTCCGTTAACGAAGCATATATTATTCAAACTTTTCAAATTCCAATTAGTCAAATAATCTACCTTTTATTCTAATGTCGGAACCTATATACATCTCATCTATATTTAATGTATTGTTATCATTAATCGGTATATCCACTCCCCACCCCGATTCTTCAATATTATTGATACGCCCAAAAACATTAATATAATACTCGGGATTTGTAAGACCGCCATCACTCCATTGCGTCTGTTCCCAATCAATCTGAACTGATTCAATTTTTGGACTTTGAGCTTTTACCAAATCTATAATTTCTTGCTCATGATTTTTTAGATAAGCGAGCTGTTTTTGCTTGATAGCTTCTTTATCATCTTTGATAGCCTTTTTTGAAGAAGCAACTTTCTTATCTTGTTTATTGTTTTCTTTTTGAGCCATGGCACATCCTCCCAGACTTACGAGCGCCACTATTGATGCAATTGTTGCAATTATACTTTTCGTTCGTTTTTTCATAACGTCTCCTTAAATTTTTTGATACCACACTAATTTTCTAAAACAGCTGGTAACATCCATACCAATTTTTCAGTCACTCAAAACCCAATATTACACATCTAGTGTACTATATAAATTTTTAAAAAGTTTAGAACGACAGTAATTTCAAAAAAATTAAAATACATAAGAGGTAAAAAAATGAAAAAAATATTTTTAATATTGGGAATATT
>ERZ772932.1086-NODE-1086-length-13423-cov-3.131433_pt1 | contig 13423 bp, 12 predicted proteins | sample MGYA00511684_ERZ772932 | MGnify/ENA primary metagenome ERZ772932 (study PRJEB29015, sample SAMEA2738078) | human oral metagenome | biome: human oral; feature: human-associated habitat; material: saliva | place: China | collected 2210 ...
TTTTTCATGACAGTGCTATCTCGTGCCTGCTTTATCATATTGGCGCGCTGGGGTACTGCAGGAGATCCTACCACAACCAAGGTCACCACCTTCGTCGTTATCTATGGTACAAATGAGGAGTCTGTATCTCTTGCCAACCTACTTGAGCGTAACCGCAACTACCATGTGGTAGGATTTTGCAGCAAGAGGAAGCATGAAAGCACCTTCACTATAGCCGGTAAACCCATCCTATATGTCTCCTCACGGAAAGATATCGCCATACTTATTAAACGACATGGAGTACGTGCCTTTATCTTCTCCAACAAAGACGACCTATTCGCCGAGCGTAATGGATTAGTAGAAGATTGCCTCGCCCTTGGGGTATCTGCCATGCTAGCCCCAGAGATAGAAAAAACCACTCCTACCCTACTAGCTGAGCAAGGGGTACGCCATATCAATATAGAGGACCTTCTCTTACGCGACGAGATTAGGCTGGACATGACCCCCGTGAAGCAGTTATATGCGGGGAAAACGATCCTCGTAACGGGAGCTGCAGGAAGCATCGGGAGCGAAATTGCTCGCCAGGTAGCTAGGCTAGACATAAAGCACCTCGTTCTTTTCGATAATGCAGAAACGCCCCTCCACAATATTCGTTTAGAGCTACAGAAGAAGTTCCCGAATCTCAAGTTCACTCCTGTCATTGGGGATGTTCGTAGCAAGGAGCGCGTAGATATGGTATTCCGGCGTTTCCATCCCCACATCGTACTCCACGCTGCCGCCTATAAGCACGTGCCTTTGATGGAAGAAAACCCCTGTGAAGCCATCTTGGTTAACTGTATGGGAACCCAAAATATCGCCGACCATTGCCTCAAGTACGGAGTAGAAAAGATGGTAATGATCTCTACCGACAAAGCCGTGAACCCCACCAACGTAATGGGAGCCACCAAACGAAGTGCAGAGATGTATGTACAAGCCCTAGGCCATGCCATAGAAGAGGGCAAGATAGAGGGCAAGACCATCTTCTTAACCACCCGATTTGGCAACGTACTGGGCTCTCAAGGATCCGTGTTTCACCTATTCCGAGAACAGATAGCCAATGGAGGTCCTATCACCGTTACCCATCCCGATATTACGCGATACTTCATGAGCATCCGTGAGGCATGTCACTTGGTGCTACAAGCCAGTGCCCTAGGAGATACAACCAAGATATTTGTATTTGAGATGGGGAAGCCTCACAAAATTGTAGACCTGGCTCGCAACATGATACACCTAGCCAGACTGATCCCTGATGTACAAATAAAAATTGAATACACGGGGTTGCGTCCTGGGGAAAAGATCTACGAAGAAGTTCTCGACAGCAATGAGCACACGGTCCCCACCAAGCTACCCAAGATTAGAATGGCCATGGTGCGGCCCAATGACTTTGACGCCATTGCTGCGCAATTCGAAGAACTGAAAAAGAGGTCTCGCGATGTAGATATAATTGGCTCCGTTGCTGCTATCAAAGAGCTTGTTCCGGAGTATCGCAGCAATAACAGCGAATTTGAGATACTTGACAAGCCCCGCCCTGACAAAGAAAATAAATAAGACATACAGAGTATGAAAAGGATCCCTCTCGGTAGATACGCCGCCCTCTCCTATCCTCTAGGAGAAGTGCAATATCTACAGGGAGGGTGTTTTTCGTCTTTACTCTAGAGGAGATTAAACTGCACTCAAAAAGGAATAGATATGGAAGAAAACAAATCCTCAAGACTACCCGACAACGCCTATCGTCCTCTACGAGAGGGAGAGAAGTATATCCCGCTTCTTCCGGCTCGGGAGAACCCTCGAGAAGTCACCCCTTATTCGGTGATCATGGGTATTATCATGGCCATTCTGTTCTCCGCTGCCACGGCCTACCTAGGCCTTAAAGTGGGACAAGTATTTGAGGCAGCTATCCCTATTGCTATTTTGGCAGTAGGCATTGGTTCTCTCTCGGGCAAGAAGAATATGCTCGGGCAAAACGTAATCATTCAGTCCATCGGAGCCTCCTCTGGGGTTATCGTAGCAGGTGCTATTTTCACCCTTCCCGCCCTCTATATTTTGCAATTAGAGGCAGGATTTTGGCAAATCTTCCTCTCTTCTTTTGTGGGAGGATGCCTAGGGATACTCCTTCTCATTCCCTTCCGTCGCTACTTTGTACAGGAGATGCATGGTAAGTATCCATTCCCGGAAGCAACGGCCACAACAGAAGTACTTGTAACGGGCGAGAGTGCTGGTAAACAGACCAAGCTACTTGCTCTTAGTGGACTTATTGGCGGTCTATATGACTTCATCATCAGCACTTTTGGTTGGTGGACCGATGAGATTTCCACTCGTATGATGGCCTGGGGTGAAACCCTTGCCGATAAGTACAAGATGGTCTTCAAACTAAACACCGGAGCCGCAGTACTCGGGCTTGGCTACATCATTGGGCTACCCTATGTGGCAATTATCTGTGGCGGATCTTTCCTTGTCTGGTTCGTAATTGTTCCCCTCATTGGGTACTTTGCCCCCGGTATGACACTCCCCGTGGGAGATGGCATAGACCTAACAGTGGGAGCCATGAGTGCGGAGCAAATCTTTGCCAACTACGCACGTCCCCTAGGGATTGGTGGTATTGCCATGGCAGGGATTATAGGCATTCTCAAGTCTTCGGGCATTATAGGACGCGCCGTAAAACTGGCTGCTAACGAATTGGGTAACAAGCGAGATTTGAATGGTCCTACCCTTCGTACGGAGCAGGATCTATCCATGAAGTTTGTGCTCGTAGGCATCATTGCAGCTCTTATTACCACTTTTGTTTTCTTTCAATTTGGCGTTATTCATAACATATCACAGACGCTCATTGCCCTTCTGATTGTATTCGTCATCGCCTTCCTTTTCACCACCGTTGCTGCTAATGCTATCGCAATAGTGGGGAGCAACCCCGTCTCCGGCATGACCCTTATGACCCTTATTCTCACCTCTGTAATACTCGTAAGCGTAGGTATCCAAGGAGAGCGTGGAATGATGGCAGCCATGATTATTGGCGGCGTTGTGTGTACAGCCCTCTCTATGGCAGGTGGCTTTATCACGGACCTCAAAATTGGTTATTGGCTGGGAACAACCCCTCAAAAGCAGGAGAAATGGAAGTTCCTCGGCACTTTTGTTTCGGCACTAACCGTAGCAGGAGTAATGATCATCCTTAGCAAAACCTACGGATTCGAAGGCGAAGGAGCCCTAGTAGCCCCTCAAGCAAATGCGATGGCTGCTGTGATTAAGCCCCTGATGGAAGGGGGTGAAACGCCGTGGATTCTCTATGCAGTAGGTGCTATCCTCGCTCTTATCCTCAACTTTATAAAGGTGCCGGCTCTACCCTTCGCCCTGGGTATGTTTATCCCATTACAACTCAATGTCCCCCTCTTGGTTGGAGGTCTAATTAGTCATTTTGTAGGCTCTCGCAGCAAAGATGCCTCCATCAACAAGGCGCGCAGAGACAAGGGTACACTCATTGCATCGGGATTTATCGCAGGCGGGGCTCTCATGGGAGTTGTAAGTGCCATCCTTAAATTCAACAATGTAGATCTCTTCGCCTCCGACTGGTATTCAACCCCATCGGCACATTGGCTCTCTTTGGTTATGTACCTACTTATCATTGCCTACTTCGCATGGGATGCAATCCGTGGTCAGAAAAAATAATCTTTAAACTCTCTAGCATCTATCAATATGGATCTCAAAGAACGATTCCTACACTATGTAAGCTTCGATACCCAAAGCAACGAGGCTTCCGATACATTCCCCTCTACAGATAAACAATTAGTACTCCTCCGTGCGCTGCATGATGAGATGATTTCGCTCGGGCTTACCGAGGTCTCCATGGATAAATATGGCTATGTGATGGGGAGCATTCCGGCAACAAAGGGAATGGAAGATCGCCCCGTCGTTGGGTTTATCTCGCACGTAGATACAGCCCCCGACATGAGCGGAGCCAACGTAAAGCCTCAGATTATTGAGAACTACGATGGCAAAGACATCCGCCTCAACGAGAGTTTGATGATGACCGTGGCAGACTTCCCCGAGCTTTCCTTCTACAAGGGTCATACCCTCATTACTACCGATGGTACTACCCTACTCGGAGCTGACGACAAAGCCGGGGTTGCCGAGATCATGACCATGGCAGAGTACTTTATGACCAACCCTCAGATAGCCCACGGGAAAATCCGTATTGGCTTCACTCCCGACGAGGAGATAGGGCGAGGTGTAGATCACTTTGATGTAAAGCAATTCGGTGCCCAATTTGCCTACACGGTGGATGGAGGATTCGAGGGAGAACTTGAATACGAAAACTTCAATGCAGCCTCTGCCAAACTTTCCATTCAAGGGCGTAATATCCACCCAGGCTCTGCCAAAGGTAAGATGCTGAATGCCCTACAAATTGCTTGCGACCTCCACGAGATGCTTCCTGTAGGGATGCGCCCCGAGCTGACCGAGGAGTACGAAGGGTTCTTCCACCTTATCCACCTCTCCGGTAGTGTAGAGTCGGCCGAAATGGCATACATCATTCGCGATCACTCTAGGGAGCTATTTGAGGAGAAAAAACAGATCATCTCGGCAGCAGTCAGCTACCTCAATACCAAGATGGGCGAAGAGGTGATCACCCTGACCCTCAAAGACCAATACTACAACATGAAGGAGCAAATAGCACCTTATCCCGAGCTTATCGAGCGTGCCAAGCAGGCTATGAAGATGGCTGGGGTTACACCCCTTGTCAAGCCAATTCGTGGAGGGACGGACGGAGCCAGACTATCCTACATGGGGCTACCCTGCCCCAATCTATTCACGGGCGGGATGAACTTCCATGGCAAGTACGAGTATTGCTCGCTCACGACCATGTACAAGGCCCTGAAGACAATTATCCACCTTGCAAGCCTATTCTAGCGAACTAATTGTACTACTTCGTTTGTTACCTCTATAGGAACAAAACAAAGACTATAACAATGAATACAATAAGTTATCCCAGTGCAGAAGCCACTGCTAAGAAGCTCGCAGAGCGTATACAACAAGAGGTAGAGAAAAGCGAAGTTTACTACCTTGCACTTACGGGGGGATTCCCTGCAATTCCTCTATATCAAGCTCTTGCAAGTACTCCTATAGACTGGTCTAAAGTGCAGATCTATTACGCTTCGGAAGTGATGAGTGGGCAACAAAAAGGCCTCCATCACCTCGTAGCCAAGGCTCATCTCTTTGATAAGATAGAAATTCCCTCCTCCAATATCCATCCCATCAATACGGATAATGCCCCCGAGGCCGAGGCAGAGCGCTATGCTCAAGAGATCCTAAAAACCCTACCCAAGGTAGGTGGAGCTCCTCGCTTCGATATGGTACTCATGGATATGACTAAGGACGGACATATTGCCGGCATCTTCGCAGGTCAGCATGATATCTTCCTCGAAGAACCAATCGCTTTTGCCAACGCACACCCTTCCCATGGCGATCAGCATGTAACCCTATCCATTCCTACGATTGAAGGGGCTAAGGGGCTTGCGCTCTACGCCTTTGGGGGAGAAGCCCGATTTGCTATTGGCGATATCATCAACCTTCTACCCGAAGCAAAAGAGTATCCTGCCAACTTCATTGCCTCTCGCTGCCCATGGATCTACCTCTATGCCGATGCAGAGTCCATGCGCGAGAAAAGCTACTCCATCTATTAATCCCTAAAGGAGAGGGGGCATCCCCAATACTCTTGATATACCTAGGGAGGCGAGACTACTCCCCCTATACAAAGAGGCGGCTACATTGCGTAGTCGCCTCTAATCTTATCCCCCCTAAGCCCTCTTTCAGGTTAATATCACTACTATTTGCGATAAAAAAGTCCTCTCAGCCCCTATAAATGGTGATTGTATAGCGATTCCGGAGTCTCTACCTTTGCGTCGTAAACTAGTAATGTTAGAAATTAATAGACACAAACGATGAAAAAGATTGGTATTTACTTTGGATCCTCAAGTGGTACGACTGCCGATGTAACAAAGACCATAGCTAAGCGTCTCGGTGTGGATGCAGCAGACATTCACGACGTAGCTTCCGCAGACGCTGCTTCTATGGCAAATTATGATGTTCTACTCCTCGGTAGTTCCACTTGGGGTATGGGCGACCTACAAGACGATTGGGAAAGCTTCCTCCCCAAGGCTAAGGGACAAAACCTCGCCGGCAAGTGCGTAGGTCTCTTCGGTTGCGGAGATTCTTCCTCATATAGCGATACATTCTGCGACGCCCTCGCTACCATCAAAGAAGAGATGGAAGGCACAAGCTGCACCTTCATTGGCGAAGTTGCTGCCGAAGACTACGGCTACGACGAAACTCGTTGCGAGCAAGGTGGTAAGCTCATTGGCCTCCTCATCGACGAAATTAACGAGTCGGACAAGACAAGCGACCGCATCGACAACTGGGTAGCCGCTCTCCAACCCAACCTTTAATATTCGGTCTACACTCTTTTGCACCCAAAGGTTATCTGATATGGAAGAGATCATCGCAACTCAGGCTCTTGATGCCGACATGAAGGTGTTTTCGCACCTCGTGTATGAGTACGAAAAAGGAGTACGTAACCTCGTGCTTTATACTATTAGTGAAGAGTATACTCCCCTTGCCCTAGGCAAGCTCAACCATAGAGAGATTGAGTACTTCGTGCAACCCGTGCCCAACAAAAGCTGTGTAAATATCTTTTTTGGGCGCAGCGAATGCCTCAGAACCCTCAAGAAATTCCTGCACGAACGCCCCCTAAATAGTCTCTCCCCGGAGGAAGATTTTATCTTGGGAGCCTTGCTGGGATACGATCTTTGCCGCCAATGCGAGCGGTATTGCAAGAGAGTGGAACACGCCGAGAGCGTGCGCAAGGCGAGCGAACAACCCATGCTCATATACACAAACATCTGAGCGCAAAGATCGTTGAGAGCTCCTCTCGGAGGACTTCTCATTAGATTGGAATGTTTTTAGTAGAGAGTGTTACCCCCTCTTCATCATTATGGTGGAGAAGGGGTAACTTCCTTTTTAAGAGATAGAACTAGGCCGTTAGTCGCAAAAAATGTGGTAAGTTTGCTCCACAATATAAAGCACACTACGATGAAACAATATAGACACCTCCTCTACTCCCTTTTACTTCTCTTCCTCTCGTGCCAAACTCAAGCTCAGAACATCTTTGACGCAAAGGCAGCCGATAGCGTCACTCTACAACCTAGGGTGTCGAACAACGATACCACGTACTATGCTGCCCTGCCACAGATAACCGTTCAGCACCACTATCGCCTACGCTTTGCCCCCCTTACCATCGAAGAGCAAAATGCTAATTGGCGACAAATACGCGATGTAAAGAAGGTACTGCCCTACGCTAAAAAGCTTACGGCCATCATGATAGAGACCTACGAATACCTGGAGACGCTACCCAACGATCGCGCTAGAGATCGCCATCTCAACCGAATAGAACGCGATTTGGTAGAAGAATATAAACCAATCATGAAGAAACTCACGCTCCGGCAAGGACTTCTGCTTATTAAGCTAATGGATAGGCAATCGTGCAGCACCGGATACGAACTCATCAAGGCCTTCTACGGAGGGTTCAAAGCCTCTATGTACAATATCTTTGCCGGCTTCTATGGGGGAGACCTCAAAAGCAAGTATGATCCACGCTTCAATCAAGAAGATGCTCTTACCGAACGCATCATTTATCTCATAGAGCACAACCAGCTGTAAGAGCCAAACTCTCATTCATCAGAGATAGAAGGGGGAATCTTGATAGAGAGAAAGAAAATAAAAGAATGGTAGATACAAACGTTTTGGATTAAAGAAAGTGGAATAAATTGTCATTAACGCCTTTTGAGACCTAATCTTGTTTCACAGTAAAAAACATTAGATTTCCAATCTCTTTTTGGGGAGCTTGGGACGATAGTAGTATTCGGGGCATTCTTATCAATCTGTTTTTTTGCAATAATTCCATAAGATCCCATATTAGCTCGTGGTAGAAAATAACGGTAGAAAGTTCTTTGTTTTGCATGTCAGCTATTTTCATAAACTGTTCCAAATTACCTTCAACCGCAGATGCAAGTTTTTCTATGATGATGTCACAAATAGTATTAAACTCGTTTGTTTCGGTTTCATTGATTATCGGAATGGTTATTTTTCCACTTTGATCAACCACCCCAAAACGATAAAGCTGCTCTATCAGCTTGGCATCTGTTACCTTTCTGTTCTTTATAAATTCGTTTTGAAAGTCAAACATTATTTGGTTGTTGGGATAATAGGCAAGGCTGTCTGTCCAATTCAGTCTTAATGCTCCAAATCCATTTGTTCCGATTTTCTGCTGTTGGCGTGGTGCATACATTGCCCAAATAACTCCCGTCCAAGTGGCATAATTTCCCAACTCCTGTTTCTTCGGGGAGATCTTATCCCAAGCTTTTCCATCAAGTAGATATGAAAACGTAAGACTAAAAGAGTTGTCCTCATATCCATTTTGTGATAGCTCTTTTAAGAAGCTACGATAATCATTTTCCATTTTGGAATAAAGTATTTCGGCTATTTCCTTGGAAAAGTTTCGTATAGAGTCGGTCTCTTTTTTGTCGAATATAGGCATAGTCGTAACCCATCTCTTTTCTTTATACTTAAGAAATCCTCCGACATGAAGGAGCATAATTTGACTTTGGCTGTAATTGACTCCCATCGACTGTAATTCGGATAGCAAGTGTTCCGTCCTAAGAGCACAAAGAATTTCCCAATTATTATCAGCATTCAAATAATTGTAAGGATGGTATGAGTTATAAGAGCAAAATGCAGTTACATCCCATTCTAATAAAGGTTTGATCGTATTCTGTGCCACTATCATTTTTATTGAAGCAAAAAGAGATAGCAACAGGCATAGTATTTTAGTTATGCATCTCATAGTTTTGTTAATCAAGTTTCACGATCTCGTCACGTCAAATTATAATAAGAGATCTAATTATAAGTATGATATTTGCTCCTAAGCAAATATAAACTCATCGTATCACCCATATTGTGAAAACATTTTAGCCCCATAAGCTCGCCATCACCCTTTGTAAAGGTACTGATTTTGTACGAAATAATATGCTTTCGAGAGATTACATTTCATTGGGGACAATACTACAAAAAAGAAAAGCCCACGCTGCAATGTTTGCAACGTGGGCTTTGTCTCCTAAATTCCCCTCTGATTTTGAGTACATCTCCTTTGCATCCCCTCCTTTTTTATCGGACTAAGAAGAAAAAGGCGATGCAACGGAGGTGTATTTCCCGTCCCTATCTATCAAGCCGACGTTGATCCCGGGTATATCCACAGCAGAGTCATCATCACTATCCGAGTTATTGAGGTCGTTGTGGGATTCACCCCTACCAAAACATTTGGGTAGCTGAAACAATCCGATAATAGCGACATGGCACTCTTCTGCCATTAGCTTCAAGTCTTGCAAAATGGATATGAGCTCCTCCTTTCGAGACGTCGCAAGAGAGGATGGACTCAAGAGCTGGATATAGTCCACAAGCACGTAGTCAACAGATGTTCTTTCGAGTTTGCTACGGATTTGATCTAAACTAATTTGTGGCGTATCATCAATGACGATTCTACTCTTTAGATCCTGCAACTCATTCTCTTCTATCTGAAGTTTCATTCTCTCAACAAGCCGCGATTGACTCATCTCAAGCGAAAAATAGAGTACCCTTCGAGTGCTCTGAGCTAAACGTAAAGCCACCGAAATAGCAAACGATGTTTTGCCAACAGCCGGAGCACCTTTTACTATCGTCAGGGTACCTGCCGGAAAATGATTTAGAATAAAATCGCTAGATATGTTCTGAGAGTATGACATCTTTTTCCTTTATATAGCTGATGATGTTTTATACAAAGCGGCTTCTACTCTGCCACTATGATAGAAGAGAAAAATAAACTTTCTTATTCATCGTTATTCTCCTTTATGAGAACATTCTGTTGCCAACACTTCATCTCTGAACGCATAGTCTTAACAACACTCTCTAACGGAAGATTCTTTTGGTTAGTAATTTCTGCAAGTCCATGTAAGAAAATAAACATGGGAATAAATGTGTGACACCCCCCTTCCCAACGAGAAGATGGATGATGTACACATACGGTAGGAATCTGATTAATGCGTCCTACTTTTGATTTCATATTATCAAACACGGTAGTATACTCTACGCATCCATTGGAGCCAATCGCTCTTTCTATTTGTTCAAAAGCATTGATTCCCAACAAAACAATACGTTTGGGTTGCAGTATATCTATTAACTCCAAAGTGCTTTTTAATCCCTCTTGCATTAACTCCTTTTGCAGATCATTATTACCCTGTTTTGATTCAAAAGGAGATAAATTGGTCCAGACAACCTTTTCGTCATTATCTATACCCTCCGGATGACAGAAGTCATCATATCCTAAAAAGAAACGTGCCCCCTGATTGAATTTCCAACAGATTTTCCCTGCCTCATCAAATCTTTTTCCCCAAAAAGAATTACCCTTAATATATTCTTTCACACTCAGTTTCTTTTCTCCTATACCCGCATTTCCTTTCGGATTGATTCCAATGATCATCAGTTCAGTTTGCTGGTTGATTCCATCTAATGGGGATTGTGTGTAAAACGGAGTTTTATACCGCTCTGATAATTCATTAAACTTAGGCACATACTTGTCTGCCCAACGGATAATTTGTTCTTGAATTGTTTCCATATTTTTCTATCTATCCTTCTAATTTTTCGTCCTATATTTCTTGATATTTTCTTTGATAAGTCTCATTGTAGTGAAGAAAAATTCTCTCCGCCATCGAAGTGATAGTCCCTCCTCTTCGTATAGGGAGAGAGAGTCTAGGCTATAGCTTGAGTATTGCAACTGACAAAATCACATTGTAGAGAAGTAAAAGGACGTCCTCATTTGAGCGTTTTGGAATAAGACATCGCAGTCTCGTATTTGTCTGCAATCATATCTTCTTTCGCTCCCCAGATAAATAGCTTATCCCCAACAATCTTGTAGAAGCGCTCATAAGTCCAATTAGATAGCTTTAATCCGGATCCATATACGAAGATGAATAAGCGGCTATTATCCTCTGTGTAGAAGAGCCTTTTTCCTCCCGGGTAGTGAAAGCCAATACATGATCCATCAGGATGGAATGTTATTGTCTTTTCCCTTGGGTGCACTTCTGTTTCGTTGGGCTCTAGAATAGTCCACGTGCCCAAAAGGCGCACATCCATCTCTTTTCTCGTCATATCTGGAGCACGCTCTTCGCAAGAGCATAATCCCCATCCTATAACTAGGGACAACGTAATTAATCCCAATAGGTGCAGTAACTTTTTCATAACACAATCTTTTTCATATAAGTTTCATTGTCGGGAAACACCCCTCTTGAGGCTACTAGTGGTCAATACGAACTAGATACACTTGTGCAGCACTTACTCTACTCCGTAATTCACAACAGATGTAACAAAGGTACCATAAGCTTTCAAAAGAATCACCCTCCATCAAATACGATATTCCTCTTGCCCTAGATTAGCATGATTTTCAGCCTAGAACTTTCCAAATTGTAGCCCTAGAATTTTTCCGCTGCTGCCCGAGAAACTTTTTCTTTCTGCCCTATACTCCCCCTAAGTATAGGGCTATTTTTCTTCAAATTCACGGGAGAGATCAGAAGAGGTTTTCACACCCTATTTCAGGAAATTAGGCTATTAGAGCCCATTCCCCTATCTATCAAACAAATTCAGTACATTTGTATCCGTTCTCCTAGGTAAGAAGAATCATACTATAGAAAACTTAAAACAACAAATAGAAAGTATTATGAAGACTCTCATTAGGATGCGGGCATTAACGCTCCTACTGCTCTCCGTTTTGAGTGCAGGGCTTATCATTGGCTGTAAAAAAGGAAGTAAGAAAACAGCTGATGAGGAGGCCAATAAAGTAACTACAGAGCGTGACTATAAGAATCTCAAGACAGTCCTCGATAGCACGTATAGCGATTGGCATATCATTATACAAGAGGCAGAGACGGATGTCAAGATAGAGGGGTACGATGAGTTTGATAAGATGGTCCTCGTTAGCATCTCAAAAGATGGAGAGGTGCTATTCGATAAAGAAGAGTTCACCAAAACTAATCTATACAGTTCTCTTGACAATCACTTCCAATTGTCCGGCGCATATCTCGAGCAAATTACCAATACAACGGTATACATCTCCTTAGGGGCTTTTATTCCGGAAACGGACGAAGGTCTTTACTTCATGCTTGCCTTTTCAAAAGATGGTCACTTCAAGAAGTATTTACACCCTTTGGCTCTGGATAATTCGGACTTTATCGTGGACTTTTACATTATGTACACGCATGAGAACCTCCAGAACCCCGTGGACAAGGCTTCACTCCAGCAAATAGCAAAAGCTTATGGTACCCCAAACTTTATAGAGCAATTGGAGAAAGAAGGCCCCTTGTCCATCTATCCACCCGAGGTTATCTCTCATTACAACCTTGATTTTCAGATAGGATCCGAAAGCACGGAGAACCATGACGATTCTCACCTCTCCTGCAAGGCTCTTTTCTATCCTCACGACAGCGACAAACTCATTAGCTCTATGAATGTTGAGCTAAAAGGGCGCAAAGGGGAATATGACGGAGTATACTACGACCGCATAGACCGGATTAGCCGCTAAGTATCTCCTTCTCTGTAGAACCACGCTCCAGGACTACGCTCCGCTAGAATACCCCTTCCGGAGATAACAGAAAGGGCTGACTCCATCCTCTGAAGTCAGCCCTTCTTTCTCTGTACTGCTCGCACCCTACTCCGCAGGGCCACCCCAAGGCCCCCCAAATATCGACTCTAAAAACGAACGAGAAAGCATGAGCAGCCCCCTACACCATCAAGAAAGTAAGTCCTCAAGCTAATGCCTTCTTTATCCTCGGGATTTAGTCTTATAGTATCCTTATTCTCAATTTATTACTACCTTCGTCTCAGAAGTATGTCGGCGATGGGCGCGAGTAAAGTCAAGCTGCCCTTACTTCGTTGGACTCGGATTGTTTTTACAGTTCGAGTCCTTGCATTTTATCTTTTTCGGGGAGAGAGCACTTACCGACACGAAGTTCACAACACCGGAGTATCGGGATTTATTCCGATCCAAGCAAATGAATGTCATCATTATGATCTATTCCTCTTGAGACGACAACGGAACGACGGAGAGGAAAGCGACCGACCCAAAGGGGCCTAAGGTTCCTCCAGCAAGGCACAACGAAAAAGGGATCCCCAAGCTCTTCGCTCGAACATCCCCTCTCTACGCCTCTCCCTCTAAGTTCTAAAAGGCTCTCCTTCATACAAAAAAAGAGAACCCCCAAGCATCCTTGCTCAAGGGCTCTCTCATCGAAAACGGCGGCTACCTACTCTCCCACTTTTACGCAGTACCATCGGCGTGGTT
>ERZ772932.1089-NODE-1089-length-13393-cov-4.512446_pt1 | contig 13393 bp, 10 predicted proteins | sample MGYA00511684_ERZ772932 | MGnify/ENA primary metagenome ERZ772932 (study PRJEB29015, sample SAMEA2738078) | human oral metagenome | biome: human oral; feature: human-associated habitat; material: saliva | place: China | collected 2210 ...
GCTGTAGAGATAGGTGACCCTTCTGCAATAAACCCACAACATTCTCCTGTTTATGTAGAAACTAGAGCAGGTAACAATCAATATCAAGGTAAATATTGTACAAGATTAATAGACAAGAAAGATGCAAATGATGTTATGTTGGGTATGTCATCTGATTCGAGCCACTACTATGATGTCAAAAAGGTTTCTGAATTGGGGAAAATCCTAGAAGACATACAGAAGAGAGTGCCTCAAAGGACTATATTTAAGGGACAGACGACAGACCCAATGGGTGCAATGGTAGACTTGAAGCTTCCAACTACTTGGAAGAATGGTCTTACTAAGGAAACAGATGGTAGTGGCCAAGAAACTGGTTACTATATGATATACGATGGAACAAAGGCTGGGGCAAGCTTCCCGTCAGGCTTTAATTTTGCATTAACTGCATCTAATCCGGCTTTATTAAAAGATGTAAGAGTTTATTATAACCCTGACACTAGGACTATAAAGATGAACAATTATACTCTAGGTAAGGACGAGTGGATTAATCTAGCATATAAGGTAAATCTTAGGACAACAGATCCTAATTATGAGGATAATAGGTATTATCCTACAAATGGCATAACAGAGTTACAGCCAAACACATATTTTGATAGAAAGTGGAGATATCCTGTGCCATCTGTAAAGGGACCAATGAATTCAATAAATGTTGAAAAGAAATGGCAGGATGCGGATGGTAATACGATTACGGGTACACCGATAATAGTTAAGCTCCAGAGAAGGGCAAGACATAAGATTAATAATGCTGTAATAATAGATTGGACCGATGCTAAGAAGACAGGAACAAATGATGTAATGTCATTACAGCTTGATTCCAGTAGCGACTGGAAGGGTTCTTTCAAAAATCTATTAAAGTATGACACTCAATATACTTATGAATATAGGGTGGTAGAAGAAAACGTGCCGGAGGGCTTCACTTCTTCTATAGAACTAACTGATACTAATGGCAATGTAGTCAACAATGATGATGGTGTAAAAAATGGTGCAGGTTATGCAAAGATAACAAATACCAAGTCAAAAAGAAAGATTAAAGTAAAGAAAACTTGGAAGACTGATGAAAATACAGATGGAAAGTCTGTAACAGTCCACCTAAAGGCCTTTAAGGGAGATACTAATACACCTCTAAAGGTAAGTGACTTGTCAGCAAGTGAACTAAATGCCATTAGAATTAGTGGTAGTACGAGTCCTGTAAGTATAAGTGAACAAGATGTGGTTATAACTACAAGTCTAAGCAAGGCTAACAATTGGGAGGCTATATTCGAAAACCTACCAACTAAGACTAAGGAAACTCCTACTTCCAAATCTCAACCGATTATATATCGTGTTGAAGAGGACCAGGTAGATGGCTATGAAGTAGACTACAACTATAGTGATGGAACTTTGGGAGTAGTTAACTACAAGGTACCTAAGCTAGGCTTTAAGAATGAAAAGAACAAGATTGAATTCATAAAGACTGATGAAAAGGGAAATGAAATAGCCGAAGCTGATTTGGCAGTCGCTAAATTTGTCTTGAAACGTACAGATGAACCTGGAAGTACACCTATTAATGCAAGCAGACAGGGTAGCAAGTTTATATTTGAAGGCTTAAGTCCTGGTACATATGAACTATGGGAGGAAGTAGCGCCTAACAATTACGATAAACCAAATGCTGCACTTACTAAGTTCGTGGTTGATCAAGACGGTAGAATAGGTACTCCAGTAGCACTGCATGTAATTAATTCTAGTACAACAGCTCCAGAGGACAAGTACCTGAAGGAGGATAATGGCTACAAGATCAAGAACTATAAGAAGGACATGAAGTTTAAATTCGAAAAGGTTGCGCCTATAGGACCTAATTCAGTAACCGTACTTGCTAATGGTGAACTAAAGCTAGAACTGTATAAGGCAACGAGTACAAGTGATGAAAGTCAAAAAATAGACGGTGTATTTGCGAATTCTTATGACTTATCGCAACAAAGGCCAGAGACACCTTTTGTAGTTCCAATTACAAAGGATAAGGTTCCATCTGGTATATACTATATAAAGGAAACTCAGGCTCCTGCAGGCTATGCTATAGGTTCTGATAAGATATATATAGAGGTTGACTGGGATAATAGGACTATAAAGCAAGTAGAAAATCCATTTGATTCAGCTAATAAGAGGGATGTTGGAGAAGCACTATATACAGAAGTTAATAATGGTGCTGGAGAGTGCTTGAATATTCTTAGAATAGTAAATAACAGGATTGAGTTACCAAGGTCTGGTGGTATTGGACCTCATGTAATTTCACTTGCTGGTATAGGTATAATGTTGGCAGCAACACTTATCTACAGAAGAAGAGTATACTAGTCTCGTGATTAGGTAATATAAACAAAATATTAAGGCATACCTCGTATGATGATTTCATGCGGGGTCTTGCTGATTATAGTGGATATTAGATTAGAAGGTGAATTTATGAAAACTAAAAGGTTGATAGGTCACATCCTCATACTAGTAGGTATATGTATCCCCCTACAGGCGTTTACCCAGATAAGTATTCGGGATATGTCTTCTGCAATGGAGTATAGGAAGTACCAAGAAGTCTATAGTAATGAAAGCTCTGACAAGTCTAAGAGTGGAGAGTCAAGTGCTTCATCTAATTCTGAGACTGTAAAAAAGGGCTTTGATAATTATAATAAGTCTGTGGTTGATGGAACAGGACTGGTAGACCCTTTTGTGTCAGATGACTACAAGAGTGATTACCAGATAAAGGACTGGAAACCTGACCAGGTCTTTGGTTACCTTATAATGCCGTCAATAGATGTCAAGCTACCAATTAGGCTGGATGCTACATATGACCACCTAGACAAGGGCGTTGCCCATGTTTATGGGACATCTCTTCCAACCGGTGGTAAGGATAGGCGTAGTGTAATAGCTGGTCATAGGGGTTGGTACAGGGGTATCATGCTACTTAACCTCGGCAAGGTAAAGCCTGGTGACAAGGTCTTTATAGACAGGAATGGTAACCTAATGACATATGTGGTGAAAAATATAGAAATAATTAGCCCTTCTGAGTGGGAAAAATTAAAACCTGTAGAGGGTAAGGATATGTTGACAATCCTATCATGTCACCCAATTAGGCCACCAAGTCCATACAGGATGCTAGTCAACTGTGAAAGACAAGAGGAGCCTGTGAGGGAAAAGACAAGTGTTAGTAAATCTGATCTAAAGGCTATAGATGCCAAGCTAGATACACAGGAGAAGAGGTCAGTAAAGGTCAAGTACCTATTCTACCTGGCTACATTAGTAGGCTGGATCCTATTGATTTATAGGGTTTGGAAAATAGTAAAAGAATTTAGAAATAGCAAGAGATGCTAATATACTTAAATATCTAAAATTATAAATACCCTTGACAAGGTTTTCATAATGTGTTAGATTAAACTTGTAAGAAAATGAATATAATCTTCAGGGCAGGGTGCAAGTCCCTACCGGCGGTAAAGCCCGCGAGCGCAAGCTGATTTGGTGAGATTCCAAAGCCGACAGTTAAAGTCTGGATGAGAGAAGATATTGTGTATATTTATGATACAAAAAATTGCTCTGAAATGTTTTTTAAACATTTCAGATTTTTTTTTACAAGGACTAATCTTGTTTTATGGTTTTTTTTGTGCCACAATATATACACTACTAAAGGATTTATGCCCTGGACTATATGTTCAGGGCTTTTTTATGGGGGGATTCATATGGATGAGCTATATATGAGGATGGCTCTTGAGCTAGCAGAGAGGGCCTGTGGATACACCAACCCTAATCCCATGGTTGGGGCTGTAATAGTTAAGGATGGTCAGGTAATAGGTAAGGGCTACCATACCAGGTGTGGTTGTCTACATGCAGAGAGGGAGGCCCTAAAGGACTGCCAGTCTAGAGGCGTAGATGTTAAAGGGGCAACTATGTATGTTACCTTGGAGCCCTGTTGCCACTATGGAAAGACTCCGCCTTGTACCCAGGCCATAATAGAAAGTGGTATAGGGAAGGTAGTTGTAGGCTCACTCGACCCAAATCCAAGGGTGGCAGGTCAGGGGATCAAGCTACTGAGAGACAATGGTATAGAGGTTGTAACTGGTCTTCTTGAAGATGAATGTGACGACCTAAATGAGGTCTTTATGCACTATATAAGGGATAAGAAGCCCTTTGTAGTAATGAAGTATGCTATGACAGCTGATGGAAAGATAGCTACTTGGACAGGTAAGTCCCAGTGGATAACGGGTCCAGAAGCAAGGATCCAGGTCCATAAGGACAGGCACAGGTACTCGGCCATTATGGTTGGTATAGGAACTGTCCTGGCAGATGATCCAACCTTGAATTGTAGGATAGAGGGATGTCTTAGCCCAACCAGGATAATATGTGATACGAATTTAAGGATTCCTATGGAGTCTAATATTGTTAGGACGGCTGATACCTACCCCACAATTATTGCAACTAGGTCAAATGACCAGGAAAAGGTAGGTAGACTAGAAGAGGCCGGCTGCCAGGTCCTAGTCCAGGAGGGCCAGGGACCAGGTATAGACTTGGTAGACCTGATGGGTAAGATAGGAGCTATGGGCCTTGACTCAGTCCTACTAGAGGGGGGAGGCCAGCTGAACTGGTCAGCCCTTGAGGCAGGTATAGTGTCAAAGGTCCAGGTATATATAGGCAACAAGATCTTTGGTGGAAAGGATGCCAAGTCGCCAGTAGGAGGCTCTGGTGTTGACCTGCCAGGTCAGGCAAGGGCCTTGAGGCTTAAGAGTATAGAGGCCTTTGGTTCTGACCTACTGATAAACTATTTAGTTGAAAATGAGGTGGTTGAGTGTTCACAGGAATAATAGAGGAAATAGGAAGTGTAAAGGCTATAGCAAGGGGGACAAATTCAGCAGTTTTAACCTTGTCAGCTAAGAAGGTCCTAGAGGATGTAAACCTGGGGGATAGTATTGCAGTAAATGGTGTCTGCCTAACTGTTACATCATTTAGCCAGGACCAGTTTACAGTGGATGTCATGCATGAAACAATGATTAGGTCATCCCTATCTAGCCTAAAGGCAGGCTCTAAGGTAAACCTTGAAAGGGCCATGCAGGCAAATGGACGTTTTGGTGGCCATATAGTATCTGGCCATATTGATGGGACTGGCAAGATCCTATCAATAAAGAGGGATGACAATGCTGTTTGGTACCAGATAGGTGCAGATAAAAAAATACTAAAGTACATCATTGAGAAGGGATCTATAACTATTGACGGTATAAGCCTGACAGTTGCCAGGGTTACCGATAGGGATTTTTCAGTATCTATAATTCCCCACACACTGGCAAATACAATCCTGGCCTATAAGGGTCAGGGGGATATAGTAAACTTGGAAAATGACTGTATAGGCAAGTATGTTGAAAGACTAATGGGCTTTTCAAATCCAGGTGGAAGTCAAGAAGACAAGCATGAAATAACGAGAGAATTTTTATTGAAAAATGGTTTTTAGGAGGAGAATGAGATGTTTAAGCTTAACACAATCGAGGAAGTATTAGAAGACTTGAGACAGGGAAAAATGGTCTTGGTTACAGATGATGAAGACAGGGAAAATGAGGGTGACCTAATCTGTGCAGCCGAGTTTGCTACTACAGAAAATATCAACTTTATGGCTACATATGGCAAGGGCCTTATATGCATGCCAATGAGTGCGGAATACTGCAAGAAGCTGGGCCTAGACCAGATGGTTGTCAACAATACGGACAACCACGAAACTGCCTTTACTGTATCTATAGACCATGTTGATACAACTACAGGTATATCAGCAGTTGAGAGAGGCTTCACTGCTAGGGCCTGTGTAGATGACAATGTTAAGCCAAGTGACTTCCGTAGACCTGGACATATGTTCCCCCTAAAGGCCAAGCCTAATGGTGTCCTAGAGAGAAATGGTCATACAGAGGCTACTGTTGACTTGATGAGGTTGGCTGGTTTAAAGGAGTGTGGACTTTGCTGTGAAATCATGAAGGAAGATGGAACTATGATGAGGAAGACTGACCTTATCGAAATGTCCAAGGAGTGGAACCTAAAATTTACTTCTATAAAGGCCCTACAGGAATACAGGAAAAAGCACGACAAGTTAGTAGAGTGCTCAAGCAAGGTAAAGATGCCAACTAGGTTTGGTGACTTTGTAGCCTATGCCTATATCAACAAGTTAAATGGCGAGCACCATATTGCCCTAGTAAAGGGTGAGATTGGTGATGGCAAGGACATCCTGTGTAGGGTTCATTCAGAGTGCCTAACAGGGGATGTATTCGGATCAATGAGGTGTGATTGTGGTAAGCAGTTTGAAGCTGCCATGGAGGCTGTAGAAAAAGAGGGTCGTGGAATAGTCCTATACATGAGGCAGGAGGGCCGTGGTATTGGCCTAGTAAACAAGCTAAAGGCCTATGCCCTACAGGACCAGGGGATGGATACCCTAGAAGCCAACCTAGCCCTAGGCTTTGAAGGAGATTTGAGGGAGTACTTTACAGGTGCCCAAATCCTAAAGGACCTAGGAGTAAAGACTATGAGGCTATTGACTAACAATCCTGACAAGGTATACCAGTTATCAGACTACGGTATGGAAATCGTTGAAAGGGTACCAATCGAAATAAAGGCCACAGACCATGACAGGTTCTACCTACAGACTAAGAAGGACAAGATGGGTCATATACTTGAGATAGCAGAATAATTGTAGTAGGTAGAAAAAAACAAATAAGTATAGGTAAAATATTGATTAAGAAGGACAAGTATAAGCATATATAAAGGGTTAGATTATAGCAAGACAAATATAAGCCTTATATTAAATATTAGATTAAATAAGACAAATATAAGCACAATATAATTTCAGAGTGAAAATAGGAGGAAAAGAAAATGAATTATATCCAAGGAAACTTAGTAGCAAAGGAAGTAAAGATAGGAATAGTGGCAGCACGTTTTAATGAGTTTATCACATCTAAGTTGCTTTCAGGGGCCCAGGATGCCCTAGTAAGACATGATGTTCAGGATGACAATATAGATGTGGCCTGGGTACCAGGTGCCTTTGAAATACCCCTAATAGCTGACAAGATGGCCAAGTCTGGCAAGTATGATGCAGTGATTTGCCTAGGAGCAGTAATCAGGGGTAACACTAGCCACTATGACTATGTATGCAGCGAAGTTTCAAAGGGTATAGCCCATGTATCACTTGAAAGTGGAATACCTGTAATGTTTGGTGTAGTAACTACTGAAAATATTGAACAGGCCATTGAAAGGGCTGGTACAAAGGCAGGTAACAAGGGCTTTGATGTGGCAGTTGGTGCTATTGAAATGATCAACCTGATAAACAACCTATAGGATTTTAGAATTATAAGTAGGTCTAGATGACTAGGGCTAGGCCTATTTTTTGTTTAGACTTATAATAAATATTCTAGCTTATAAAATGACATATATAATAAAATATGGTAAAATTAACTATAGGGACCATATTAAAGGGCATCCCTAACTTAATGGTATATGACGATTATGTGTAGTTTTAGAAAGAAGGATGCATATGAAAGCTAAGATTGAAGAAGTATGCGGAGTCAAGGTATTCGATGGTATATCTGATGAAAGTTTAAATAGGATACTAGCCTGCGGTGATATTGTGGACTTAAAGAAAAATGCTTGTTTATACCATGATAGGCAGGACCTATATTATGTGTATTTTTTGCTAGAGGGTAAGGTAACCCTTGTGAAGCCTAATGAAAATGGAGAAAGCAAGGTCGTCTTTATCTTAAATCCAGGCGACACGATCAACCAGCCTGTTATGAGAAATAATACATCAGCCGTTGAGTGCTGGGGCTTTGAGAGATCAAGGATACTGAGGGTAGGCTTTGATGATTTTGATGAAATAATGTCCAAGGACTATGTATTGGCAAGAAACTGCATGGCCTATATGGAAAATAGGATAAGGAGGCTATATAGGCAGCTTAAGAATTCTGTAACTATAAATATTGATAAGAGGCTGGCAGCTAAGCTAGTTAGGCTTGGGCTTGACTATGGGACTAAGGAGGAAGGTTCATCCATGACCTTGATAGACCTAAATCTAACTGTTACCTATTTGGCCAAGATGCTAGGATGTCAGAGAGAGTCTGTATCTAGGGCTATGAAGTCCTTAACCAATAAGGGGATCGTTGAGCTAGATGGCAGGAAGATATATGTGGATATAGAAAGTGCCAGGGAATTCTTCAAGTCTTGACAGTAAATATCATTTACACTTAAGTAATATTAATGATTTTCATAAAACAATAAAAAAATTTTGACAATTTGATAATTTATAGGGAAACTGTGACTTATGTTACAGTTTTTTTTTTATCAAACTGCTATTATTGAATTATCAATTATTATATCAATTGACAAAGACCCGTCTTTGTCCTTAAATTAAAAATTTAGAATAATTTTCTAAAGGAGGTAAGTTGCATGAAATTAGAGTTAAATCTCGAATCGTTTGACAAGGGGTTGGAAGTCCTAAGCAAGGAATATAGGATATTCGCTCCAAAGGCTTTCCCTCAGAGGGGAACTTACTCAGATACAGATGTTGTTAAGTATTCAGTAGTTAGTTCCTTTGATGAAATGGTGTGGGATAGAAAGTCAAATTTTTCACCAAAAGAGACTTTTTTACCTATTAATGAGGTCTTATTCTACTTTACTGAAAGTGAATTTAGAGAGTCTTCAATCGATGATAGGAAGACGCTTGTATTCCTTAGGGCTTGTGACCTAAACGCTGTCAAGAGGGTAGACCAGATTTATCTTGGAAATGGAGAGGAAGAGGACTACTATTACAAGAGAAACAGGGAAAAGGTTAAGTTTGTCTTGGTTGGATGTCAGGAATCATATAGAAACTGCTTCTGTGTAAGCATGGATTCAAATAGGGCTGATGACTACCATGCTGCTATGAACATAAGGGATGGCAAGATTTTCCTAGATATAAGGGACGAGGACCTAAATGTGTTCGAGGGAAGTCCAACAGACTTTGAGGTTGATTATGTGAAGGAAAACCTATTTAAGGTGAATGTGCCTGACAAGGTTGACTTCAACTATATGAAGGACCACAAGATGTGGGATGAGTACGATGCTAGGTGTATTGCCTGTGGTAGGTGTAACTTTACCTGTCCAACTTGTACTTGCTACTCTATGCAGGATATTTTCTATAGAGAAAATGAAAATGTAGGTGAGAGAAGAAGGGTATGGGCATCATGTCAGGTTGACGGCTATACTAGTATAGCTGGTGGACATTCCTTCAGAGAAAAGCACGGCCAGAGGATGAGGTTCAAGTCTATGCATAAGATACATGACTTCAAGGAAAGATTTGGCTACAATATGTGCGTAGGATGTGGCAGATGTGATGATGCCTGTCCACAGTATATTTCATTCTCAGAGGCAATAGATAAGGTATCAAAGGCCATGAGCGAAAAAGATTTGGAAAAGTAGGAGGTCATTATGTGTAATAGTAAAAACCCATATATACCAGTAGCAAGTGAAATACTGGAAATAATAGAGCATACTGACAAGGAGTGGACTTTTAGGACTAAGACTGATACTAGCAAGGTAAAGCCAGGCCAGTTTTATGAGATATCCCTTCCAAGGTACGGTGAATCACCAATATCTGTATCAGGTATTGGGCCAAACTATGTAGACCTTACTATCAGAAACGTAGGTAAGGTTACAGGTGTAATCTTCGGCTACAAGCCAGGAGACAAGCTATTATTAAGAGGACCTTATGGTAATGGCTTTGATATTAATGAATACAAGGGAAGGGACCTAGTTGTAGTAGCAGGTGGTTCTGCCCTAGCTCCTGTAAGGGGTATAATTGAATATGTATATGACCACAAGGAAGAATTTAAGTCCTTTAAACTAATCGTAGGCTTCAAGTCACCAGCAGATGTGCTATTTGCCAGGGACCTTGAAAAGTGGGCTCAAAGGCTAGATATCCTAGTGACAGTTGATGGTGCTGATGAAGGTTACACAGGAAATATAGGCCTGGTAACTAAGTATATACCAGACCTGAAGATAGATATAGACCAGGCATCTGCAGTGGTTGTAGGACCACCTATGATGATGAAGTTTGCAGTTGCAGAATTTTTGAAACTAAATATGGCCGAGTCTAATATTTGGGTTTCATACGAAAGAAGAATGCACTGTGGTATAGGTAAGTGTGGTCATTGTAAGATGGATTCAACATATATCTGTCTAGATGGTCCAGTATTTAGCTATGATTTTGCTAAGAACTTAGCAGACTAGGAGGTAGAGTCATGATTAGAGATTTGAATACTAAAAAGGTGATGAAAAATGCCTTTAGAATAACTAAGCACAAGTACCAGACATCTTTGAGAGTCAGGGTTCCAGGTGGTTTGATAGATCCGGAATCACTAATGACAGTGTCTAAGATTTCATCTGAATACGGAGACGGTCAGATACATATAACTACTAGACAGGGATTTGAAATACTTGGTATAGCCATGGAGGATATGGGTCAGGTAAACCAGATGATCCAGCCTGTAATTGAAAAGCTTGACATCAACCAGGATGAAAAGGGAACAGGTTATGGGGCAGCAGGTACTAGAAATGTATCTGCCTGTGTGGGCAACAAGGTCTGTCCAAAGGCCCAGTACAATACTACTAAATTTGCCAAGAGAGTAGAAAAGGCGATATTCCCTCATGACCTACACTTTAAAGTAGCCCTAACAGGGTGTCCGAATGACTGTATAAAGGCAAGAATGCACGACTTTGGTATAATCGGTACTTGCCTACCTGAATACGAAATGGATAGGTGTGTAACTTGCATGGCTTGTGTAAATAAGTGTAAGTCATATTCAGTAGGGGCCCTAAGATGTGAAAACAACAAGATAATTAGAAATGAAGAAAAGTGCATAGGCTGTGGTGAATGTGTACTTAACTGTCCGATGAATGCCTGGACAAGAAGCCCTAAAAAATACTACAAGCTAATGATAATGGGTAGGACAGGTAAGAAAAATCCTAGACTGGCTGAAGACTGGTTGAGATGGGTTGATGAGGACTCTATAGTCAAGATAATAGTAAATACCTACGACTATGTTAAGGAATATATTGATCCAAAGGCACCAGGAGGCAAGGAACATATAGGTTATATCATAGACAGGACTGGTTTCCAGGAATACAGGAAGTGGGCCCTTAAGGATGTAAACTTACCAGAAGAAACTATAGAAAACAAGAATGTATATTGGGGTGGCCCAAAATACTATTAGGAATGGTGTCATAAAACACGATATATACTTGTATATAAACAATAAATATTTGCATAGTGACGACTAATATTTATAAAATTACTTGAAATATTTGTGAATTTTAGAGATATTTATAGTAAATGAGTTCTCCTTATGGTAACATAATAAGGGGAGCTTGTTTACAAGCGATGATTTTGAATTATATATTAGTGAAGTTTTGGAGGTAATTATGTACGATGAAACAATCGGTAAGCTGACGGGTGCAGCTAAGAAAAAGCTTGGTGTACTAAATGAAAGTACGTTCAAGTACCTAGTATCATCTGCTTTTGCAGGTGCCTTTATAGGAGTAGGTATACTTTTAGCATTTACAGTAGGCGGATTAATGACTGCTGGTGGCAGTCCTGCTACAAAGATATTGATGGGTCTATCATTCTCAGTAGCATTGAGCTTGGTAATATTCACGGGTACAGACCTATTTACAGGTAACAACCTTGTAATGACAGTTGGTTACCTAAACAAGGCCGTATCTATGAGGGACCTGGTAAGGATTTGGGTTGTATCTTATATCGGTAACTTTATAGGCGCTATCATACTAAGTGTAATATTCGTATATACAGGCCTAGTGGACAAGGGACCTGTTATGGAATTCTTTGCAAGTGCAGCTGTTGCTAAGGCAGCGCCATCATTTATGGCCCTATTTATGAGGGGGGTACTTTGTAACTTCTTGGTTTGTCTAGCAGTAATGATATCTTTCAGGACTGAAAATGATGCAGCCAAGCTAATAATGATCACTATGTGCCTATTTGCCTTTATAACATCTGGATTTGAGCATAGTATCGCCAATATGACTGTTTACAGCGTAGGACTAATTTCTAAATCAATTACAGGTGTAACTATGGGTCAGCTAGTAGCCAACCTAGTACCAGTTACCCTAGGTAATATAGTTGGTGGTGGTCTTATCCTGGGTGGCGGAGCCTTTGCCCTTAGATCAGCCAAGTAATAAGTAAGTACTCTATACTACAACATAATGTTTTTTGGGGGAGCGAGATATATAAATCTTGCTCTTTCATTTTTATGTAATATAATAAAATATTGTATTAACTAAAAGTAAATATACAAATAATTAATCAAATCAAAGGTCTATGGTTTTAATAACATAGGCCTTTTTGGTGTAAAGAATCCACTATAAGATAAAAAGCTTGACCTTATATATCGAGGTATGATATATTATATATAACGAAGTACGATATATAGAGCTTAGATATAAACAGTAAGTCAAATAATTAATATTAAGTGGAGGGCAAAAATGGATTCTAAGTTGAAGAGGATTTATATACCTATGTCTGAGACAGCCTTTTATATTTTGTTTTACCTGCAAGGGCCAAACCACGGTTATGGCATAGGTCAGGAGGTCAAGCAGGTTACAAAAAATGAGGTAACTATTAGTCCAGGGACCATGTATGGAACCCTGTCTAAGATGGAAAAGGATGGACTCATACAATTTGTTAGGGAAGAGGAAAAGAGGAAGCTATACCAAATTACAGACCTTGGAAAGGATATTTTGGAAATAGAGTTAAAGAGGATCAAGAGACTATATAATAATAGTTTAGGGGAGGTTTACAATGGCTAATTACAAAACTAAAATAAAATATTTTACTATAGCAGACTATGAAGAAGAACAAGCCTGGCTTGAAGACCAGCATAGGCAGGGTTGGAAGCTAAAGAAGATTACACCACCTTGCTTCTTTACTTTTGAGGAAGTGGGGCCGAAGGAAGTGGTCTATCAGTTGGACTATAAGAATGAAAAAGTTACAGGAGAGTATTTACAGATGTTTAGGGACTATGGTTGGGAATACTCTGGCTCATGTATGGGCTGGAACTATTTTTGGAAGGCCAAATCCCAAGTTGAAAGCTCTAGTGAGCTGGAGATATTTTCAGATTCAGAGTCTAAGTTAGATATGGTCAACCACATATTCAAGACACGAATGTTACCACTTGTCGTAGTATTTTGTACTATATTAATACCTAGTTTATTGAAAAACTTGACTTCAGGAAATGGTATTAGTAATTCATTCTTTATAATTACACTAATGGCATTTGTCCTATATATCTACATATTTTTATACTGTGGTCTAAAATTAAAGAAA
>ERZ772932.1090-NODE-1090-length-13384-cov-3.399430_pt1 | contig 13384 bp, 10 predicted proteins | sample MGYA00511684_ERZ772932 | MGnify/ENA primary metagenome ERZ772932 (study PRJEB29015, sample SAMEA2738078) | human oral metagenome | biome: human oral; feature: human-associated habitat; material: saliva | place: China | collected 2210 ...
AGTGCGGCTGTCGCATTTAACGCATTGTGTTTACCTGGAACATTCAATAATACATTGATGCGTTCACCACTTGGACAAACTACGGTGTAATGACCTTGGAAACCTGTTTGTTCATAATCTTCGATATGATAGTCAGCATGTTCACTGAAACCATAAGTTAACACTTGGCGTCCAACTTGAGGAACAAGCTCCATTAACACAGTATCATCAGCGCACATAACCGCTAAGCCATAAAACGGCAAGTTATGTAAAAATTTCACATAGGTGGCTTTCATTTTCTCAAAGTCACCTTCATAGGTATCCATATGATCCGGCTCAATATTCGTCACAACAGAAACCATTGGCTGTAAGTGTAAGAAAGAGGCATCGCTTTCATCTGCTTCAGCGATTAAATAACGACTTGCACCTAAATGCGCATTTTTACCGGCTGATTTAACTAAACCACCATTAACGAAAGTTGGATCCAGTTTCGCTTGAGTATAAATCATCGAAATCATGGCTGTCGTTGTGGTTTTACCATGGGTACCAGCTACTGCAATACCATGACGGAAACGCATAATTTCAGCCAACATTTGTGCTCTCTGAATCACGGGAATACGATTTTGTTTAGCAGCGACTAATTCTGGGTTATCTTCATGGATCGCGCTTGATACAACAACGACACTTGCCCCTTTCACATTTTCCGCTTGGTGACCAATGAAAATTTTTGCGCCAGCTTGAGCAAGACGTTGAGTCACGACACCATCTGCAATATCGGAACCAGAGATATCATAACCTTCATTTAATAAAATTTCGGCAATCCCACTCATACCGGCGCCGCCGATACCAATGAAATGAATTTGTTGAACCCGACGCATCTCAGGAATAATTTTTCTAATCTCGTCCGAAATATGTTTCATATTATTTCACCTTTATTTTTAACCGCACTTTTAGGTTAAGGGTTTATTTACTATCCCTCAACTTCTCTGTTCTTATTTCGCGTTCTCTACGATGACATCAGCTACACGTTTAGCCGCTAATGGTGCTGACATTTCTTTTGCCTTAATCGCCATCGCTAGCAAAGTTTCACGATCTGTTTTTTCTAAGAAATCGACCAACACATCCGCATTTAATTCATTTTGCTGAATAATTTTTGCTGCGCCTACATCGGCAAGATATTTCGCATTTAAATATTGTTGTTGATCTTTATGTTGGAATGGTACAAAAATTGCTGGTGTCCCCACTGCAGCTAATTCACATACCGTTAAAGCTCCAGAGCGACAAATCACCACATCCGCCCAAGCGTAGGCTTCTGCCATATCATCAATAAATTCTGTAATTTTGACCGAATCTGCATGTTCACCATAAAGTGCGGTCACACTTTCAACAGAACCTTTACCCACTTGATGACGCACTTCTAGTTTATCTGCCAAACGCGCTACTACTTGTGGAATTGTTTGATTGAGTACGCGAGCCCCTTGGCTTCCACCCACGACAAGTACTCTCAATTTTCCGCTTCTTTCTGAAAAACGCGCTTGTGGTGATGGCATTTCAAATAAATCTTGGCGAACTGGGTTTCCTACCACTTCGGCATCTTTGAATGCAGTTGGAAAAGCTTGTAATACACGTGTCGCAATTTTAGCCAACCATTCATTGGTTAAGCCTGCTACGGCATTTTGTTCATGTAAAATAACTGGCACACCACAAAGTTTTGCAGCAATACCACCAGGGCCTGATACATAACCACCCATGCCTAATACCGCATTAGGTTGATATTCTTGAATAATTTTACGAGCTTGCAATACTGCTCTTAAAATAGCAAAAGGTGCGCCTAGTAATGCTTTAATGCCTTTACCACGCAACCCTGAAATTTGAATAAAACGAATAGGAATGCCATGTTTTGGTACAAGCTGTGCTTCCATTCGATCTTTGGTGCCTAACCAGCAAATTTCCCAACCTTCTTTTTGTAAGGTTTGAGCAACAGCGATGGCGGGGAAAACATGTCCACCAGTACCACCCGCCATAACTAATAATTTTTTACTCATAAATATCCCTAATCATCTCTCAAACGTGCTTGACCACCACGTTGTAATCTATTTTCATGGTCAATACGCAATAAAATCCCTACGGTTGCCGACATAATAATGATACTTGAACCACCGTAACTCACTAATGGGAAAGTTAAACCTTTTGTCGGTAACATCCCTAAGGCCATGCCAAGATTGACAAAACCTTGGAAGAAAATCCAGAAACTAATACCTAAAGCAAAAAAACCACGGAAACGCTGTTCTAACATGAGTGATTCACGTCCGATTTTCATCGCACGGAAAATCAATAAACCTAAAAGAATGACAACAACGAGAATACCAATAAAACCAAACTCTTCACCAATAATCGCCATGATAAAGTCAGTATGTGCTTCAGGAAGATAATCAAGTTTTTGAATGGAGTTACCGAGTCCTTCCCCACTAATTTCACCACGCCCAAAGGCCATTAAAGAGTTTGTCAGCTGAAATCCTGTTCCGTATGGATCTTTAAATGGCTCTAAGAAACCGGTAAAACGTTTTAAACGATAAGAGGCTGAGAGAACCAGCCATACAAAGAGAAGTATGCCTGTACCAATTAGCAAAATAAATTGCCAAAAATTTGCACCGACAATAAAAAGCATGCCAAAGGTAATAACGAAAAGTACAACGGTACTCCCTAAGTCAGGCTGAGCTAGTAAGAATATCCCTAATACGCCCATCACAATGAAAGGCTTAGCAGCACTGAATTTTTTACCACGTACTTCATCATAACGACGCGTAAAATAGCTCGCCAGGAAACAGGTCAACGCTAACTTCGCAAATTCCGCAGGCTGGAAATTTAAAATTCCTAAAGAAATCCAACGTTTAGCACCATTAACAGAAGTCCCGATACCAAGAACCAGTATTAATAAAACAATAGCTAACAAGAAGACTTTTGCGTGCCACTTTTCCCATTGGGAAGAAGAAATTTGGAGAGTTAAATAGCAGGTTGCTAAAGAAAGCAAGACATAAACGGCATCACGTTTAGCAAAATAGAATGTATCATTAAATACGCGTGCACTGTAAGGCATTGAAGCAGAAGTTACCGCTACTAAACCAATCAGCAATAGCACGACAAAAAGCCAAAACAATGCGCGATCGTAAAGTAATCCTTGCGGTGTCACTCTCGCCCATTGTTCATAATTTTGTTTAATTTTATTGATAAATTCCATTACTACCCTAATTCTTTAAGCTAATTTTGCTAAACGAGTAAACTCTTCGCCACGTTTTTCAAAAGAGGCAAACTGATCCAAACTTGCACAAGCGGGAGATAATAACACCATATCGCCTGATTTTAAACGTGGACGTAAAAATGAAATCGCTTGTTGCATGGTTTCAAATAAATGACTTTGGCTTGAAAGTGCCGCAAGTTGTTTACCATCTCGACCAAAGCAATACGTTGAAATATGAGGTTGGTTGATTAAATCGGCTAGTTCAGAAAAATCTGCACCTTTACCATCACCACCTAATAAAAGGTGTAACGTTCCCTCAACATATAACCCTGCCAATGCTGCAACGGTGCTACCTACATTGGTGGCTTTAGAATCATTAATCCAACGAACACCATTCGCTTGATGGGCTAATTGGAAACGATGATCTAAGCCTTTAAATTGACGAAGTGCGGTACGAATTGCCTCTAAATTTATACCTACTGCTTGCGCTAACGCTGTCGCCGCTAAAATATTCATGTAATTATGACGACCAACTAAGGTGGCTTCATCACAAGGTAAAATTACTTCCTCTTTCGCCATTAAGTACTGTTTACCGTTTTCGGTTTTCAACCAGTAATCTGCTTGATTTTCAGCAAAAGACACAACCTTCTTAGCTTGATTTTCACCTTCGCCAAACGTGAGTTTGTCTTCTAAGTTCACTACCGCTGTTTCCGCATTGTGGTAAATGCGTAATTTTGCTTGGCGATAATCTTCTAAATCCACATAGCGATCCATGTGATCTTCAGTCACATTAAGCACTGTCGCTGCAGCCGCTTTCAAACTATAAGTGGTTTCAAGTTGGAAACTGGAAAGTTCTAATACATAAAGATCGCAATCTTCATTTAATAATGACAACGCAGGAATGCCAATGTTTCCGCCCATTCCCACTTTTATTCCAGCCGCTTTTGCCATTTCATAGACCAATGTTGTCACGGTGCTTTTACCGTTAGAACCGGTAATTCCGACAATTGGCTTCGTTGCTGCTCGGCAGAATAATTCAATATCCCCAATCACTTCTACGCCCGCTGAAAGTGCGGTCTGAATTTCAGGTGTTTTTACCGCGAGTCCTGGGCTAATGACAATAATATCGCTTTCAAGTAACCATTGTTGATTTAGACTACCTGTGTGCAAAGGAACATTTTTAGGTAATTGTTCCGCACCAGCAGAATGTTCGCGAGTATCAATTACACGGATATTCGCTTGTTGAGATTGAAGATATTCAACGCAAGAAAGGCCTGTTTTTCCGAGGCCTATGATGGTGATAGTTTTATTTTGATATAGATTTGTCATGTTGTTTTTCTTCTCTCGTATTCTGGGATCACGCAGGGTGCAACAAGTGCACCCTACAAAAATTATCTTAGTTTGAGCGTTACAAGCCCCATCAACACCAACATCAAGGATATAATCCAAAACCGAATAATCACTCTTGGTTCTGGCCAACCTTTCAATTCAAAGTGGTGATGAATTGGTGCCATTCTAAAAATACGTTGTTTTCTTAATTTGTAAGAACCCACTTGCAAAATCACAGACAAGGCTTCAACAACAAATACACCGCCCATAATCACTAATAAGAATTCTTGGCGAACAAGGATGGCAACAACACCAAGTGCGCCACCAAGTGCTAGAGAACCAACATCGCCCATAAAGACTTGAGCCGGATAAGTGTTAAACCATAAGAATCCCAAGCCTGCCCCTACGATAGCAGTACAGAAAACCACGACTTCAGAGCTATATTTGATGTAAGGAATATGTAAGTATTCTGCAAAATTAACGTTACCGGTCGCCCATGCAATCAAAGCAAATGCACCTGCGACTAACGCTGTTGGCATGATGGCAAGACCATCTAAACCGTCAGTTAAGTTTACCGCATTGCCTGTGCCCACAATCACAAAGTAAGACAACACAATATAGAATAAACCTAATTGCGGCATGATATCTTTGAAGAATGGAATCACTAAACGAGTTGCATCTGTATCATGACCTAACCAATACAACCAAATGATTGCTACTAATGCCACAACAGACATCCAGAAATATTTCCAACGAGCAATTAAACCATCGGTATTTTTACGCGTGATTTTACGGAAATCATCCACAAAGCCAATTGCACCATAGCCAAACAATACAAATAAGCAAATCCAAACATAAGGATTCATTAAGTTAGCCCATAATAACGTACTCACACCGATGGAGAATAAAATCATCACACCGCCCATAGTTGGGGTGCCTTTTTTCGCAAAGTGACTTTCAGGACCATCATTACGCACTTCTTGACCAAATTTTAAAATTTGAAGGCGTTTGATCACTTTCGGACCAATCCATAAAGAAATGAAAAGTGCGGTCAATAATGCCAAAATCGCACGTACGGTAATATAGGAAATGGCATTAAATGCCGTTTCGTAGCGAACTAAATATTCAGCAAGCCAAACTAACATAAGCTATCCTTTAATGAATAAATCGTCTCTTCCATTTTCATTGAGCGCGAGCCTTTCGCTAATACGACGACTTTTTGGTTTTCTTGTAATTTCTGTTTAATAATATCTAACGCATAAGCTGTCAATTCAGCTTTATCTGTAAAATGTTTTCCCAAAACAGCTTCAGAAATGACCGCACTTTCTGTTCCGTAAGAAAGCACTAAATCTAATTTAGCTTGTTTGGCGTGCTCACCCACTTGTTGATGACATTTTAGGCTATCCTCGCCTAATTCTTTCATATCGCCTACGAGTAGAATACGGAAAGCATCATAACCTTTTAAAACATCAATCGCAGCTTGTAAAGAATCGACATTCGCATTGTAAGTATCATCTAATAAAAGTAGATTTTCATTCACTTGAATCGGGAATAATCGTCCTTTTACTTGAGAACGATGTTCAAGACCTGCTTTTACATCAGCAAGACTCGCGCCCACATTCATAGCAAGTGCGGTCGCTGCCAAAGCATTTTTTACATTATGCTCACCTAAATAAGGCAGATTAATTTCAATGCTACCTTTTGGTGAAACTAGCGTAAACGTTGAGCCATTTGATGAATTTTTTACATTTTCAGCTTTGTAATCGCCACCATTAAAATATTGAATAGCATGGGAACCAATTTCTTTTTGCCACAATTCAATATAATTATGTTCACTGTTAATAATCGCCACGCCATTTTGGGTTAAACCACGATAGATTTCACCTTTCGCACGTGCAACACCTTCAATTGAACCAAAACCTTCTAAATGTGCAGCCGCTACATTATTCACTAATGCGGCCTCAGGCTGAGCAAGATGCGTGGTGTAATCAATTTCACCTTGATGATTGGCACCTAATTCAATAACGGCAAATTTATGTTGTTCGGTTAAGCGTAATAACGTTAATGGTACGCCAATGTCGTTGTTGAAATTACCATTAGTGAATAACACAGCTTCTGGATTGCCAGATGTTTGTTGCAGAATGGATGCGGTCATCTCTTTCACTGTGGTTTTACCTGAAGAGCCTGTCATCGCCACGGTACGAGGATTAATTTTTTCACGTAACCATTTTGCTAATTGACCAAGGGCTAAGCGCGTATCTGCAACAACTAATTGTGGCGTTGCAATTTCAGTGTTGGCTTGTTGCACAACTAAGGCTGTCGCACCTTGCTCAACGGCTTTATCTAAGTATTGATGTGCATCAAAATGCTCACCTTTTAACGCAAAGAAAAGCGAGTTGGATAAAGCTTTACGTGTATCAGTATTAATATTTTCAACAACAACTTGCCCATCTCCAATAAGACTAGCATTGAAAATTTGGGCAAGCTGCTGAGTTGTTAGTTTAATCATTCTGTTTTTTATTTTTTCGTTAAATAGGCTTCAGCCACTTCTTGATCGGAGAAATGAAGTGTTTTATCTCCAATGATTTGATAGTTTTCATGGCCTTTACCGGCAATCACAATCACATCGTTTTCAACCGCATTCTCAATGGTAAATTTGATGGCTTCTTCGCGATCCGGAATCACTCCAACATCTTCCATTCGGCTAAAACCCGTAAGGATATCTGCTTCAATTTTATTTGGGTCTTCTGTACGCGGATTATCTTGGGTTACGATCACTAAATCTGCAAACTGTTCAGCAGCTTTTGCCATCAGCGGACGCTTGCCTGCATCACGATCTCCGCCACAACCAAAGATACACCAAAGTTTGCCTTTACAATGTTCACGCGCGGCATTTAATGCCTTTTCTAATGCATCTGGAGTATGAGCATAATCAACAATAACCGTTGGTTTACCTGCTTTCTTAATCAATTCCATTCTTCCATTTACCCCTTTTAGCTGTGAAACCGTACGGATAAGATCGTCGAAAGAATAACCTAAAGCCAATAAAACAGCCGTGGCTAACAGCAGATTACTCACGTTAAAAGCGCCAATTAATGGGCTATGTAATGTGCCATTACCCCAACTTGAAGCAACATCAATCACCGCACCTTCGTGAGTGAAACGAATCTGTGTTGCATAAAGCCATTGTTTAGAAGTTGGTTGAAAATCTGGGCGACAGCTGACTGCAATACCATTTGGTAATTCATTTAACCATGCAGCCCCAATTGGATCGTCAGCATTGAGAATTTGTAATTCGGGGGCTAAATCAATGAAAAAGCGTTTTTTAGCTTCTGCATACTTTTCCATTGTCTCGTGATAATCCAAATGATCACGACTTAAATTGGTAAAAATGGCGGCTTTAAATTTAAGGGCTTCAACACGGTGTTGAACTAAACCATGTGAAGACACTTCGATAGAAGCAAAATCTGCCCCATTCTCTACAAAATCAGCAAGGTTTTCTTGAACTTCAACGGCTGAGCCTGTGGTATTTTTGGCTTCTTTGACTTGACCTAATAAACCATTGCCAATGGTGCCCATGACGGCTGCTTTATGGCCGAATAGCGTTGCCCATTGGGCTAATAATTGAGAAACGGTGGTTTTACCGTTTGTTCCAGTTACACCAACTAAAGTCAGTTTTTCGGAAGGATGTTCATAGAATTTACCTGCCAATGCAGAAAGATTGGCAGATAAATGATAGTAATGAATCACTGGCACATTATTTTGCCATTGGATGCTTAAATGCTCGTTTTCTAAATCTGTTTCTAAAACGACCGCACTTGCGCCAGAAGAGATGGCTTGAGGAACAAATTGACTCGCATCAAAACGATGCCCTTTTACTGCCACAAACAAATCACCTTGGGTCACTTTGCGGCTGTCTAACACCATCGCCTTCACATTAATGTCTGAAAGCACCGGAAGATCAAAAAGTGCGGTCAATTTTTTCATTATTTTGCCTTTTCTTAATTCATTTTTTCAAATTTTTTATCGCTTAAGCGAACAGTACGTCTTGCTGTTTTTTCTGTTGGTTCTGCATCTGGTGCTATACCGTTAGCACGCAAGGTATAACCCATAATGCTCGAGAATACTGGTGCAGATACCGCACCACCATAGTACTGCCCTGCTTTCGGATCGTTAATCAAAATAACTAATGCATAACGTGGATCGCTAATTGGTGCAATACCTGCTGTAAATGCCACATATTTATTAACATAGTGACCATTTTCAATTTTACGCGCTGTACCTGTTTTCACACCTACACGATACCCCTCAACCATCGCACGTTTATTTTTGATCGCGACTTTCTCTAACATGCCCACTACTTCTTTCGTGATTTTCTCAGAAAATACACGTTGACCAATGACTGGCGGATCGACTTTCGTGATAGAAAGCGGACGATAAATCCCGAAGCTACCTAAAGTAGCATAAGCGCGTGCAATTTGTAATGGTGTTGAAGTAATACCATAACCATAAGCTACCGTAGCTCGTTCGATATCCGCCCAACGTTTACGGTTTGCATTTAACACACCACGTTGTTCACCAATTAAGCCTAACTCTGTATCTTTACCCAAGCCTGCATTTTGGTAAGTTTCCATTAATGCAGAAGGTGGCATACGTAACGCAAGACGGCTCACACCACGGTTACTGGAGTTGATCAAAATTTCATCTAAGGTTTGTTGTGGGCGAGGTGCCACGTCGACAATTTCTTTACCACTTACGGTAAATGAACCTGTATTAATTACCTCATCACGTCTCACTGCGCCACGTTGAAGTGCGGTCAAAACAACGAAAGGTTTTACGGTTGAACCTGGTTCAAAGGTATCCGTAATCGCACGGTTACGTTTTAATTCATCTTTTACATTAGCCAAGTTATTTGGGTTGTAAGAAGGCGCTGTTGCCATTGCTAATACTTCACCCGTACGTACATCCACCAATACGGCTGTGCCTGATTCTGCTTTGTTCTCTGTTACCGCTTTTTTGATTTCACGATACACCATGGATTGTAACTTTTCATCAATACTTAAGGTGACATCTTGTGCATCGTATTTTTTCTCATCAGCAATATGTTCAACCACGTTACCACGTTTGTCTTTACGAACAACACGCGCACCGTCTTTACCCACTAACATTGAGTTGAAACTTGCCTCAACGCCTTCAATCCCTTTACCATCAATGTTGGTAAAGCCGATTAATTGAGCCGCTTCTTCTACACGTGGATAAAAACGACGTGGTTCAGTTTCTAATGAAATACCTTTAATTTTGAGGTCACGAATATAATTCGCTTTACTCGCTTCTACTTGACGTGCTAAATACAAGAAGCCTGATTTTGCATTTTTCTCAATTTTTTTCACCAACTCTGCAGGTGTCATATTTAATTCGTTAGCAAGGGCTTTGATTCGTTCTTTATCCTCTAATGCATTTTCTTTTAACATTAAACGAGGTTCAGCTACGATCGCACTCATCGGCACACTCACCGATAACAATTGACCATTACGATCTAAAATTGAACCACGAACAGAAAGGACGTCATCTTTACGTAATGAGCGTTTGTCCGCTTCACCAGAAAGGGTTTCAGAATTAACAGATTGCACATAAGCAGCACGAGCCACTAATGCGCCTAAGCCTAAGAAAATAAAACTTGTCGCGATGAGATAACGACCACGAAGGAAGCATTTCTCAAACACCATTTTCGGTTTGTTTGGTTTTACTGACGCAGGTTGAGCCAATTTTCTAATTGTTTTCTTTGGCTTTCCTGGTTTCTTAGAGGAATTAAATCTAACCATTTTATTCAAAATCCCTATTCAAAAATAACCACTTCTTGTTCACTTTGAACACGTTGCATTTTTAATGTACCAATTGCAATGGATTCAACTCTTGTATTATCACTTTCGGTTGCTTCTTGTAATTGCAAATTGCGATATTCGTTTTCAAGGGCTTGGTGTTGTAATATCAACTGCCCGTTTTCAGAAATTAAGCCTCGTGTTTGGTGGGTCATCCAAATCGTGCCCATTGCAGAAGCTAAAATTAATAAAAGTAAGACGACAATTAATTTATTAGAAGAAAAAATATCTTCAACGAGAATATGTTGTAAAGGATAACGTTCGCTATTTTCTAACATCTTATTTCACCCTTTCCGCTATACGTAACACCGCACTTCTTGAACGTGGATTCGCTGAAATTTCTACCTCACTTGGCTGAATCGCCTTACCAATGATTTTTAATTTTTGATTACGTTGAATTTGATCTTCACGTAGTGGTAAGCCTCTCGGAATATCCTCGCCTCTGCTTTGCTTACGCATGAAATGTTTTACCATTCTGTCTTCAAGTGAATGGAAACTGATAATCGATAAACGCCCTTCTGGTGCCAACATATCTAATGCAGAATTTAATACACTTTCTAACTCATCTAATTCCGCATTAATATAAATTCGAATGGCTTGGAAACTACGAGTCGCTGGATGCTTATGTTTATCTTTAAACGGCACAGCTTGAGCAATTAATTCAGCGAGCTGAGAAGTACGACTTAAACATTCTGTGCCATTTTTGACCGCACTTTTATTGAATTCTACGATGGCAGTCGCAATTCGTTTTGCAAAACGCTCTTCACCAAAGGTTTTTAACACCCAAGTCAAATCATCAACGGATACTTGTTTTAGCCACTCTGCCGCTGATAAACCTTGTGTGGTATCCATGCGCATATCTAACGGGCCATCTTTCATAAAACTGAAACCACGCTCTGCTTCATCAAGCTGTGGAGATGACACCCCTAAATCCAGCAAAATGCCGTCAATTTTACCAACTAAATCGAGTTTTTGACAGATATCTGGAATGTGAGAAAAGCTATTATGTTCAATATGAAAACGAGGGTCTTGAATTTTTTCAGCTTCAGCAATCGCACGAGGGTCGCGATCAATAGCAATTAAACGACCATTTTCAGAAAGTTGGGAGAGAATTAGACGAGAATGACCACCACGACCAAAGGTACCATCGATATAAATTCCATTTTCTTTCAACGCCAAACCATTCACCGCTTCGTGAAGCAAAACCGTGATATGTTCAGGTGCAGAAAAGGAATTTTGCGTAGTCATAAGTAAAAAGTAAACGTTAAATCAAAATCGATAAAGAAGATAGAGCGGCGCAAGCACCGCTTATCCTGCTAGTGCTGCTGTTCTATAATGACAGCATTTTTAGTTCTTCAGAAGCTCCGAATTCAGCACTTGAGCCAATTTCGATATCTTCATCAATTTGTGCATACCATTCGGTATCACTCCAAATTTCAAATTTGTTCAACTGCCCGACCAACATTAAGCCTTTTTCTAATTTTGCGTGTTGACGTAATGGACCACTTAATAAGATACGACCTTGCGCATCCATTTCACATTCAGTGGCATAACCGAGCATAACACGTTGTAAACGGCGTTGATTTGGGTCAAAGTTGGAGAGTGAAAGTAGTTTTTGTTCGATTTTTTCCCACTCATCTAAAGGATAAAGCAATAAACAAGGCTGACGAATATCAACGGTACAAACCATTTGGCCTTGGTTCTTTTCCATGATTTCAGCACGATAACGAGTAGGAATCGCTACACGACCCTTCGCATCTAAATTTACCGCTGCTGCACCACGAAACATTTTTCTACCTTTAAACGTTTATTTTTAGAAAAATTAGCAGAATTCTCCACAAAATTCCACTTTTCACCACTTTGCGTAAGTTTATCGGTTGTAGCCTTAACTTGCAAGCAATTAAAACGTAAAGATTGGTAAATTTTAGTAATAAAATAAACAAAAAAACCGTTTGAGGTTTTCCTCAAACGGTTTTTCAATTTTTAACTCAATTTGACTAGTTATTTACATAAGCTTCTTCGTCACGTGCACCTAATGGTTTAAGCTGTGTGAAGAATAATACTAAACAAAGAGCTGTTAAACCTAAGCCGATATAAACAGATAATTGATAGTCTAAACCGAAACCAATTTTGTTGTATGCTAGGTAAGTGAAACATACTGTACTGATAAATACCGCAGGAATTGTACATACCCAGTGGAATTTATTATAACGGTATAAGTATGCTGCTGCAGTCCATAACATTACCATCGCTGTGGTTTGGTTTGCCCAAGTGAAGTAACGCCATAAGATTGAGAAGTCGATTTTTGATACGATAAAACCAAGCGTAAATAATGGAACAGCAATCATTAAACGTTTAGCTAAGGTTTTTTGTTCTAAGTTGAAGAATTCTGCAATAACAAGACGTGCCGCACGGAATGCTGTATCGCCTGATGTAATAGGAAGAACAACCACACCTAATACTGCAAAAATACCGCCGATAAAACCTAAGAAGTGGATAGAAGAATCATAAACCACTTTAGAAGGAGAACCTGCTTTAATTGCAGCTAATAAGTCTGGTAAAGAATCATAGAAACTTAAACCAACCGCACACCATACTAATGCAATCACACCTTCACCGATCATCGCACCGTAGAAAATGAAACGAGCTTCTTTTTCGTTTTCAGTACAACGCGCCATTAACGGGCTTTGTGTTGCGTGGAAACCAGATAATGCACCACAAGAGATTGTTAAGAACAAGAGTGGCCATAATGGTAAATCTGCACGGGTTTCAAAGTTTTGGAAGAATTTCTCAAAAGACATACCGTCCACAGAACGATAGAAAGAAATTGGGTCTGCTGAGCTAAGATCTGCACTTACTAAACCATATACCATACCTACAGACATAAAGAGTAATAATGCACCGAAGAATGGGTAGATACGACCGATGATTTTATCAACTGGAAGTAATGTCGCAAGAA
>ERZ772932.1096-NODE-1096-length-13365-cov-9.320511_pt1 | contig 13365 bp, 8 predicted proteins | sample MGYA00511684_ERZ772932 | MGnify/ENA primary metagenome ERZ772932 (study PRJEB29015, sample SAMEA2738078) | human oral metagenome | biome: human oral; feature: human-associated habitat; material: saliva | place: China | collected 2210 ...
AGCTTGGCGCGCAGTTCGCGGCGAGAAATCTTACCCACGTTCGTGGTGGGCAGCTCCTGCAGAACCTGCACGCGCTCGGGAATCTTGAAGTCGGCGAGCTTCTTCGAGGTGAAGAACTCGTGCATCGTGCGGCGCGGGTTTTCACCCAGGTCGGCGCCTTCCTGCGGCACAATGACCAGGCCCACGCGCTCGCCCACGGTCTCATCCGGGATGCCCAGAACCACGGCGTCAAAAACGTCGGGGTGGGTCAGCGCCAGCTCTTCAATTTCGTCCACGGCAATCTTCTCGCCATTGCGGTTGATCTGGTCCTTCGCGCGGCCGGTCACCTCAAGGTACTTGCCGGCAACTAGGCGCACAATGTCGCCGGTGCGGTAGAAGCCGTCCTCGGTGAAGCCGTAGCGGTTCGCGTTCTCCTCCAGGTAGTAGCCGCGAATCGTGTACGGGCCGCGGGTGAGCAGGTGGCCGCTCTCGCCGCGCTTAACCGGCTGGTCCTGATCATCAACAATCAGAATTTCATCGTCAGGACTAATCGGGTAGCCCTGAGTCCTCAGACGCATCTCAATCGGGTCGGTCGAGCGGGTGTAGTTCACCAGGCCCTCAGCCATGCCGAACACCTGCTGAACGGTGCAGCCGAGCACGGACTCGATCTTGCCTGCAACCGCCGGAGCCAGCTTCGAGCCGCCCACCTGCAGGGTCTGCAGGGAGGGCAGGGACACGTCGCGCTTCTCCGCGGAGGCGACCCACGCCTGAGCCAGCGGCGGCACCAGCGCGGAGGTGGTCACACCCTCCATCTCAATGAGGTGGAACGCAGTCTGCGGGGACGGATCCGCCGCAAACACCAGCTTGCCGGAGGCGCACATGACGCCCAGAATACCGGGCGAGCTCATCGTGAAGTTGTGCGCGGCGGGCAGCACCACGAGCATGGTCGTGTTGTTGTTCAGCTTGCAGATATCGACCGAGCCGCGCACCGAGTACAGGTAGGCGGCGTGGGTGCGAGGAATCAGCTTCGAAATGCCGGTCGTACCGCCGGAAAGCTGCAGGAACGCCACCTGCTCGCTCGCGCGCTGGTTCTCGGTGTTCTGAACGACGCCGGGCACGAACTCTTCAGCGAGCTCCTTGTCGGTCAGCGGGGTCAGCGGCTCGGCAACGTCAATAGCGACCGGCGGCTCCTGGGAGTTCTTGCGCAGCTCGGCGGCAACGTCCTCGTGCAGGGCGGCGAAATCTGCGCCGGGGGTCAGCGAAGAGAACACGTGCGCCGCCGCGTCGGTGCGGGTCGCAAAGTGCACGAGCTCGGTGGTGCGGTGCTGCGGCAGGCAGAACACCGGCAGAGCCGCCGCCCAGAAAATACCCAGCAGGTACACCAGGTACTCGGCAGTATTACCCAGCTGTAGCAGCACGCGGTCACCGGGCTGCACGCCAGCCTGAACGAGGCGCGCCGCAGCGGCACGACCTGCCGCCTCCAGCTCACCGTAGGAGAGGCGAATCTGCTGGGGCTTGCCGTCCTCATCGAGCTGCGCGTGCGAAATCGCCACGAGCGCCGGGAAGTGCGGCTTTGCGCGGCAGGCATCCAGCAGGAACTCGGGGATGGTCTGGTCAATCCAGTAGCCAGCTTCGCGGTACTTCGCGGCAAAAGACTCGGGGATGAGCGGTGTGGGGGCCAGGGGGCTACGTTCTACGGTCATCTTCTCTCGATTTCTGTGTCGTTTGCGGTTTCTATAGCGCTCACGTGCTGCGTGCGTTCGCAGCGTGATGCCATCTCGTCAATGAGGGCGGGTGTACAGCCTACGCCGGGTACCTTTCGGTACCCCTCGCGGCGCGGTAGTACTGCGCTCTTCTTAGGCTGTACTTCTCTAGGATACGGGCGCGGCGGTGTTTACCCTAACGGGGCACCCCGCACGCCCACCATACGGGGTGTGCTCTACCCGGGCGGAGCCCTAGGCTACCTCTCGCTGGTCCTCTTCAGAGCCTGGCTCAGTGCGTTCAGCCTCCCGGCTGGCAGCAATAATACGTTCCAGGGCTGGCACAATCGCACCGCGCCAGCATGCATAATCGTGACCGCCGTTGAAGGTCGTGCACCGCACTCTCTCCAGGCCCAGCTTTTCTAGACGCGCCTTCAGCTCGCGGTGAGGAGGCACCAGAACCCACTCCTGCTCCCCCACCTCAATCTCAAGGTACAGGTGGCGCAGACGATCAATCTCGCCCGCCGCCTCCAGCTCGTCCAGGCGGTCCATGACCTGCGGCTGCCACAGCGACGAAGACTGCGCGATTGCACCACCAAACGCCTCCGGACGGCTCAACACCGCCAACAGGGAGGACAAGCCGCCCAGGGACTGACCGTTAATCACAATGTTCTGCGGCGCAGTCTTAATGCCGTGCACCGCCTCCAAGTGCGGGAACGCAATCTCCACCAGGTAGTCGGCAATCGGGTTGTCACCGTTCAGTTCCTTCCAACGGTTCTCACGACCGCCAGAGTGCAGGAAGAACACGTGCATCGCCGGAATACGGCCCGCCTCATGGGCGCGGTTGAGGGTCTGCTCCATGCCCTGGCTGAACCACATCTCACCGTCGAACTGGATGAACAGCGGCGCATCCGGGGCGGGATCCCCCACACGACCGAGCACGTACTGGTGACCGTCAGAGGTCTGCATCCACTCGGGGGCGGGCAGCGCGTCAATCTCTTCCTGAGTCAGGATGAACTCCTGCACCGGCGCGTGCTCAAGCTGCACCACACCCATGCAACGACCGATGCGGTTGCACACGGTCTCGGGGTTCAGCGGGTCACCCTCGCCGGAGTCCAGGGCGGCGCGCAGGCGCACCTGGTCGTCATCGCCCAGCCAGGCGGGGCGCTCGCCGGGCAGCGCCGGCAAGAAGTTGTAGGAGGCACGCCAGGTAGTTTCCATCTGCATGCTCAGCTGCCACCAGCCGGTGCCCTCGATGCGGGCCATGAGGGAACGGTCAAGGTTCTTCTCATCGGTCAGGCGGTTGATGAACATGAGCACCTGCTCCGCCTGCTCGTTGTAGTACAGGAAGGTGACGATGCGCTCGTTCTCACTGATGCTGCCGTCGTCAAGATGCACCGGCTCGATGATGGGGGTGCCTTCGGAGACGACCTCAACGATGCGGGCGTTCAGCTCTTCGGGGCTGACCGCCTCGGCGATGAGGGCGCTGATGAGGGGGCTGTCCACGCGCGGTGCCGGTACAGGGCGCGGGATCTTGGGAGGGCTCGGGCGCACAGCCGGCGCAACGGTACGAGGCTGCGCAGAAGCAACCTGTGCAGACGCAGCCTGTTCAGAAGTGCGCTGTTCAGAACTGTTCTGCGCGGGAACGGTCGCGGTGGGTTCGTGCTCGCCCAACGGTTCCTCCTTGGTCTGTGGAAACACTCAATCGGTGAGAATCGGTGAGGAGGCGCATTATCGTTAGTTAGCCTCTACTACCTCACTCTATGGTATCCCTTACCCAAACTCCAGCCAAAGGGAAAAATGAAAGAACCAAAAAATGACAAGAATGACAGCCAGCACACGCTCCTCAAACCCAAACACGAAGCCGCCACGTAGTCATCTCAGCCCCGCCCAGACCGGCTCAGCCCCCCTCCCAGGCCAGCTCAGAAGTTAAAAGAGATGAGGCACCGAGACCGTGCATCAAACCTCTCAAGTTACAACTTTCAAAGTCTCATGCGGCAGTCTCGGTGCCTCATCTACGGGTTCCCAAAATGGAACCTACCCAGTGCTCGGATCCGTTCATGCGTCAAAGACGGGCGAGCACCGGGTAGGCGCCCTACGCGCAGGGGATCCTGGGTCCCTCAGATCCTAACGTTCGCTGCTTGGCGCAATGCCGAGCTTTTCCAGCCGTACTGAGACGGTTGGCGCAAACTCCCACGCGGCTTAGGGGCGAAAACTACTCGCTTTCGCGGGCCGCCGAAATAGCGTCAGCGGCAATATGAATTGTTTGGTTCTCCTTCGGAATCACCAAAGGGGTACCAGTGCACGGATCAGGAATAATGACCGATTGCAGGTCAAAAACTTCCTGAATAAGTTCCGGTGTAATTATTGCACGCGGATCACCCTGAGCGATAATCCGGCCCTGCTTCATTAACACAACATGAGTAGCATACCTGAAAGCAAGGTTCAGGTCATGCAACACCACGGCTACAGTCCGGCCTTCGGAATGCAATTTCTTCGTCAGGTTCAGCACCTCAATCTGGTGCGTGATATCCAGGTAGGTGGTCGGCTCATCGAGCAGAATCAGCGGGGTCTGCTGCGCCAAAGTCATGGCGATCCACACACGCTGACGCTGACCGCCCGAGAGCGCCTCAATAGGACGCTCAGCAAGCTCCAGCACGTTCGCCGCCTGCATCGCCTCCACGCAGGCTCGCTCGTCCTCATCGGACCAGGAACGCAGCAGCGACTGGTGCGGGTAGCGGCCGCGCGCCACCACATCCGCCACGGTCACGCCGCTCGGCGCCTCCGGGGTCTGCGGCAGCATCGCCAAAATCTTCGCGATGGCACGGGACTTCATCTGCGGCAGCGGGGTGCCATCCAGGCGAACCTCACCCTTCTTGAGCGGGTTCACGCGGGCAAGAGCCTTCAAGGTGGTCGACTTGCCGCAGGCGTTCGGGCCCAAGATGACGGTCAGCTCCCCCTCCGGCACCTGAAAATCTACCCCGTTGAGCACCGTATGCTCACCGTAGGCAACCACCATGTTCTCGCCTTCAAGGCGGGTCGTCACACTAGTGTTCACTAGCTCTTCTTCCTTTCGAGGTAAATCAGGTAAATCAGGTACAGGCCGCCAATCGCGCCGGTCACCACACCCACCTGAATGATGCGTCCGGGAACAGCGAAACGGCCAATCAGGTCGGAGCCGAGCACCATGAGCGCGCCCATGAGTGCCGCGGAGGTGAAGCCCACCCCGCCACTGCGGGCGAGAGTCTTCGCGATGTGCGGTGCCGCCAGGGCGACGAAGGCAATCGGGCCGGTCGTCGCGGTCGCCAGCGAAACCAGAAGCACACCGATGAACAGAGCCGCCACACGGTACGCGTTCACGCTCACACCCAAACCGGATGCCACCTGGTCACCAAAACGAATCGCGCCCAGCGGGCGGACCAGCATCAGCAGCAGCGGAGTCACCACGAGCAGCAGACCCAGCAGCGCGTAGGTACGCTCCCAGGTGATGTCATTGAGCGAACCGGCAAGCCAGGACGCCGCGGTCTGCGCCTGAGTCAGCGAAGCACGCACCACCAGCAGCGAATTAAACGCCGCCAGGGTCGAACCCACGCCAATACCGACCAGCACCAGACGGAAACCGTGCAGACCCGTGCGGCGCGTCAACAACCACACCAGCACCGAGGTAGCCAAGCCACCAACCACAGCGCCCAGAGCAACCTCAACGGGACCGGAATTGAACACAATAATCTGCAACAGCGCACCGGTCGCGGCGCCATTCGTGAAACCGATAATATCCGGCGATCCCAGGGCATTACCCGAAATCACCTGGAAAATCGCACCCGACAGACCAAGTGCCGCACCCACCAGAAGCGCCGCCACAATACGCGCCGCACGCTGCTGAGCGAAAGCCACCGTAATCTGCTTGCCCTCACCCAGCAACGCCGGGATCACCTTATCCGGGGCGATATTGTAGTCACCCTGCAACATGCCCCAAAACGCCAGCGCCGCAATCAGCACCACCAACGCCACATTCAGGATCAGTACGCGCCACGGCACCTGGGCACTCACAGGACCGCGCACCGTCAGCACCGGGCGGCCACCCAAATCGCGGCCGCGACGACGCGCCGAACGATTAGCGGGGGTGGTGGCGGTCGCCATCGAAAGAGCGGAAGAATTCGACATTAGAGAGCCTCCACCTTACGACGAGTCATCAAGAACAAGAACACCGGGGCACCGGCAAGAGTCGCCACAATACCCACCTGAGTCTCCTGCGGAGCCACCAGCACACGCGCCAACACGTCAGCACACAGCAGCCACACCGGACCCAACAGCGCCGAACCATAATTCACCCAGCGCACATCATTACCGAGTAGGGCACGCACCACAAACGGCACCGCCAAACCCACAAAACCAATCGGACCCACCGCAGCAGTCGCAGCACCGGCAAGCACCGTCACCGCCAGCAACGTCAAATTCTGGGTCGTACGCACACTCACGCCGAGGCTGGTCGCCGCCTCCTCGCCCATACTCAGAGCATTAATCGCAGGAGCCACAAAGAACGCCACCAGCACACCCAGCACAATCACCGGACCCACCGTCGAAGCGATATCCATACCGCGGCCCTCCAGCGAACCGGCAACCCACACACGGAACTCGTTATACGCATCCTGATCAGCCAAAATCAAGCCCTGCGCAATCGCCGACAGTGCAGCAGAAATCGCCACACCCGCCAACGCAAGCTTCACAATCGACCCGTCACGACCACGACCCAGCGTATACACCAGCACCGCAGCCAACGCGCCACCAATCGTCGCAGCAACCATGTACTGCCAAATACCCATCACACCAAAAACCACCACGGAAGCAATCACAGCCACCGCAGCACCGGCATTCACACCCATCAGACCGGGCTCAGCCAACGGGTTACGGGTCAACGACTGCATCAACGAACCGGCAACCGCCAACGCGGCACCCGCCGCAAGACCCACCAGGGTACGCGGAATACGCTGCTCCATCACAATCGTCTGCGCCTGCTCAGAAGCAGTGCCATTGAAAACAGCCAGAACCTGATCCGGCGGAAGATTATTCGATCCGAACAGCAAAGAAGCAGCCACAGCCCCCACCAAAAGCACCGCAAACAAGAACAGAAAAGCCAGGCGCTTACCCAACTTCTGCCCCTGAATCACAGAACCCTGACGGGACGTACTCTCCTGCTGAACATCTCGGGACAATGAGCTCGTGCGGGCCACTATGCTCCTTATGTTCGATACAAGAAAACAGGGAGGCACACCCGGCACCCCACAGGAGGGGCACCCGGCACACCGGTAAATAACGAGAGAAACGCCGGAGCGGGCGAGGTACTCCCCCACCCACATCCGACGTTATGTCTTAGCGCTTACGGGTCAGTAGCAGCGCAGCGGCAGCCACCACGCTCACGCCCAGAACCACCACGCCAATCCACGGGAACGCAGCACCGTAAGTCACAGTCTGCACGGTGGATGCGGTGTTAGCCGAAGCCGAAGCGCTCGGGCTCGACGCAGTACCGCGTGCAACAGCCGAAGAGGACGCGCTCGCCGAAGCGGTCGCCTTCTTCTGGGCATTTGCAGACGCCGAAGCAGCGGGAGCGGCGGAAGAACCAGAAGATGCGGAGGTATCGGAAGAGCCAGCTTCCGCGTTCAGGCGGTCGTACTCCTCCTTGGTGATGGTGTTGCCGTCAGCGTCGGTGTAGACGGTCTCAGCCTCAGCCGCGCCGCCAGCCGAACCATTCGAGGAACCGTTCGAACCGCCGTTGGACGAGGACTCATTGGAATCGTTAGAGCCCTGAGCCTCGTCTGCAGAGTCGGAGTTATTAGAGTTCGAGCCGCCGTTCGAGGAACCACCGTTGCTCTTCGAGCTGGACGAGCCACGGTTCGAGGAAGAACCCGAAGAGTTCGAGGAGGAGTTATCCGAGCCACCCTCGCCCACCACGGTGAACTCGGGGCTGCGGTTGGTGTACGCCTCGGTACCCAGGTACTTGCCGTCCTTGTCACGCTTCTCGCCGGTCGCAAGGAAACGCAGAGTGTGGGTGCCAGGGCCAACATCCGGCAGAACGAAGGAACCGGAGACGTTGCCGTTGCTATCGGTCTTCTGCTGGTGCACCACGCACGCGCCCTGAGCAGCATCGGAGGGGCACAGGTCGCCGTCGTCCACTTTCACGGACACCACAGTATTCGCGGGGAAGCCGCTCACGCTAAAGGAAATCACGCCGTGCTCGCTCACCGAGGAGGAAACGGTCGAGGAGGTGCCGGGGGTAGATGCCTTCGCACCGCCCGGAGGCAGAGCGGATGCGGTGCCAACACCCAAGCCAAGCGCCAGGGTTGCTGCGGCGCAGGCGGTCAGCGCCTTAGAGGTCAGGGATGCCTTCGGGGCTCCCGAAAAAGGTGCACGCATGGTGGTCCTTTCAAAAGTACCGGGGTCGAAGCTGAACGCTACCGAGTTCGTGTCAGTACAGTTCAGTAGGTCGGTGCAGTTCAGTAGGTTGCGACCCGAGTGGTTGGAGGGGCACCCGGTCCACGCCCCTGTTCAAGGGTGCAAGGTCAAGAGTGTGGAGCGTGAGCCGGTGCCGATATGAATGTGTGGTCAGAGCTTACTTCTTGAGAGAGCTTACTTCTTGGAGGCGCGCAACAGCAGAGCCGCAGCCAAAACCACCAGGCCAGCCGCCGAAAGCAGCAGGTTATTGGCGTTGTTGACCAGCCACTTGGTCAGACCGGTCAGCTCGGTACCCTCAATGACCGGGCCCTGCGCCTTGGTGCCTGCGGCGGAGCTCTGCGAGCCCTGGGCGTTCTGCGAGTTCTGCGAACCAGCGGCTGCCTTCACAGCCTTCTTTGCGTTGGCTTCGGTCTTCTGCACGGTGGCTGCCAGGTTCTTCTGCGCGCCCTGAACCTTCGCCTTAGCCTGCACGCGGTTCACAACCGGAGCGGTGCTCTGCGAGAGGGCGGCGAGGGATGCGTCCACGTCGGTAGCGCGGGTGCTGATGCGGCCGCCCGCGTTACGCATGGGCACAGGTGCCGTGGAGGTTGCGGTTGAGGGGTGCTCGTTCAGCTCTTCGACCAGCTGGTCGGAGGCGTCCTGCTCATCGCGGGAAAAATCCTGACGAGGGGTAATAGCACGTTCCACGGTCATGTCTGCAAAACCGAGCACCGCATTTTCAGCACCCTGGTTGCCGTTGTGCACGACCACACGGTAGGTGGCGGCTGGCATGCTCACGCTGGTTTCATAGCTGAAGCTACGGTTGCCGTCCAGACGCTTCCAGCCGGAGCCGTAGAGGGTCTGCGGGGAGTTACCGAGGTAGGTCGCGGCGTACACCCAGGTGCCCGGTTCAGCGTTCGGCACGGTCACGGTCACGGTGGAACCGTCACGGCTCACCTGCACGCCATTACCAGCGGTCAGTTCGGAGGCGTTGACCGGCTCGGGTGCGTCACCGGGGGCGTACTCGCCAATGGTGAAGGTCGTGTTGATGCCGCCCTGGCTGTTGGCGCCGCCGTAGGTTCCGGATCGGTCACCCTCACGCAGGCTACCGGTCAGCAGTCGCAGGGTGTGCTCACCGGAGGCGTACTTGGCGGCGTCTTCATCATTTTTGAAGGCTGCGTTTGCGCGGGTGGGCAGGTCAATCCAGGTGTCGATATGGCCGTTTTCATCGGGGGTGATAACAGCCCAGATGGTGCGGTTATCGTTGACCGCGGTGGCGTCGTTACGGGATACCTTGCCGTCGTCAATCTTCAGACCGATAACGGATGCCTTCTTGTCTTCGGGGTTGCACCAGCCGTCACCGGTCAGGTGCAGCTTGCCACCCTGAACCGCCTTGGGGTTCTCGATGGTCAGGCGCGGGGTGAAGGAGTCGTCAGCGGGGGCGCAGGTTTTCGAGTCTTCGCTGGGTGCGGGGGTAGGGTCTGCGGTTGCGCTCGGCTCGGGGGTCGGCTCGGGGGTCGGCTCAGCGGTAGCGCTTGGCTCGGGGGTCGGCTCAGCGGTAGCGCTCGGCTCCGCAGTAGGCTCTGCAGTCGCAGAAGGCTCAGCGGTTGCGCTGGGCTCAGTGGTGGGCTCTGCAGTCGCAGAAGGCTCTGCAGTCGCAGAAGGCTCTGCGGTCGGTGCGGGGCTCGGAGCCGGGTCGCTCAGCGTAATATTCTGCGACACAGATACACGACGGTCGTAGGTGTTGCCGTCCGCATCCACACCGCCCAGGGAGCCAGAAAGCACCTGAATACGGTGGCTGGTACCCTCCACGGTCCAGCCCTTGCTCTTCAGCTGCTCAGCGGTCAGACCGGTGTTTTCGGGGGTCGGCAGGGATACCTCAACCTCGAAGGTGCCGTCCTCTTTAGCGGTTCCCATGAAGTTTGCGGGCGAGTTGCCGCCCTCATTGGTGAGCGGGTTACGTGCCTGGTGAGCCTCATCCGGCAGGGCGTCGAGGAACTTCACGGCAAACACTGCGCCGCGGCCGGGAGCAGTGCTGGTGAAGCCGGTTCCGCGCAGCACGAGCTTACCTTCGCGCCACTTCTCGGTGGAGATGGTCACGGTAGCCTTATCCGCCTGCTGGGTTGCGGCGGGGGCGTCCGCGTAAGCGATGGTGGTACCGGTCAGAGCGGCTCCGGGGGTGATGAGCGCGCCAGCGAGAGCCACGACGGCACCATAGCGGGCTGCGGTGCGTGCGGGTCGAGTTTCGGTCATTGTGGTCCTTGAGGATGGTGTGGTGGGTCGTGCATCCCCTTCCCGCCGCGGGTCTAGGGTGCGGCGGGAAGGGGGTTCAGGAAGCTTCAGCGGGTGATTGCTTCACGGGGTGTTTAGAACACGGCGTTTAGAGCGGAAGCGCCTTCTTGACGTCTTCAACAATGCCTTCGAGCAGCAGCGGGCCGCCGGTGGAGGTCCACTTGGAGCCGTCCACGAGAATCACGTGGTCGTCCTTGACTGCCTTCAGGTTGGTGAAGCCGGAGGTTTCCTTCGCCTTGTTCAGTGCTTCTTCGGCGCCCTGCAGGCCTGCGGAGCCCTGCGCGTTCGGGTTCTGCTGGCTTGCGCCGCCGAGGGTGCCCAGGAACATGTAGTCCGCGTCGATGCTTGCCAGGTTCTCCAGGGAGACGGGCTCGGAGTGGCCCTGGCCGTTGCGGTCCTGTGCCTCGGGGCGCTTGAGGCCCAGGTCGTTGAGCACCTGACCGGCGGGCAGTTCCTTGAGAATCAGTGCGGGGCCGTTGCCTGCCCAGCGGACGATGGAGAAGGTCTTGTCGCCGTACTTGGGGGCGAGCTGCTCCTTCAGCGCTGCGGCGCTTGCCTCGTATGCCTTGATGACCTCTTCGCCCTTGTCAACCATGTTCATGGCGTTGGCGACGTTGCGGAAGTTGATGCGCCAGTCGCCGCCCGCGTAGCCGCAGTAGACCACGGGGGCAATCTTCTTGAGGGTTTCGTAGGCGTCGGAGCGCTTGTCCACGCCGGTGGAGTCGACGAGGATCAGGTCGGGATCAAGGTTGCCAATCTGCTCGTAGTTGACCTGTGCGACGGTGCCGATGATCTGCACGCCCTTGGCGCGGTCGGCGAGGTAGTTGGGTACGCCGGACTGGCCGCGGCCGGAGACGGAACCGACGGGGGTCACGCCGAGGGCGAGCAGGCCGTCGAGGGTGGGTTCGGAGAGGACGATAACCTTCTGCGGGTTGACGGGAACTTCTACATTCTCGTCATCGATATCCTTGATGGTGCGGGTGCCGCTGTTACCGCCGGAGGTGGAACCGCCGGAAGTGGTGGTCGTGGTGGTCTCGCTGCTGCATGCCGCGAGGGCGAGAGCAGCCGAGGAGGCGAGCGCCAGGCCGAAGAAGGCGCGGCGGTTAACGCCCGGTGCGCCCTGGTTTTCGGTGTCGGTCAGCTCGGTTCGGTTGAAAGACATAGTTCCCCCTAGATATGACTAAACTATACCTAACCTTACAGATATCTGAGTGTTACATCAAGACGCGTTCTGTTTGTTTTCTCAGACCGTCAGGATGCCCGGTTTTGCCGCGGAATTCCGCGGGTAACATATTTCACTCTTTGTCACAGTCTTGCTGACACTATGTCGCTTAAATGGGTGGCTCTCCCCACCAGTTTTCGCTATGAATCTGCGGCAGTTGAGAAGCGTTGAGAAAGCAGAACACGCACAACGCCCCGCCGCGAAAAACCGCGACGGGGCGCTCTTCACAACGGGTCGTTGAGGCTTTATAGATGCCGGGCACCATTACTGCCCAGCACCATTATTGGCGGGCACCATTACTGCCCAGTACAGTTACCGGCGTGCACCGCTAGTGGCGACAACCACAACCGGTGCCGGAACGCTTGACCGATGCAGCCGCCGCACGCAGGGAGGCGATCGCCGCCTCCGGGCCGCCGAGTGCCTCGTCCACGCCGTAGACCGAGCTGCCGGCAACGAAGCAGGTTGCGCCTGCCTCCGCGGCACGCAGGATGGTCTCTTCGGTGATGCCGCCGTCCACCTGCACTGTCACCGGCAGGTTCGCGCCCTCAATCGCCTTGGCGGCGCGGGCGATCTTCGGCAGGGTCACGTCCAGGAATGCCTGGCCGCCGAAGCCCGGTTCCACGGTCATGATCAGCAGCATGTCCAGTTCGCTGAGCATGTCCAGGTAGGGTTCCACGGCGGTTGCCGGGCGCAGTGCCATACCCGCCTTCGCGCCCTCAGCACGCAGGGTGCGCGCCAGTTTGATGGGAGCGATAGCCGCCTCCGCGTGGAAGGTCACCGATTCGCAGCCCATGCTGGCGTATTCGGGTGCCCAACGGTCGGCGTCCTCAATCATCAGGTGCACATCGAACGGCACCGGGGAGATTTCACGCAGACGCTTGACCACCGGCGGGCCCCAGGTGAGGTTGGGGACGAAGTGGTTGTCCATCACGTCAATATGCGCGGCGTCTGCGGTGGAAATGCGCTCCAGCTCGCGCTGCAGGTTCGCGAAATCCGCCGAGAGAATCGACGGGTTAATGGCAATACCCATGGGGTTCCTTTCAAATCCGTGCCGTATGGCGAATGGTGCTCGGCGGTGAAGCGGCTAGTTCTTACGCAGCAGGGCGAGGAACATGGCGTCGGTTCCGTGCACGTGCGGCCACAGCTGTGCGGTGGTCGGGTTCTGCGAAGCCTTCACGGCCGGGGCGCCCTTCTTGACCTTGATCTCGGGGGTGTGGCCGGGGTCCTTCTCCCCCGCCAGCACGCTCACGGGTTCGCCATTCGGGCCCTCGGTGTGCAGGGCAACTTCGCGCAGTGCGGCGGCGGAATCGAGCAGGCTGACCGCACCGCTTTCGAGCACCTCAGCCACAATATTCTGGGTTTCTGCCGCGTGCGGTGAGCAGGTCACGTAGGCAATCACGCCGCCGGGGCGGGTCGCCTCAATGGCTGCGTCCAGGAGCTGACGCTGCAGGGGCAGCAGCTCTGCAATATCGCGCGGGGACTTGCGCCAACGCGCCTCGGGGCGGCGGCGCAGGGCACCCAGACCGGAGCAGGGCACATCCACCATGACGCGGTCGAACAGCTGACCGGGTTCAATAGAGCCGGGCAGGTTGGAGGCGTTCTTGCGCAGGGTCTCGCGGATCTGGCGGCCGTCGCCGGTGAGTACCGTGTAGCTGTCCTCGGGCAGGGGGCGCATGGAGGATTCCACGAGCTGGGCGCGGTGCGGTGCCGCCTCGTTGGCGACCAGGGATGCGCCGCGCTGAA
>ERZ772932.1098-NODE-1098-length-13319-cov-4.214038_pt1 | contig 13319 bp, 14 predicted proteins | sample MGYA00511684_ERZ772932 | MGnify/ENA primary metagenome ERZ772932 (study PRJEB29015, sample SAMEA2738078) | human oral metagenome | biome: human oral; feature: human-associated habitat; material: saliva | place: China | collected 2210 ...
TCTTTACCTTTTTCTCTAATCTTAATCTTACTATTTGCCTTGAGAAGTTTACGACACCATGTATGTCCATAAAGATAACCTTCGCTTCCACTCATAGTTTCCACCGTCAGGGAGTCCACTTCCCCGGAAAAAAACATACTATGGGGAGTCAATACTTTCAGTTTTACACTATTCATAAATTCCCCCTTCTATAATTATCTCAGTTTCTTATGATATATCAAAAGTCTTACTTACCAGCATATTGCTAATATTGCTATAGTTATTTCTCACCTTTACTCTTATTATATTTTTCCACAACCTCATCTATGCTGCCGGCAAACAAAAACATCTCCTCAGGAATATTATCATGAATACCTTCCAGAATTTCCTTAAAACCCTTTACCGTTTCTTTCACAGGGACATATTTCCCCTTAATACCGGTAAACTGTTCTCCCACAGTAAATGGCTGGGACAGGAATCTCTGTATCTTCCTCGCTCTTGACACCGTCATCTTATCTTCTTCCGAAAGCTCATCCATGCCGAGAATTGCAATTATATCCTGAAGTTCTTTATACTTTTGCAAAACCTGTTGAACTCCACGAGCTGTTTCGTAATGCTCATCACCTATGATAAGGGGATCGAGAATTCTGGAAGTCGAAGTCAAAGGATCCACCGCAGGATAAATTCCAAGCTCTGTAATGGAGCGATCAAGTACTGTTGTTGCATCAAGATGAGCAAATGTGGTGGCAGGAGCAGGGTCTGTTAAGTCATCTGCCGGAACATATACAGCCTGAACCGATGTAATTGAACCGTCTTTGGTTGAAGTAATTCTCTCCTGAAGTGCCCCCATTTCATTTGCCAGAGTAGGTTGATATCCTACCGCTGACGGAACCCTGCCCAAAAGTGCCGAAACTTCCGAACCTGCCTGGGTAAATCTGAATATATTATCTATGAACAACAGTACATCCTGTTTTTCCTTATCCCTGAAATGCTCAGCCATAGTTAGTCCCGTAAGTGCCACTCGCATGCGTGCCCCGGGAGGCTCGTTCATCTGACCAAACACCATTGCTGTCTTTTTTATTACTCCGGACTCAGTCATTTCGCCGTAAAGGTCGTTTCCCTCACGGGTTCTTTCTCCCACACCTGCAAACACCGAAATTCCTCCGTGCTCCGTCGCAATATTGTTAATAAGCTCCTGAATTAAAACAGTCTTTCCTACTCCTGCACCTCCGAACAAACCAACTTTTCCTCCCTTTGTATAAGGTGCAATTAAATCTATTACCTTTATTCCCGTTTCAAACATTTGGGAAGATGTATCCTGATCCTCAAAATCCGGTGCAGCCCTATGGATAGGTGCTAAATGCTTTGTAGCAACAGGTCCTTTCTCATCAATAGGTTCTCCCAATACATTGAAAAGTCTGCCGAGAACTTTTTCTCCCACAGGAATGCTGATAGGTCTTCCCGTATCCACAGCCTCCATTCCACGGGCGAGGCCATCCGTAGACGAAAGGGCAATGGTTCTAACCTCATCATCACCCTTGTGCTGAGCTACCTCTGCAACTATGGTTCTTCCATCCTCCATATCTATCTTTATTTCATTGAGAAGTTCAGGAAGTTCATCCGGATCAAATTTTATGTCTATGACCGGTCCAATTATCTCATGAATAATTCCTTTATTCAAAATCAGCCTCTCTTTCCCTATCCATTCTGTGCTTCCGCACCTGAAACAATCTCTATAATTTCATCTGTAATCTGTGTCTGCCTTGCGTGATTATACTTAATCTTGAGTACATTCAACATGTTTTCAGCACTTTCGTTGGCACTTTCCATGGCTTGTCTTCTTGCTGCATGTTCACAGGTGGCAGATTCTATAACTGCACTATAAATATTCATTTCTAAATATTTATACATCAAATATTCAAACACCTCGTCTACCGAAGGCTCAAATTCTGCATCGCTTACATTTCTTGATACCTTGTAGTTCCTAGATTCTATATCAATAGGCAAAATCCGTTTTTCTATAACTTCCTGTTTTAGTGAATTGATATAGGATGTATATACAAGTATAATTTCATCTATCTCACCTTTGAGATACTTGTCCATCAACGGCTCCGCCATTTCTATAACTGCATCGTAATCCATCGTATCGGCAGGAGGATCATGTTTATCTATAATCTCATAACGACGATTTTCAAAATGCTCTCTTCCTTTGCTGCCTATTGTAACAACCTTAGTTCCATTGCAGGCATCGGATACTGTTTCATCAACCTTTCTGATAACATTTCCGTTGAAACTTCCGCAAAGACCGCTGCTGCCGGTTATTACGATATAACAGCTGTTACTGATACTGCGTGTGCCTACCAGATATTCTTTGGGGATTTTATCCTGTGCATCAAAAACTTCTTCAATAGATTCCAAGACTCTTCCCAAATAGCTCCGGCTGTGTTCATATACAGACTTTGCTTTTCTAAGTTTAGAAGCAGAGACAAGCTTCATAGCATTGGTAATTCTCTCAGTGCTTCCGATACTTCTCATTCTCCGTTTGATACCCTGAATCTGTTCAGCCACTGATAAAACCTTCCTTTTTAAAAACATCAATTGCTTTATTTATAAGTTCTCTGCAGTTATCAGAAAAATCCCCTGTTGTACTAATTTCTCTTCTGACCTCAGGATAATGGTCGTCAACATAATGACAAAATTCATCTTCAAATCTGCTCAGGTCAGATATTTTGATATCGTCCAAAAATCCTGCTGCTGCCACATAGATTATTATAATCTGATGTTCAACATCAAGAGGTCTATACTGCCCCTGCTTCAAAATTTCCATTAACACAGCTCCGTGATCAAGCTTTTTTCTAGTTTCAATATCTATATCCGAACCGAATTGAGAAAAATTTTGAAGCTCTCGATACTGTGCAAGCATGAGTTTAACTTTGCCTGAAACCTTTTTCATTGCTCTTGTCTGAGCGTTACCTCCCACTCGAGATACAGAAATTCCTGCATTTATTGCCGGTCTTTGTCCTGAAAAAAACAGTTCGCTTTCCAGGAAAATTTGTCCATCGGTTATGGATATGACATTTGTAGGAATATATGCGGAAATATCATTTGACTGGGTTTCTATTATAGGAAGAGCTGTAATTGAGCCTCCCCCAAGCTCTTTAGACAATTTAGCAGCTCTCTCAAGAAGTCTGCTGTGCAAATAGAAAACATCCCCCGGAAAAGCCTCTCTCCCCGGTGGTCTGCGCAAAAGCAAAGACATAGTCCTATAAGCAACTGCATGTTTTGATAAATCATCATACACTATCAGAACATCCTTACCCTTATACATAAAATATTCTGCAATGGCACTTCCGGAATAAGGTGCAATATACTGCATAGGAGCCACCGCACTTGCCGTTGCCGAAACGACTGTGGTGTACTTCATTGCTCCTTTTTCTTCCAATGTATGAACCAGCTGAGCCACCGTTGACTGTTTCTGCCCGATGGCAACATAAATGCAAATTACATCTTTTCCCTTTTGATTCAAAATCGTATCTATGGCAATAGCCGTCTTTCCGGTCTGTCTATCTCCGATTATCAGTTCTCTCTGACCCTTTCCAATCGGAATCATGGAATCTATCGCTTTGATTCCTGTCTGCAAAGGTTCTTTTACCGGCTGCCTTGATAATACCCCGGGTGCAGGATATTCCACAGGTCTGAAATCTCCGGTATCTATAGCACCTTTTCCATCAATTGCATGACCTAATGCGTCTACAATCCTTCCTATCATCTTCTCTCCAACGGGAACTTCTACTATCTTTCCGGTAGGCTTGACAATATCACCTTCTTTAATCTTTCTATCGGAACCGAGGATAACAACTCCTACATTATCTTCTTCAAGATTCATTGCCATTCCGTAAACTTCATTTGGAAATTCCAGAAGTTCCCCCGACATACAATGACTTAAACCATATACTCTTGCTATCCCATTGCCTATTTCCATTACAGTACCGTAATCGGATATCTTCATGTCTCCGGTGTAATTTTTTATCTGTTCCTTTATTAAACCACTTATCTCATCCGGTTTTAAATTCATAGAAACCTCTCCTTATTTATCTTACCTTGATTATGCTCCGGTTAATCCGATTCAATTTTTTCTGAATGGTAGCATCAATAATCTTCCCCTCAACTAAGAGTTTGACACCTCCTATTATCTTCTTATCAATCTTATTATTCAGATGTATTTTCTTTTTAAAAAGTTTACCTGTTTCATCTTCAAGTTTTTCCATCTGCCCGGTATTTAGAGGATACACTGAATACACAACACCATAGCCCTCACCCCTTGCTTCATCATCAAGGTCATAATAAAACTTTGCCATTTTATGAAGTCCGTATAATCTTCCTTTATCTACAAGAATATACAGGAAGTTCAACAGCTCTTTCCGTATCTTCCCCTTAAATACCGATTCTACCATCTCTCTTTTCTTTGCGGAAGAAATTGCCGGATTAACCAAAACTCTTTGAAAATCCTTTTCTCCTCTAAAGATATGGTCTACTTCAAGGAGTTCATCTCGAATTTCTTGAACACATTCATTTTCAACTGCTGCTGTATACAGGGCTCTGGCATAAATCATTGCAACTTCTAATTCCATTGATTCTCCTCTGCTTCCCTAATTACTTTATCCACAAGTTCTCTATGCTCTTCCTCGCTGATTTCCTTTTGTAAAATCTGTTTCGCTGCCATAACCGCAAGATTTCCTATTTCCTCCTGCAGTTCCTTTCTTGCATTAAACTTCTCTCTTTCGATTTCATCTTGTGAATGCTTGATAGCTTTGTGTGCCTGCTCATTTGCATCTGAAATTATAGCTTCGGCTTGAACCTTAGCTTCATCCCTTGCCCTCTTTATAATTCTTCTGCTTTCTATCGACAAATCAGATATTTTTTCCTCGTAACTGGCAAGTTTTTCATCTGCAAGTTTGCCGGTTTTTTCTGCATTTTTCAGGCTTTCCTCAACTTCTTCGGTTCTTTTTTCCATAAAGCTATGAACCTTTTCAAACAAAAAATGTTTCAAAACCAGAAAAAGTACCAGAAATGTTACCATCGAGAATATGAAATCCCAACTGTTAAATTCTATCAATCCTTCAAATTTCATTTTACTTCTCGTTTCTCAATAAATTATTAGATTTTGCCAAACAATAAAATCGCAATTACAAAGGCAAGCACAAGTGCCGTTTCCATAATAGCCATACCTACAATCATTGTAGTCGTAATCTTTCCTGCAAGCTCAGGCTGCCTTGCTATACTCTGAAGTGCATTACTTGCAACTATGCCCTGTCCGATGCCGACACCAAGTGCTGCAAGTCCCATAACGATTGCCGATCCTATTGCAATAATTCCCATCTTTCTACCTCCGTAAAGTTTTCTCTTAATTTTAATAAGTTAATTACTGTAATTTACTGTGATTTATCTGATATGTTATAGCTTTCTTTTCTATGTTTTTTAGCCTCTCGCTTCAGTCTTCGTTTTTCTGCCGTTTCGTAGCTCATACCGGACAACCCCTCCTCCAGATTGATTGCGGTCAATGTAATAAATATATAGGCTTGGACAAGTGGCTCAAATATATCAAAGAAAAGATTTAACGGGATGACAGTAACCGCTCTAAGTATCGGGATTGAAAAGAACTGATAACTCAGATACTCCATAAGCTTCATCCATAAATCAATCACAATCATACCTCCGAAAATATTTCCAAAAAGTCTAAGTGCAAGCGTAAACGGAAAAACAAACTCACTTATAATGTTAATAGGCAAAATCCCATAAAATGGATCTCCTAATTCTTCAACTCTTCCCCTAATTCCCAAATTCTTTATTGCCATCACCTGAATAACTGTAAAACACATCACTGCAAGCCCTGCCGTAACATTGATGTCTGCGGTAATAGGTCTTTGTCCCAAAAGACCGAAGCTATTTGCAAATATCAGCCAAATAAAGAGTGAACCGAGAAAAGGTGCAAAATTTTTTCCATATCTTCGCTCAAGATTTTCATCTGCAAACTTGTAAACCCAACTTACCAGAGCCTCTGCAAAAACCTGTTTTCCTCTTGGCACCTTTTGTAAATTGCTGCCCAGCCAAATTCCCACCACTGCCAAAACAGCAGCCAGAATAAATCCGAAAAGAGTGCCTTCCGAAAGATGAAAATTAAGATTCTTTCCAAAGTAAAGCACTATCCTTGGTCCAAGCTCATTCACATCAATCATCCAAAATCACCCCCTTTTCTCCTACAAAAGATAAAACAGCGCCATAACATATAGCGCTGAAATAGTACACATGTTATTTAATTTTTTATAAAATTATAGTCATTCTCCAAGCTGCACCTATCATACTCCCCTAAAATACAAAATGCAAGTCTATTTAAAAAAAACCTGTGTGAATATGAATAAATACTTTGATTTTCGCCGGTATCAATACGATAAATCAGAATACTAATCATTTTTAATAAAACTCTAATATAATTTTTAACTAACTTTTCAAAAGTTCTTATATGCCGGTATAGCCTGCCTTTTCAGGCATTTCCGGCATTTTGTGTATCGGGAGATACTCACATATTTTCTTAAATCTGCTTGTGTTTTCGCTTTGAAAGGTAGTAAAGAAGTAGTAAAACATCTCTTTTTCTTTAAGCCGCCAACCTGAAAAATTCCGCCTGTGCGCTGTCAAATGTGGCGTGTGCGTAATAGTTCAGGGTCATCGTTATGTTGGCGTGTCCCATAAGATACTGCAAGGCTTTCGGATTCATTCCCGCATTTGCCATGTTGGTGCAGAATGTGTGCCGCAGGGTATGGGGCGTTGTTACCGTCGGCAAAGCTTCCTCATGGCTTTTGTTGTACTTTTCTACCAGCCTGCGAAACATAATATCATAGTTAATGTAGTTTTGAGGTGTTCCGTTTCTTGTAAGAAAGAGGAAGCCTGTATAACCGTCAACCATAAAATCACTGCTTTTCCTGTTCTGCATCACTCTCTGCAAGGCTTCAAGTACACGGTCGCTCATTGGAATTTTGCGAATGCCGTTGTCCGTTTTCGGTGTTTCAATGCGGTAGGACTTTTTCCCGGAATATTGAAGCTGATGATCCACATTGATTGTCCGATTCTCAAAATCAATATCTCTGTCCGTTAGTCCGCAAAACTCGGAGATACGAAGCCCTGTTCCAAGCAGAATGATAAGCTCGTCATAATACTTGTAATAGACCTTATCGCTTTTCACAAAGGAAAGCAGGCTTTCTTCTTGATTAGGTGAAAGAGGAATTTTCGGCTCGGTGTCATCCTCAATAACTGTATTGATAGGAAAGTCAAAGGGATTTTTCCTGATACAGTCATCCTGAATGGCAGAATAAAAAGCTGCCTTTAGAGAACGCTTATGGTTGCTGATGGTTTTGAAAGAATAGCCTTTTTCTTTCATTCGCAAAGCCCATTCCTTTGCATCAGACATTTTTACATTCTCGATGCTGTAGGCTCCAATCGTATCTTCCTCAAGTAATCTTATGAGCTGCTGCCTACCTTGCTTTGTACCGTGCCTTACATTTGCATGATTTCGTATGTGCTTTTCGTAAAGCTGGCACACGGTCATTTTCTTTCCTACAGGGTCAATCCCGTCATCAAGGTCTTTTTGTATCTCCTTGATTTTTTCACGCAGGGATTTATCCTCACGCTTGCCCTTAGGGGTCTTATCCGTAGGAACTAATTTCCATGCGTACACAAACTGCGGTTTTCCAAAGGTATCTGTATATTTGTAAGCATATCTCCCGTCTTTTCTCTGGCTCTCACCTGACCGCAAAATTCGATTCTTGCTGTCCCGTCTTTTTCCTGACATTTTATGCTCCTTTCCAAGACGGAAAGAGCCTTGATATGCTATATCTATTATACCATCGTCAAGGCTCGATCTCCATTAGATTGTGTCAACCGTATCGATCATTTTTTCAAACTGTCTGCGCTTGATCTGAATACGGTTGCCATTTAATATAACCCAATTTGCAGTAGGATTTTCTTCTGCCAGTTTTCGCAGCTTATTTTCTCCGATGCGAAAATACTTTGCCGCTTCTTCTATGGTAAGGGTATATTTTTCCCAGATAGGCACATCAGTATGATTCATCTCATCGCCCCCTTTCTCAAAATAGGTATAGTAAAAGTTCTGATATTTATATTTAAGAAAGGCATTACCGGATGGCTGTAAGCATTAGCCTCACGGGAATCTCACCCCTGCATGGATCTCATCCAGCCCTACCCATTGCCTGCGACGCTTCTAACGCTCGGACTGTGGCTGTAAGGGAGTATCATTATGTATTTTGTGCTGTCATGGCTTGCAAGGTGCTACGCTTGCTTTGCGGTAGAATATTTCTCGCTCGGCTTCCGTGTAGGGAAGTGTCATGGCGTATTCTCCGCACAGCTAAGGCACAAAAGGAAAGTGTCCGGTTTGCCCTATGATACGCCGCCGTTATCTTGCGGGTATATTTGTCAAAGAACAGGCGGCAAGTATTTTCTGCCTTGTCTGCGGAAAGGGGAGCGCAGATTGTTACAGTCTTAAATCTTGAAAATCAGGACAGCCTGCATGAGCTTTGAGCGAAGGCGATCTCGTATATCCTCATCTATGCCGTAATAGGTGTTTCCTCGTTCATCACGGAGCTTTCTCATAGAAAGGTGTGCGATATAGCCTGCGTAATGCTGGCAGACAATATTCATTGCCTGCGGCTCTCCCTTGGTTGCGGCTATGATTACCGGATAAGGCAACAAGCCGCGTTCATCATCGGTTGTTTTACCAGTCTGGGTAGTCATAAGCATGTTCCTCCAAATAGCGTTTTAGCAGCTCAAATGAGCTGGTTCTCCGATACTGCACTGTGCTTCTCGGAATCTGATAGAGCTTCGCAATTTCCGCATCACTCATATCAAAGAAGTAATAGAGCAGGACGGCTCTGCGTTTTTCTTCCGGCAAGTTGTGGATTGCATCAGCGATAAGCTTTGCACTTAATTCTTTTCCGCCTGCGAAAAAGGTTTGTTCTTCTTTATCTTCTGCAAAGAAATCTTCACAGGTATAAAGCTGATTTTCCTCTTTCGGTGTCAGGTCGGAAAAGTTAATTTCGTGTGCCTGCCGCTTCCGAAGTTCCTTATGGGCATTGATACTTTCGTTCTTCAATGTCCGCTTGCAGAAGCCGTTAAATGCGCAGCGTATCTGCCATTCGGTTCTTTCAGGTTCATTCATGGTATTCACCTCCTTTCGCAGCCGCGAAAGCGGGTAGAATTTCCCCTTTCGTAAACCCTCAACAACGCAGAGCCCAAAACTGCCAAAGAAAAGCGAATATTTTTAGAAAAAAGTTTTTGCAGGCACAAAAAATCCCGACTGCATAGGGCAGCCGGGAGCGGATATGAAAAGATAGCTATATGGATATGATGTAATAGGTTATCCGTAAGGGCACGGAAACCCGGAAATAGAATATATCCCCTTTAACAAGATCTTAAGATAACGAAAAATGAACACGACGATACCTCCTTTGATACCGCCTTGTTTCATCACCTATGATTGATTTTAGGCCTCCGCTTCTTTGTTCAAGCAGGATAACAACGGCGGTCATATATGGCTTGTGTATTGCAACTTTTGCATTAGTTAGTTTCTCCTTAATATAAAATGAGCCGGTAATTACAGTTTCATAAACTGTGAATCACCGGCTCTGTGTCTTTGCATCTGGCTCTTTGATGACTGATACATTAAATTGTTTTACATTGATTAGCGTTTCCTGTTTGCACTTTGGACAGAACAGCGGAAAGTTTTTCAACTCCGTATCTTCTCTAACTTGCAGCCGTGTTTTATTCTTGCAAACAGGGCAGAGTAACCATTGTCTTTCATCGTTTATATAATTCATTTCATACAACAGCCCATTCTATAATATGATTTATTATCACAAGTAATCGCGTTATCTTGGATGTTATCCAACACTTGCTTTATACTAAATTTTCTTTTCAAAACTATTTCCCATTAAATTGCCCACTCATCGGATCGTTTCCTTGTTTCAAGAAATTCTTTATATATACCTTGTTTAGACGCAAGTTCGGTATGTGTTCCTACTTGTTCTATTACTCCGTTTTTCAAAACTACTATCTGATCTGCACTTTTCACAGTAGTGAGTTTATGAGCGATTATAATTGTTGTCTTTCCTTTTAATAAATTCTTCAAAGCAATCAATAATTGTTTTTCGTTTTCCGGATCTACACTTGAAGTCGCTTCATCAAGAATCACAAATTTACTGCGTTTTAACATAGCTCTTGCAATAGACAGTCTCTGACGCTCTCCGCCGGACAAATTCGAACCCCCTTCTTGTAAAACAGTGTCATAGCCCTGTGGTAATTTCATGATAAAATCATGGCACTGAGCTTTTTTTGAAATGTCTATCATTTCTTCGTCTGTTGCGTTCGGATTTCCAAATTTGATATTATTTCTCACGGTATCATCAAAAAGGTATACATCTTGGAAAACAAAGCTAAAATTTGAAAGTAACTCATCGTACTTATATTCCTTTATATTTAGATTCCCAATTTTTACTTCACCAGAATTTACATCCCAAAATCTTGACATTAAATTGCACAATGTTGTTTTACCACTTCCTGAAAATCCAACAAGGGCAGTAGTTTTTCCATCAGGAACAACCATACTTAAATTGTTGAAAAGATTTTCTTTCCCATACGAAAATGAAATGTTCTTCATTGATATTTCTGCTTTATCTACTTCCGTTTTTTTACCATCTTCAATCACAGGCAGGTTTCTCAAATTTATAACACTGTTAAGATTTTGTACGGCAACCCCCTTAATACTCTGCATGCTTCCCGCCAATTCAAATCCTGAAAAGACAACAAAGCTCATAACAATTAAGATAATAGCCTTGGTTGCTTCCATATTTCCTGAAAAATATCTTATGAGAGAACTCAAAATTATCACGCAGATACCTATTTTGAATACTAATAGGAATAAGAACTGTGTCGGAACTAATATTTTTTCTACTGATAGGAACCCTTTACGACTTTCTGCAATACTTTTATTTAATTCCTTAACTGTATTTTTATCTTTCCCAAATGCTTTGGTTACTCCTATTCCTCTGACATATTCAAGCATTTTTTCGCTTAAATCCAATTTAAGCCCCAATAATTTCTCTGTTAGCTGATCAGTCTTTTTTTGTGTAATTAAATTAACTATAACCCCAACAATTAAAGTCAGTAATATAATTACAGCAGTTATAAAATCATAAGGCAGAACAAAAATAACCATTATAAGCGTTTGTATTGTCCCTACAAGTATTTGCTCAATAATCGGAACACCGATTGTTTCAAGTTCTCCTATAACCGTTGAAAGACCTCCTGCTACATTTCCCAAAGAATTTGTATTGAAATACCCCATATTCACATTTTTCAGCCGATCCCCAATATATAGCCTGTTTTCAGCACCCAAACTGTACGAAGCAATATATTTGTTCTTATCAGCTAAATATCCGAATATAATTTTACCGACCATACTTGTGGCTGCAATAGCAAAAACAATATACACATCCCTTATTAAAACGCTCTGACCTGTGAATACATTTTCGCAAATTTTAGTCAAGCAAAACAAAATTGCACCTAAAGAAATACCTTCAAACACACCCTTAAACACATCAAAAATGAGCATTCTTGTTATTTTATTTGAATATGAGCCCGAAACTTCATACAAAGTTTTTATCAATTCTCTCAATTTAGATCACCTCAATTTCTTTAGATTCTGTATATATATCCCACATTTCTTTGTATTTGCCATTCAATTCAAGCAATTCTTTATGAGAACCTTGTTCTATAATACTTCCGTTATCTACAACGATGATTTTATTCGCATTAATGATTGTAGATAATCTGTGAGCTATCATAATTACAGTCTTGTTTTCAATAAGATTATTGATAGATTCCTGAATAACCGATTCATTATCAGGATCAGAATATGCCGTTGCTTCATCAAGTAATACAATCGGGCTATTTTTTAAGAAGCTTCTTGCAATAGCGATACGCTGTTTTTCTCCACCGGAAAGATTTGCACCACTTTCTCCAACAATGGTTTCATATCCATTCGGAAGGCTCATGATGAAATCATGGCAGCTTGCTTTTTCACACGCCTTCTGAATCTCACTCATACTTGCATCTTCCTTAGCTATCTTCAAATTTTCCAAAATCGTTTTATTAAAAAGAAAATTCTCTTGAGATACATAGGTTACAAGTTCCATATTTTGTTTTAACGGCATATCATTCAAATCATTTTTTCCAATTAAAATTTCTCCGCTATTTACATTCCAAAATCCTGCAAGCAGCTTTGCAATGGTGGATTTACCACCTCCCGACCCTCCGACTATTGCGGTCAATTCATTCTCATTAGCCTTAAACGAAATCCCGTTTAATACATTTTTTGACTCATCATAGGCAAATGTTACATTTCTAAATTCCACATCATAGGAGTATATATTTTTAGTTCTTTCCCCTCTTTTCAAGTCGGGAAGATTCATCACCTTGTTTATTTCTTCCAAAATGGTTTTTATATTTGTTATTGTTTCCAAGTGACTCATAGCTTTTATCAATGGTTTATATGATGCATAAGATAGTAGTACACAAATAACCAGAGTTCCTATTTCTATGCTTCCATTCATAAAAAAATATATAGAAGCCGGCAAAACAAAGATCATGGTTGCCGGGATAGTTTCCATCGTTGCGGTCATCGAAAAACAAACACTCAAATACCAGTCAAGCATTGCTTTCTTATTTTCATTAACAGTTTCTTTGAATTTTCCAAAGGACGAAGCCGACTTATTGAAAGCCTTGATTACCTTAATCCCATTTACATATTCAACCATTGTAGTATTCATAGCTTTAGATGCTTCTTGATATCTTTTGGACTTTGCCTCGTACCCTCGCATCATTAACATAGAAAAAAGCAAGCCTAATGGAATAGTAAGCAGGTTAGCTATTCCTATTCTCCAATCAAGAACAAAAATAATAACAATCAATACAATAGGTATAATAATATTAGCAATTACCTCAGGAATAACATGGGCAATAGGTTTTTCCATTTTATCAAGAGTTTCTACCATAAACTGTGACCATTGACCGCTGCTTCTTTTCTCAACATCTCCCATTGAAAGCCTGCTTAATTTATCAGCTAATAATTTTCTTTTATCTTCAATTATTCTATAAGCGATATTGTGTGAAATAACAGTAGATATTTCATGGAATAATATACTTCCCAAAAAGCCGACAAACACAGTTAAAATATAGGGTAAATAATTACTTATATTTATGTTTTTCTCAACAAG
>ERZ772932.1100-NODE-1100-length-13312-cov-3.297201_pt1 | contig 13312 bp, 13 predicted proteins | sample MGYA00511684_ERZ772932 | MGnify/ENA primary metagenome ERZ772932 (study PRJEB29015, sample SAMEA2738078) | human oral metagenome | biome: human oral; feature: human-associated habitat; material: saliva | place: China | collected 2210 ...
CGGCCGTGAGTTTGAAAACGTCAGCGGTTATTCGCTTTATCGTGCTGTTCAAGAGGCAAAAAGTAAAGGTAAAGGAAGCATTTCTCTTGGAAAATAAATTTCATTTTGCTAAAGAAATCATCTACCAAGCTGGTGCTTTTTTGAGAGAACATCTCTATGATGATTTGGATGTGAGTCAAAAGACCAGTGCTACCGACTTGGTCACCCAGATGGACCGAGAGGTTCAGGATGATTTGGTGGCTAAGATTCTAGCCCGCTATCCCCAGGATGCTATTTTAGCGGAGGAAAATGGACTCCGACACGATATTACTGATGGCAATGTCTGGGTGATTGATCCGATTGACGGAACCACCAACTTTATCACTCAGAAGGCTGATTTTGCTGTTATGATTGCCTATTTTGAAAAGGGCGTTGGTCGTTTTGGCTTGATCTATGATGTGACCAGAGACCAGCTCTATCATGGCGGTGGAGACTTTGACGTCTATTGTAACGACCGGAAACTTCCTGCTTTTGAGGATCGGCCTTTTCAAGACTTTCTCATGGCTTCCAATGCCGGTATGCTGCAAGCCAATGATTGGGGCTTGGCAGACTTGGCTCGGGAGTGTTTAGGGGTTCGGGTTTATGGCAGTGCTGGGATCAGCTTCAGCAAGGTGCTTTCTGGTGGCCTCTTGGCTTATTTCTCCTACAACTGGCCTTGGGATTATGCGGCGGCTTCGATTATGGCGGAGAAGCTAGGCTTTATCGTTCAGACCTTGGATGGCAGTCAGCTAAATTTCCAGACTCGGCAACCTGTCATGATGGCGCCTAATTGCAAGCTATCAGCTCTGAAGCCTTATTTAGAAAAGGGGAAGCAGTAGATGGACTTTCCTAAAGGTTTTAAAGAAAAATATGATCAGATTTTAGGCGCAGAAGCAGCAGAATTTTTTGCGACCTTTGATGATGAGCCGATTTCAGCCTTTCGTACTAATCCTTTAAAAGAAGGCCAGCAGAATTTCTCAGATGCCATTCCTCAGACAGACTGGGGCTTTTATGGCAAGGTGTCTGGCAAGTCTGCTGAGCATGTGACTGGTCTGGTTTATTCGCAGGAGCCAGCAGCTCAAATGGTGGCTCAGATAGCAGCGCCATCTAAGGGAATGAAAGTCTTAGATTTGGCGGCTGCACCAGGTGGCAAGTCAACTCATCTCTTGTCTTTTCTGGACAATACAGGCCTGCTGGTCTCCAATGAAATTAATAGTAAACGCTCTAAAATCTTAGTAGAGAACATTGAGCGCTTTGGTGCTAGAAATGTGCTTGTTACCAATGAATCTGCTGAGCGGTTGGCTCAGGTATTTGAAGGTTATTTTGATTTGATTGTGCTGGATGCCCCTTGCTCGGGCGAGGGCATGTTTCGTAAGCAGCCGGATGCTACCCAGTATTGGACGCCGGATTACCCAGCCCAGTGCGCCCAGCTCCAGCGAGAGATTTTAACAGCTGCTATGAGTATGCTTGCCAAGGATGGACGCCTAGTTTATTCTACCTGTACTTGGGCTCCTGAAGAAAATGAAGACATCGTTGCTTGGTTACTGGAAGAATTTCCACTTGAACTGATTGATATTCCTAATATAAACGGGATGACTGAAGGAATTGGCTTTCCTGAGACTGCTCGGATGTATCCACATCGCTTCAAAGGTGAAGGTCAGTTTGTAGCTCACTTTCGTTTTACTGGTGAGAATAGCTGCAAGAAGATTAAACCAGGTAAGAATCGTCTGACGAGCGAGCAAAGAAAACTCTGGCAGGACTTTGAGAACAAGCATCTAAAAACGGTCTTGACTGGAGAACTGCAGACCTTTGGGGACAATCTTTATTTGTTGCCGGCTGGCCTGCCAGACCTGTCCAAGCTAAGGATTGCTCGTAACGGTTTGCATCTAGGAACGTTTAAGAAGAATCGCTTTGAGCCTAGCTTTGCCCTTGGCTTGGCTATGAAGCCCAGCGAGGTTCTGAAGCGGCTAGAGATTACTGAGCAGGATTTCAAAAAGTATGCGGCTGGCGAGACCGTTGAATTACCAGAATCACAAGCGAATGGCTGGTATCAGCTGGTCCTTGGCGGGAACGGTCTGGGCTTTGCAAAAGTCACTGGAAAAACCCTGAAAAATTATTTTCCAAAAGGCCTGAGATTTAGATAAAATATTAGGAAAAGCTGCTATTATATGATATAGTTGAAGATGTGAATGTATTGAAAAAGCTTCTTTTTGCTAAGTAAGAAATACTAAAGATACTTCCCATCCTCTTGATTTTATTAAAGGAGAAATCTTTTGAACAAATTGAAAAAATTTGCTTTAGCACTGACAGCTCTGGGCTTAGGTCTCAGCTTATCAGCTTGCTCATCATGGATTGACCGCGGTGAATCCATGACAGCAGTAGGGTCAACTGCTCTGCAGCCTTTAGTTGAAGCGGCGGCTGATGAATTTGGCTCTAACAACATCGGTAAAACGGTCAATGTGCAGGGTGGTGGATCTGGTACAGGTCTTTCTCAAGTGCAGTCTGGAGCTGTTGAAATTGGGAACTCTGATGTTTTCGCTGAAGAAAAGGAAGGGATCAAGGCATCTGATCTGGTGGACCATAAGGTCGCCGTGGCCGGTATTGCGGTGATTGTCAATAAAGAAGTTGATGTGGATAATCTGACATCCGAGGAGCTGCAGAAAATTTTCACTGGTGAAATCACCAACTGGAAAGAGCTGGGCGGTAAGGACTTGGAGATTTCGATTATCAATCGTGCGGCTAGCTCTGGTTCCCGAGCAACCTTTGACAGTGTCATTATGGATGGGAAATCAGCTGTGCAGAGTCAAGAGCAGGATTCCAACGGTATGGTCAAAAATATCGTTTCGCAAACTCCCGGTGCGATTTCTTACCTGGCCTTTGCCTATGTTGATGAGTCTGTAAAAACCTTGAAACTTAATAACTACGAACCAACAGCAGAAAATGTTGCTACCAATAACTGGTCGCTCTGGTCTTATGAGCATATGTATACACTAGGCAAGCCGACTGGTCTGGCTGCTGAATTTCTGGACTATATGCTATCAGATGATGTTCAAAAAGGCGTTGTAACCAGCATGGGCTATATCTCAATCAACGATATGAAAGTCAGCAAGGACGCTGATGGGAATGTCACAGCAATAGAAGGAGATTCAAAATGAAAAATGAGGAATTAACCAAAAAGTTGTTATCGCCTTCTAAAAATTCTCGCTTGGAGAAGTTTGGCCGCTATCTGACTTTTGCTTGTCTGTCACTGATTGTGGTGATTGTGGCCATGATTCTAATCTTCGTTGCTCAAAAAGGTCTATCTACTTTCTTTGTCAACGGCGTTAATGTTTTTGATTTTCTTTTTGGTGGCGTCTGGAATCCTTCTGGTAAGGAATTTGGCGCCCTGCCAATGATTTTAGGGTCCTTTATCGTTACCATTCTGTCAGCTCTGATAGCAACTCCCTTTGCGATTGGTGCAGCTGTCTTTATGACAGAGGTTTCTCCAAAAGGAGCAAAGATACTGCAACCGGCGATTGAGCTTTTAGTTGGTATTCCGTCTGTTGTTTATGGATTTATCGGTCTGCAAATCGTGGTTCCTTTTGTCCGTACAGTCTTTGGCGGTACTGGTTTTGGGATTTTGTCTGGTATTTTTGTGCTCTTTGTTATGATTTTGCCGACAGTAACCTTTATGACGACGGACAGTCTGCGTGCTGTGCCACGTCACTACCGTGAAGCAAGTCTGGCTATGGGCGCAACGCGCTGGCAGACTATTTGGCGGGTAACACTCAAGGCTGCTCGCTCAGGTATCTTTACAGCGGTGGTCTTTGGAATGGCGCGTGCCTTCGGTGAAGCCTTAGCTATCCAAATGGTCGTTGGGAACTCTGCGGTGATTCCAACCTCTTTGACAACACCAGCAGCTACACTGACTTCTGTCTTGACTATGGGAATCGGAAATACCGTTATGGGAACAGTTGATAATAACGTTCTCTGGTCTCTGGCTCTGGTGCTCTTGATGATGAGCTTAGCCTTTAACAGTGTGATTAAACTAATTACAAAAGAAAGAGGTAAGAAAAACTATGCACGCTAAGAAATTAGATAAATTGGCGACTGGTGTTCTATACACAATAGCGAGTATCATTGTTGCCATCCTTGCCTCTCTCATCCTCTATATCTTAGTTAGAGGTCTGCCGCATGTTTCCTGGTCTTTCTTGACAGGAAAATCCTCTTCTTACCAAGCTGGCGGTGGTATCGGGATTCAGCTATACAATTCCTTCTTCCTGCTGGTGATTACTCTGATTATCTCTGTGCCTCTTTCTATGGGGGCTGGGGTTTATCTGTCAGAGTATGCTAAGAAAGGACCAGTGACCAACTTTGTCCGCACCTGTATTGAAATTCTGTCTTCGCTGCCTTCGGTAGTAGTAGGGCTCTTTGGTTATTTGATCTTTGTTGTCCAGTTTGAGTATGGCTTCTCAATCATTTCTGGTGCCTTGGCTCTGACTGTCTTTAATCTGCCTCAGATGACGCGGAACGTCGAAGACAGCCTGCGTCATGTCCATCACACCCAACGTGAAGCTGGTTTGGCCTTGGGAATTTCCCGCTGGGAAACGGTCCTGCATGTGGTCATCCCGGAAGCTTTGCCTAGTATTGTGACCGGAATTGTCTTGGCTTCTGGCCGTATCTTTGGTGAGGCTGCAGCCTTGATTTATACAGCAGGTCAGTCAGCTCCGGCTCTTGACTGGTCCAACTGGAATATTTTCAGTGTTACGAGCCCTATCTCTATCTTCCGTCAGGCTGAGACCTTGGCTGTTCATATCTGGAAGGTCAACAGCGAGGGAACAATTCCTGATGGAACGGCTGTTTCTGCTGGTTCAGCAGCAGTGCTCCTAATCTTCATTTTGATTTTCAATCTGGGAGCCCGCAAACTGGGCAGCTATCTGCATAAGAAATTAACCTCTGCTTAAAGGAGAAGAAATGACAGAATATAATTGGAATGAAAAACATATCATTACTTTTCCTGAAGAAAAGGTAGCCCTGTCGACCAAGGATTTGCATGTTTACTACGGTAAAAAGGAATCCATCAAGGGCATTGATATGCAGTTTGAAAAAAATAAAATCACTGCTTTGATTGGCCCCTCTGGCTCAGGTAAATCAACCTATCTTCGCAGCCTCAATCGCATGAACGATACCATTGATATTGCCAATGTGACTGGAGAGATTCTCTACGAGGGGATTGATGTCAACCGCCCTGAAATCAATGTTTATGAAATGCGTAAACATATCGGAATGGTTTTCCAACGGCCAAATCCTTTTGCCAAGTCCATCTATCGAAATATCACTTTTGCCCATGAACGGGCTGGTGTCAGAGATAGAAAGGTTTTGGATGAGATTGTGGAGACTTCGCTCAAGCAAGCAGCTCTTTGGGACCAGGTCAAAGATGACTTGCACAAGTCAGCCCTGACTCTCTCTGGCGGTCAGCAGCAGCGGCTCTGCATTGCCCGTGCTATCTCGGTCAAGCCAAACATTCTGCTCATGGATGAGCCAGCGTCAGCCTTGGATCCGATTGCGACCATGCAGTTGGAAGAAACCATGTTCGAACTTAAGAACAACTATACCATTATCATTGTGACCCACAATATGCAGCAGGCTGCCCGTGCTAGTGACTACACTGGATTCTTCTATCTGGGCGACTTGATTGAGTACGATATGACGGCCAATATTTTCCAAAATGCTAAGCTTCAGTCCACTAATGACTATGTTTCAGGCCACTTTGGTTAAGCTGCCGTCCGTATTCATCACGATTCAACAAGCTTAGTCTTTGGTTGAATGTAAAATAAAATGAAGGAAAAACGTATGACAGAACCTATTTTGCAAGTCAAGGACTTGTCGGTTTATTATAATAAAAAGAAAGCCCTTAATAGCGTTTCACTTGATTTCATGCCAAATGAGATTACGGCTTTGATTGGACCGTCAGGCTCGGGTAAGTCAACCTTGCTCAAGGCCATCAACCGAATGGGGGACCTGAATCCAGAAGTAACGACTACAGGAACGGTCATTTATAACGGTCACAATATCTATAGTCCGAGGACAGATACGGTAGAGCTTCGCAAGGAAATTGGAATGGTTTTCCAGCAACCTAATCCCTTCCCTATGACTATCTATGAAAATGTGGTCTATGGACTTCGGATTAATGGCGTCAAGGACAAGGCTGTTTTGGACGAAGCAGTAGAGCGCTCCCTTATTGGAGCTTCTATCTGGGATGAGGTCAAGGACCGTCTGAATGATTCCGCTATCGGTCTTTCCGGTGGTCAGCAGCAACGTGTTTGTGTGGCTCGCGTGCTAGCTACTAGCCCTAAGATTATTCTCTTAGACGAGCCAACTTCAGCCTTGGACCCAATCTCAGCTGGGAAAATCGAGGAAACCCTCTACAGTTTGAAAGACAAATATACCATGCTTTTGGTCACTCGCTCCATGCAGCAGGCGTCTCGGATTTCTGAAAAGACCGGCTTTTTCCTTGGCGGAGACTTGATTGAATTTAATGAAACCAAGAAGATGTTCCTCAATCCAGCCCACAAAGAGACCGAAGACTATATTACCGGTAAATTCGGATAACAGAAAGGAATCTTATGCTTAGAGTACAATTTGAAGAAGATTTAGAAAAACTTCATAATCAATTCTATGCGATGGGAAACGAAGTCCTATCGCAGATTAACCGGACGGTGCGTGCCTTTGTCACGCATGACCGTGAACTGGCTCGTCAGGTCATTGAAGACGATGCTGAAGTCAATGACTACGAGGTCAAACTGGAGAAAAAATCTCTGGAAATCATCGCCTTGCAGCAACCTGTGTCTCAGGACTTGCGGACTGTTATTACCGTGCTGAAAGCAAGCAGTGACTTGGAACGCATGGGCGACCACGCCGTATCTATCGCCAAAGCTACTGTTCGGATGAAGGGAGAAGTCCGCATCGAGTCCGTAGAGGATGCCATCAGCAAAATGGGGCGCGATGTTAAGAATTTCGTTGAAGAAACCCTAAACGTCTACCTCAATGGAAATGTAGACCAAGCTTATGCCGTAGCAGCGCTAGATGAGAAAATCAACCAATACTTTGATGATATTCGCGATCTTGCTACAGAGGAAATCAAACAAAATCCTGAGCTGATTGTAACTGGCCGCGACTATTTCCAAGTTATCTCTTACTTGGAACGAATCGGCGACTATGCCAAGAATATCTGTGAATGGGTTGTTTACTTTGAAACAGGTAAAATTATTGAGTTGTGATGATAAAAAAGGTACGATTTATTTCGTGTCTTTTTTGTATATTCTCAAGAATTGTCAGAATTCTGTTTTGTGTTTTAACTTACAACTAACTATGTTATACTACGAGTGTAGAGTCAAAAATTATATATTTTTATATTAGTAGATAATGGAGAATGTTTATGAAGAAAAAGATCATTTTCACCTTGACAGTTCTGATGCTTCTCATTCCAGGTGGAATCTTTGGTATGACAAAATGGATTGAACACAAAAACTCTCCATATAATGTTAGTGATGTTTTAGACGATAAAGGAGTAAAACTTTACAAACGCGGATTTCGTTTGTTGGAAGAACAACTGGCGACTTACATTAAAGAACACTATTCAGGAGTTAGTAAAATTGAGTTTTCACCAATTTTTGTTCAAGGTGGAGATGGGCAGAGCATGTTTCGGGCAACAATTGTGCCTGTCATTTATGACAATCATGGCAATAAGGCTTATTTAGGACGTTCTGTTGGAGAAGAAGATTTTGGCCGTTTTACAAGTAGTGGCAGTATTCAACTTAACTTTGATGGGCACGATAATGAAATTATTGAAATAAAGTCGGATGACGGCTATCTCAATATCTCAAATAGTGAGAAATTGCCTGAAAAAGCAAAATTATCAACAAGCAAACGAATTGATAATAATATATCAGCTTTGATTAAAGCTGGACATATAAAGGATATAGAAAAGAATGAAAACGGAAGCCCTAATGCTAGAGTGAAATTTAATACTCAAATTAGAAAAGGAGATCATTTCAAATGGCGTTGATAGAATGTCATTGTTTATATTGAATAACGCTTAGCAAGGCTAATAATTTGTGGAAAGTTAAGTCATAAACATGATGAATCTTACCTTGTTGTTATAATCCTTATATATGCGTTCTAATTACAAATTTTTTACAGAACATAATGGAGAGACTGATGAAGAAAAAAATTTTAACGACACTTGCTCTTATTCTAGTCTTGGTATCTGGTGGGATCTTTGTCTATAATAAACTGACAAAACCCAACTTTAGCCCCAAAACAACTAAGCTTTATCAGCATGGCTTTCGACTCTTAGAAGAACAAATTGGAACCTATATCAAAGAACACTATAAAGGTATTGAGAAGATTGAATTTTCTCCAATTTATGTTACGGGGGATGACGGATCTTCTATGCTGAATGCTTATGTACGTCCGACTATTTATGATAAATATGGGAATAAAGCTATTTTGGGTACGCAAATAAAAAAATATGTCCCAAATAGTTTTGGTATTGTTACTGACTTAATCGTTGATTTTGACTGGGATGGTAACGAGGTAATTGAATTATTTGATTCAGATGACGAGAGTATTGATGTCTCAAATGCTAAAGAACTCCCTGAAGAAGCTAAATTAACAGATGCAAAAAGTATAGATATAAATATTCAAATGTTAGTTGAAGATGGTCAGTTAAAAGATGTTGTCAAGGATGAAAAAGGAAGCTCTGAAGCACAGATTATTTACAATGTTAAGCTAAGCAAAGAGGAAGATTGATGTGGCGTGAATTAATCAAGAAATATATTCATTTTCTTAGATGGCTGAGATCAAAGTTTTGCAAGAACAATGAAAAAATTTTATATGACAATACTAAGGTATTATATTTTTCTATTAGAAAAGAACTATGAAAACGCGTTATAATGGAGGTATATTAGTGAAAAAGAAGATTACTACTGTTTTAACAATTCTATTCATTGTAATTTCAGGAGGCATCTATATGTATAACAAACTGACAAAACCTAACCTTAGCCCCAAAACAGCCAAACTCTATCAGCATGGCTTTCGACTTCTGGAAGAGCAACTAGGAACTTATATAAAAGAGCATTACTCAGGGGTTGAAAAGATTGAATTTTCCCCAATCTACGTTACTGAGGAAGGGTCAACTTTCTCAAATGCCTATGTACGTCCGACGATTTATGATAAATATGGGAATAAAGCAACATTAGGAACAACAATAGAGAACTACACACCTAATAGCTATGGTTTGGTTACTCATATATTTCTTGATTTTGATGGTTCAGGAAATAATGTTATAGAATTAATGGACTCAGAAGGTAATGACATTGATGTTTCAAATGCAAAACATTTGCCAGACGAAGCAAAGCTCACGAAGGCTAGAAGTACAGATGAAAATATTTCTTTATTGGTTGAAGACAGTCAGTTAAAGGATGTTGTTAAGGATGAAAAAGGAAGCCCAGAAGCTCAGATTATTTATAATGTTAAACTAAGTAAAGAGGAAGAATGATGTGACACTAACTGGGGATTGTGATAGTTTACCTAGCTTTTTGAATGGGAATCTTTCTTCCATTTTATTAACCACATTGACAGGTTATTCCCCTGTCTTTTTGTTTGCATTTATTCTGCAACGAAATCTTTTAAATATGATACAATAATAACAGATTATAAGCGGACAAGTATGGCGGAGTAATCTTGCTGCGTTGTTCGTTAGATGAGGAGAAGCAGATGCAAGCAGTTAAACATTTTATTGAAACTTTTGTTCCTGAGCACTATGATCTCTTTTTGGATCTGAATCGTGCCGACAAGACTTTTTCAGGCAAGGTGACCATTACTGGGGAAGCTAAGACGAGTAAGATTTCCCTACATCAAAAAGATTTGACAGTTGAAGCTGTAGAGGTGGCTGGCCAAGCTCGTCCTTTCACTCTTGATAAGGACAATGAAGCTCTTTATATTGAGCTGGAAGCTGCCGGGCCTGTACTGGTGACAATAACTTATACTGGTAAGATTACGGACAATATGACGGGGATTTATCCATCTTACTACACGGTTGATGGTGTGAAAAAAGAGATCATTTCTACGCAGTTTGAGAGCCATTTTGCCCGCGAAGCCTTTCCGAGTGTGGATGAGCCAGAGGCTAAGGCAACTTTTGATTTGGCTTTGAAATTTGACCAAGCAGAGGGTGAGTTAGCCCTGTCTAATATGCCGGAAATTGATGTTGAAAACCGCAAAGCGACTGGCGTTTGGAAGTTTGAAACGACTCCACGTATGTCTTCCTATCTCTTGGCTTTTGCTGCAGGTGATATGCAAGGCATTACCGCTAAAACTAAGAATGGAACCTTGGTAGGAGTCTATGCAACCAAGGCCCACCCAGCCAACAATCTAGAGTTTGCCTTGGACATTGCGGTTCGCTGTATTGAATTTTACGAAGAATATTATGGAGTCAAGTATCCTATTCCTCAGTCACTTCACGTGGCTTTGCCAGACTTTTCTGCGGGGGCTATGGAAAACTGGGGCTTGGTGACCTATCGGGAAATCTATTTGCTGGTGGATGAAAATTCAACAGCTCTGAGCCGTCAGACAGTTGCCTTGGTTGTTGCACACGAATTAGCCCACCAATGGTTCGGAAATCTAGTGACCATGAAGTGGTGGGATGACCTTTGGCTCAATGAAAGCTTTGCCAATATGATGGAGTATGTCTCAGTTGATGCGATTGAGCCTAGCTGGAAGATTTTTGAAGATTTCCAGACCAGCGGAGCTCCTTATGCCCTCAAGCGTGACGCGACAGATGGCGTCCAGTCGGTCCATGTAGAAGTCAAGCACCCTGATGAAATTAATACTCTTTTTGATGGGGCGATCGTCTATGCCAAGGGCAGCCGTCTCATGCACATGCTGCGCCGTTGGCTGGGAGATGATGCATTTCGTAAGGGGCTAGGTGCCTATTTTGAGAAGCATCAGTATGGTAATACTATCGGTCGTGACCTCTGGGACGCTCTTTCTCAAGCTTCTGGCCGTGATGTAGCTGCCTTTATGGATGCTTGGCTTGAGCAGCCGGGATATCCAGTTGTCACTGCCAAGGTCGAAAATGATAGCTTGATTTTGATGCAGAAGCAGTTCTTCATTGGGGAGCACGAAGACAAAGGTCGCCTCTGGCCAGTACCGCTCAATAGCAACTGGCAAGGACTTCCTGATACACTGACGACAGAAAGACTGGAAATTCCTAATTATGCAGCCCTGGCAGCGCAAAATGACGGGGCTCTGCGTCTCAATACAGAAAACACTGCTCACTATATTACAGATTATCAGGGTGAGTTGCTGGATGCTCTTCTGAATAATCTCAGCTCTTTGGACAATATCAGTAAACTTCAAATTGTACAGGAGCGCCGACTTCTGGCAGAGTCAGGTAAGATTTCCTATGCGGACCTGCTGCCAGTTATCAGCCAGCTGGCGAACGAAACTTCTTATATGGTAGTTTCAGCTGTTTCCCAAGTGCTGGAAGGATTGGATCGCTTTGTGGATGAAGGCAGTCAGACTGAAGAAGATTACAAAGCCCTGCTGAAAATTCTCAGTCAAAGTAATTTCGACCGTCTTGGTTTTGAAAAACAGGAAGACGAAAGCGATGAGGATGAGATGGTTCGTCAGCTAATTGTGGGCAATATGATTAAGGCTGACGATGAAACGGCTAAAGCTCAAGCTAGCCAGATTTTTGACCGCTATCGTGATAATTTGGAAAAACTCCCTGCCGCTATTCGTTTGCAGGTACTTGTCAACCAGATTAAGCATCATGAAAGCAAAGAGCTGACTAAGCTTTATCTGGAACTCTATGTCGCTTCAAATGATGGAAGCTTCAAAAACGCTCTTTCTTCAGCCCTTTCTTATACGAAGAACAAGGAAACCTTGGATGAACTTTTAGCGACTTGGAAGGATAAATTTACTGTGAAACCGCAGGATTTGTCAGCTTGGTATGCCCGTTTCCTCAGCCGGGATTTTACTCAAGAAGCAGTGTGGACTTGGGCGCGTGAGAATTGGGACTGGATCAAGGCAGCGCTAGGTGGCGACATGAGCTTTGATAGCTTTGTCATTAGTCCAGCAGTGGTCTTCAAGACAGAGAAGAGATTGGCAGAGTACAAAGCCTTCTTTGAGCCACAGTTGGATGATATGGCGATTAGCCGAAACATCAGTATGGGAATCAAGGAAATCGCTGCGCGTGTTGAACTGGTAAAGCGCGAGAAAGAAGCAGTGGAAAAAGCGATTCGAGCTGCGATTTAATGGATTTGATTATAATGACTAGAACAGCCTGAGATAGTAGCCTACCTCAGGTTTTTTTGTGTTATAAAATTTTGAAAATAAAAGTTCAATTTATTGCATTATATGAATGACAATAAAGAGCTTTATTTCCAATTTCTCGCATTTTTAGCCTTTTTTAAGAAAAAATTTAGTCCTGTTTAAGTAAAAATTTATATGATAATGCTATTCTAGTGAAAGGATGTGTATTGGATGACTTGTAAGCTGCATTAGCTTCTTGCTTGATAGAATGAGTCAGAAAAATAAAAAAAGAAAGAAGGTAATAGATTTAATGGATATGGAAAAAATGGTTGTTGTAAAAAAAAGTACCAAATGGTGGCTGACGGTTTCAACGGGTAGTGCTCTAGCAGTCGGACTTCTGGGCGGTTATGGTCTTGCGACAGCTATTCACAGTACAAACAGTCAGCAATCAGCTATTCAACAGCCAGCTACTGTGCCTGGAGCACCGGAGCAGGGACAAAATGGTCAGAATGCAGGAAATAGCATGCCTCCGCAACCAGGTCAGAATGGTCAAAACGGCGGACCAGGTAATGGCATGCCGCCGCAGGATGGTGGTCCAGGACAGAACGGTCAAGACCAAGGAATGCCGCCTCAAGACGATCAGCAGTCTGGCAAGGACAAGAGCAGGGATTCTTCTGCTCAGCAAAATGACAACGGGAAGAATAACAAGAAAAAGTCTTCAACGAACACAAATGAACAATCGGACAAGAACAATAATAAGTCGACAAAAGAAAATAAAACGTCGCAGTCGTAGAAAAAACTTACTGATTTTGACCCAAGTCATGATATAATAAGAATAGCAAATAAAACAAAAACCAAAAGACATAATCTTGGTAAGTTTTATTGGAGGAAAGAAAGATGATTAAAATTCTATTGGTAGAAGATGACCTTGGACTGTCAAACTCAGTTTTTGATTTTTTGGATGATTTTGCAGATGTCATGCAGGTTTTTGATGGCG
>ERZ772932.1102-NODE-1102-length-13308-cov-5.911416_pt1 | contig 13308 bp, 6 predicted proteins | sample MGYA00511684_ERZ772932 | MGnify/ENA primary metagenome ERZ772932 (study PRJEB29015, sample SAMEA2738078) | human oral metagenome | biome: human oral; feature: human-associated habitat; material: saliva | place: China | collected 2210 ...
ATAATAAATTAACTAGGACGTTTCTTTTACCCATCTGATACTATATTTAATAGCAACAGACGCTTCTTGTACTACTTCTCTGTCTATGTAAATCTTTTCAAAGAACGATGCTTTATTAACAACTAACAGATAAACTGCTTGCCGTAAAAGCGAGTGCAAAGGTATGACAAAAAATAATAACCACCAAACTTTTCTAAGAAAAAAGATAAGCAGATGCTATATTTTTAGTTTCATTAACAGGCGAAGTTGTTTTACACATTATATTATATAGGGGGGCATTTGGTATTATATAGGAGGACATTTGGTATTATATAGGAGGAGCATTTTGTATTATATAGGAGGACATTTGGTATTATATAGGAGGAGCATTTTGTATTTTAGTAGAAACTTTTATGGGGCACAAAGCAAACGTGCCCCATTTTTTTGTTATTGATTATCTATTTTTCTTTTAGTTGTTGATAATTATTTTCTGTGTTAGTTTTTGGTTATTATATTCTATTACTACTATGTAAATGCCTGATGGAATGCCTTTTAACAGAATTGCGCCCTGTTTTTCCTTGGCTATTAGCTGTCCGTTTACAGCGTATAGACTCAGTTTTCCTTTTGCATTTAGTTTTATTTCGTTTTTGTTTATTGTTAGAATTGATTTGTTTATTACTGGTTTTATTTCGTTGGTTAAATTGGCAATGAATGGTATTGTTGGTGTTGATTCTCGCCCATCGTTGTAGTATGCCACAACGATATATTCTGCTTTGTCTATTGGTTTTCTATCGATGTAGCGTGTAGATTCGCAAGGAATGCAGGTATTATTCAGTTGAATGCCATTTCGAAAGATGTTATACCCAACAAGTCCATCGTCTTCTTGTTCTACAACATCGTCTGGGTTATCGGTTATATTACCTGTTATTCGCCAGCAACAAGAGCCTTTTTCTGTGTCGTTTCCATAAAAGTCGTGCACTGTTTGCCATGTTTTACCGTTGTCTTCAGAGTAGATATCGCTTTTTCCGGCTACGAAATATGTGGAACTTTCGTAGGTTAGAGGTATTTGGTCGGCATCGTAATCGTGTATTTTAATACCTACAATTAGTTCTTTTGAACCGTCTATTTTGATGGGCTTATTAAGTTTTTGGGTTATATTTTCGTTGAAACTAATGTTTTCTATCTCTTGTTCGCAAACAAGTTTTCCATCTTCAAACACCACAACTGCCGCATGAATGCCTTTCTCTTCGTCCACATCGTCGTAATAATTAAGGTAGGTTGTTACCGATGTTAAGTACTTTCCATTATACGGTGCGAGTTCGTTTGGTGTGAATTTGTTTGCTCCAATAAGTTCGTTTCCTTCGTTTCCGAGCGTATATCCGGGTGCTTCTGGTTCGAAAAGATAGTTCAGCAGATAGCTGTTTTTATTGTTTTTCCACATCAGAAACACGTTGTTATCTATTATTTTTCCTGTAAATCCTTCGGGTGCATCTACGTTATTTCCGCTCCCTATCATAATATTGTCTAAATAGAAATAATAGCTTACTCCACCTTTTCCGTGTTTACGAAATTGTATTTGGAACACTTTTCCTGCCACTTGTTTTGTTAAATCGAATGTCAGAATGCCTTCTAAGTGTGGCAATTCTTTCACTGTCCACTCTTTAACCACATTCCACGACTTGCCACCATCTATAGAATAATCTACGCTAAGTGTGTCTTTGGTTAGGTCGGGTTCCTTATTTCCTTGTACGTTTTCTTCGTTACAAAGTGCCAAAAACGAGCATTTCACATTGTTCACGTGTGTTGCATCAATAGGTCTACTTACCATTCTCGATGAATAAGGTTGTAGTGTGCACGCACCAGAAGTTAGTCCCATTGTACCCATGTGTCCCACTTGGGCTGCCACTATCCATTCGGTGTCAGCCAAATCGCCATATTCTCTGGTTGTAGTCCAGTAGTTTGCTTGTAGCGAACTCCGCTCAAAATTCTCGAAAAGTGGGAACGAATAGTTTTCAGGAATAGCTATTTCGTTAGGATTTGAACGTGGCGAAAGCAATTCTTTTCCCTGTTTATCGGTGTATATAGCCTCTATTGCGAACTTACGATAGCCTGCATAAACATCGTTTAATGTTACTTTCATTTCGTTTTTCAGTTCGTTCAGTGTTACTATTTTATCGCCGTCGCAATACACATTATATCCTTTCAGTGTTAGTTGCTTATATTTTTCTTTTTCCATTTCCCACGAAAGTTCTACCTTATGCAGTCCTGTTGATGTTGCTTTGGGTTTGTTTGGTGTAGCAGGAATTTCTATTTCGTGTTTGCTTACGCCCACTATCCATGCCTTGGGAGTTTGTCCAGACGCTACATTTACGTCTTTATTACCTGTTATAATGTTGCCATCTGCCGACACTGCAGCAGGAAAAGCTTGTGCCTGAGCCTCGTAGTTTAAAGGAAATGGCAACCTTAATTGCTGATTGAAGAGGTAAAGATAATAGGTGAAATCGAATATTCTGTCAGACGAATACTGGTACCAGAAGTTTCTATACGACATTCCGCCCATGCTAAAAGCATCATACGTTATTGCGCCAAACACATCGCCATTGTCTGCCACAGTGGGTATGCGCATCTGTTCGTTACTTTCAAAGGTGGGCAAAATGCGGTATGTGCCTTTCTCTACCTCGAAAAGTCGATAGTCTGAGCGGCTCGAAAGCGAAAAAATAAAGTATTTTCCATTAGCGCTCATATCTATCATACGCATCTGTTTTAGCTTTGCCAGCTCGGCATCTTCGTCTTTACACTTCACCGTATAGCACGTTCCATCTATCCAATAGCACGCTATGGCTTGTCCGCTACCCATTGCCAAACCTGCAATAGTGTGTCCGTCAGCCGATACACTAATGGCTATACCATATTCATAGCCCGATGGTAGTGCCAACTTCTCCATTTTCCAGTTGCCATTTGCTGTGCACGTCCATTTCAATGGATAGGCAAATGCAAAGTTAGAACATTTGCAATAGCCCACAACCACCTTGCCATCGTTAGATAGTGATGTTGCAAACGTGCCATCTTCGTGCTGTTTTATTTTACTCATATCTAAGTCGCCGTAAGGCAATTTCACTATTTTTCCATCTTCAAACACTGCTGCTATGTTGGTAGGAGCGGTTGTTCCGTAGAAATCTATATAGTGTTCTAAATCTTTTACCGACCCACATAGCATTCCAAAATCGTTTACATCTCTAAACATTCCACAGGTTTTCCAATCGTCTGAACTATCGGTTGTTATCCATTTTAGGGCTCCGCTACCCACATTATACACGAAACTCTCTGTGCCAACCCCCGATCGGATTTTCGATGGGTTATATCCTACAACGTATTTCCCATTAGGAGAAATGGCTAAAGAATAGGTGTCGTCGCCTAAAAGCTTCACATCGTCAGCCTGCATACCACAGAAAAAGAATAGTAATAACATTAATAAAGATGCTTTTTTCATTGTAATAAAGTTTTTAGTTCCTTAATTTAGCAGTTAAATAACTCTCTTAAAAAGTAAGCTATCATAGCATTTTGGTTACTCTATGCTCACATTTACCAGACTTTAGTTTACCATTGCACTGCAAACAACCGTAACAAAGATATTCTGATATATGGCAAAGATAAACAAAAAAACTGATAAGTCAAATTTTTTTTAAAGTTTTTTATTTTACAAATACATAATATTCAAGCAATAAATGTGTGGCGAACAATCCGTGAAATACCCACATACACCCACGAAATGCGCAACGAACACACCGTTAGGCGTAGGGGACCGATTCATCGTGCCCGTATCCTGACATTACCAAAAACGTATATTCACATCATCAAATACGTGTTTCCACATTATTAAATATGTGTTTTTACATTATTAAATATGTATATTCATTTCAACGCACACGTATTTCCACATTATTAAATACACATTTCCACATCAACGCACGCACATTTCCATTCGTCATTTTGTGGGTGTTTTCGTATACGCGGGCGCGATAAATCCGCCCCTACGGCTGCGAACGGTCTGCCAATAACGTGGCGAACGATTTGCGGTTACGTAATGTTCGTATAATACTAATACTGTGGTTGTTCCACGAATGTTTATTGTTGGCAAAACAAAAACCTACTTTTTGCAATGTAAAAACCACCTTTTTGCACGACAAAAACCATACTTTTGCAACGCAAAAACCACCCTTTTGACGAGCAAAAGGGTGGTTTCTGTTTTTTATGAATGTGGGAATAGGAACACCAAACTAATTGAAGTTCGTTGCAGTCAGACCAATTTCGCAAATGGCTGGCTACTTTTTCCCTACTCCATTGCAGCACTGTTATGGCTTATTTTGCTATGTGCTTCTTGCCCTTTGTTATGTAAATGCCTTTGTAGTTGGCGTTTACACGACGTCCGGAGAGGTCGTAACGTGGAGCATCTGCATTGGTTTCGTGTTCGTTTGCCGACACTTCTGTTATGCCATCGGCTGTGGTTACTTCTGCCGAATTAGAGAAACGGGCTTCGCCTTTGTCGTAAACGGCAGTTACGTTGTAGGTGTGTGCACCGCCCACTTCGTCGGTAAACTGTGTGGTTGGTACGGGTGTGGCGTTCACTTTTATGCCATCTCGATAGATGTTATAGCCCACAAGCGACAACTGAAGGGCTGCCGACGATGCTGGAAGATAGTTTATATCGTCTATGAGTGTAGCATATCCGTCTGTGCTCGATGCCACGATGGCAAAATATTTTGTGCCTTCTGGCAGTGCATATTCCGACTTTGTCCATGATGTAGGCACAACGTGCTTTTCTTTTAGCACCTTAAAGTCGGCACGATTGAAGGTTTCTGTTGAGTAGAGAACGTTATAAGTTTCGCTGCTTGTGCCGTTGAATGCTTTCTCCCAGAGGCTTATTGTTTGAGCCTTACCCGGTAGTTCGGGCGATACCAGCCAGTTTTCTGTTATGGCGTATGGTGCTCCGAAGGCAATAAGAACCTTGTTTCCGGTGTGTCCTTTCCATGCTTCGCCACTGGCAGGAGTGGTTGCCGCATAGTTGAAAACCGTCCAAGCTTGTCGTTCTCCCATACCCGGGAAGGTGCTTTCGTTAAATCCATACACGGTGTGATTGTCCATATCGTATAGCAACCAGTCGCCTATTGCAGTGCGAGTAAAGTCTGGATAGGTTTCAAAACTCTCTGTAACAGCCTCGTCTGTGGTGCGTTGTGCATCGGGAGCAACCCATGTTAGGGTGTTTTTAGCCCCAGCAGTGGCTTTCAGTTGTTTAGCGGTTGGATACACAGGATATGCCACTTGCAAACTAACGGTGTCGGTAACGTTGTTTGTTGGGTCTTCGTCGGCATTGCCTTCTATGCGTGCATATAGATTAACCGCATTGCCAATGTTGCGTTGTGGCATGAATGTGAGTGTGGTTTCGGCAGTTTTTCCGGGTTCAATAGAGTTTCCTTTTGCTGTAGCCAACTGTGTTTCGCCATTGTACACAGCTATATTATAGTTTGTTGCAGGTGTAGAACCGTTGTTCGAAACCGCAACAGTTACGTTAGCAGCATAGTCTACTCGCAGTTTTCCGGGTGCCTCTTTCATTTTTATAGATAGGTCGTTCGCCTTGCGGTCGAATATTTTCACATTATCTATATATATATTACTGTTGTAGGCTGTGCCCTTATAATCGAATCCAATTTGTACGAATTTAGCCCCCACAAACTTCTTTAGAGGAAGCTCTACCTTAATCCATTCGCGCAAATTAGTATTGTCTAAGTCTATGGTAGCAATGTTTTCGGGAGTTCCATAGTCCTTTGATACCCATATATTAAATACATCTTCCGAGTTCTGATGGGTTTTATAGTAGAACGATATCATAGGGTCGGTAGCCTGATTAAGGTCTATTAAGCCTGTTTCTAATACCGACCATTCGCCTTCTACCATAGGTGTGAAACCAGCAAATCCACCATCTCCGTCTTGCGAATAGCTCGATTCGTCGTGGAAAGGCGTCCATCTGCTACGCTTATTGTAGTCTACCAACCAGAAGTAAGATAGCTTTCCGTTAGCAAACGATTCGTTTATGGGCAGCTTATAAGGCTTTCCTGTAACAACAATATTAGAGTAAGTGCGTTCTCCTTCGCCAGCTTCGTTCACCGGAGAAACCACGTATGCCAATGCTTCTTGTTCGTCTTGAGCAGGTGGAGTGTCCTCGAATGTGTTGCTTTTCAGGTTTTTTGCTATTTCGGTAGCCTTACCACGTCGCAGCGTATAGGTAATGTTTTCAGGGTTTACGTATGCTCCGTTCGCACCCGTAGCCACCTTTTCCCATGTTATATGTGCCTTTCCGTTAGCATAAGTAAAGCTTAGTTTTGGCACGGCAGCAGGTATATCAATCCCCACAAAGGTATCTATTTCGGTAGAAGCACCCTCTCCGTCGGCACTAAAAGGTGTAATTTTATAGGTTGTTTTGCCGTTTGGCACATTGCTATCGGTATAGTTTAAAGTAGTTCCCGGTGTGGGATTTGCAAAACTTTTCACTAGTTCTTCTCCTCTAAAAATATCTATTTTAGACAATGCAGGCAGTGTTGCGCCTGCCTGATTTTGTGTTGGAGCGGTGAACGAAATATCGGCAAAGTGTCCTCCATTGGGGGCTGGTGTAACCTTAGCATTGGCAACTGCTGCTGGAACACCATTGCCAAGCTTCTCTTTTAGTGCCACATTATAAATGTTTAAAGCACCTGCTTCTAATTGCATTTCGGTGTTAAAGTGCCAACCCAAATAGTATTCGGCATCGCTATCAACCGAGAACAACACCGTAACGGTTTGTTTTTCAATAAAGTCGGCAGGGGCATTTGTTTTGGCAGCAATGGTTTTTGTTAGCGCCTCTACGGTTTTGTTAGTACCCAGTTTCACCTCGTATGTTTCTGTAGCATTGGCAGTTTCGCCACTCACGGTGTACGAAAGTTCGTAGGTTTTGCCAGCTTTCAGGGGTATGGCAGGACTTAACAGCCAGTCGTTAGCGTCTTGCGTGCGCACACAAGATGCAGCAAAAGCGGTGTTACTAAACTTAAATGCCTGGTCGTCTACATTGGCATCAATCACCGTAAAACGGTCTAACGATTGTTCGTTGGTGAACTCTTGCGTCCACGGAAGCTTTACATTCTGTGCCTGTATACCCATTGAGCACAGCAAAAAAGCAGCTATTACACTTCTCTTCATATTCAGTATAGATTTTAATTTAGATAGATTTTTCGCTTACAAAAGTAGCTATTATTTTCTATAAACCTGCAAATTATTTAGAGAAAAGTATAAAGCAATGGTACTATTTCTCAATAATTAATTATCGTTTGTCAATAAATCGGAGTATAACAACCGTACTATCATCGTTCAAAAGGCTAATGTTCTGTTTGGGTACACAGTAAAAAAAAGAGAAAAAAAAGTTGTTTTTATTTGACAATACCAAATAAATGCCTTATCTTTGCAGTACATGTTAGAGGTAGACAAAACTATTTGTTAAATCTAGTATATATATAAAGGTGTTTCGAACGCTACTCTACACATTACCTCGAAAGGGGTTTTCGAACCAAGAAGGCATAATAAAAGAGAGCACGAAACGGTACAAAGAGAGGGCAAAACAAGCCCGAAGACAACAAAACATCGTGGCTATTGCGATGAGTAGCCCGTACAAAAATTAAGTTGAAATACCACTACATGGTAGGTTTTAGCTAGCTCGAGTAGCACGAAACCTATGTTCGCAGAACACAAAAGGGTGTTTTTCGGACAAGAAAACTAAAGCGAACCAACTGCAAAAGCAGTGTACGCAAAGAAGTAAAGAGTGTTCATTTAAAAATTTTAATGTGTTCGGAGGCTCACAACAAAGGGGCGGAAGAATGCGAAAGGAGTATTTAAAAAACAACAAAAGAGTGTCTGAGGGAAGCCAAAGATGTACTCGGAAAGAGCTAAGAACGTGTTACAACCTACATAAACACATGTTCGCAGCAATGTCCAAAGCCGTTTGCAGCAACACGGAAAGTTGTTTAAAGCAAGGCAGAAACGTGTTTGAAGCAAGGCGGAAAACCGTTGAAAGCAACATACAAACGTGTTAGAAGCAATGCGAAAAAGGCTATTCGAGAATACAAAAAAAGGTTAGGAAGACACAAACAGCTACTCTGCAGATTCGTTTATGGATATCTGAAAACAACAGAAACAGTATTTGATGACCACAAAAATTACGTTCATATCATAACCAAACTATGTTCGCTGGTATAAAAACAGAGTCTGCAGCCAATTTAAAGATACTAAGAAATAGGCGTGTTGGGTAGTCTTGAGACTCTAAAAAGATGGCATTATGGTGCTTTGGGTGTGCTATACCCCTGAAGAAAGCCATACATACACCAGTTTGCAAGGCATTCTATATGTTCTAAAACAAGTAGAAACAGTAGGTGCAATAGGTGTTTCAGCTTACTTAAGAATGCTAAGATAACTAACAGAAGTGGCGCATAGCCCTCTCAATGACTATAAAAACAACAAGCAAAAAAGGAAATGCCGCGCCCTAAGAAGCATGGCAGAGCGGGGTAAAATGTACACCGTGTATTTCATTACTAAATTTAATTAACACTAAGAAAACGGTGGGGGGACACAATTTAGGTTGTGTTCCCTTTTTATTTTTGTGTATTTCCAGATGTGGTTATATTCATTTTCTGTGGTTATTAGTATGTTTATTCACACAAGAGGCATCGTAAATGGACATCAATAAACACACCAACGCACACACCATACCATTTGTTTATGGTGCAAAATATACAGCAGCGAACAATACGCAATATCCATTTATTGCGTAAATGTATGGCAACGAACAATACGTAAGGCATAGGGGGCAGCTTCATCGTGCCCGTTCTTCAATCCAACCCAAATGGTTTTGATATGTCGAAATGATGCGAATTGTAACGCCAACGGCATAAATACGCAATATAATTTCGGGGTATTCGTGGACACGGGTGCGATAAATTGGACCCCTACAGCTGCTGACAGCCTGCCAATAATGCTGCGAATGGATTGTCAAAACATTGCGAACGGATTGCCAAAATGTTGCTGACAAATTGCCATAACATTGCGAACGGATTGCAACAACACAACATTCAAAAAACAAAAACCATACTTTTGCAATGCAAAAACCTACTTCTTGCAATGCAAAAAGGGGGTTTTTGCACGCCAAAAACCATACTTTTGCTAACGATATGTAAACTTATTCACTATCAGAGAGTTACTCGTTACTACCCATTCAGGTAAATGGGCAACATAAAAAGAACAACTTTCTCGCCCTCTTCTACCCTTTTCTACAATACCGTTCACGCTCTAACCGCTTTCGGTTTATATATTTCTTGTATTCGTTGCCATTTGTTTCCAACGTTTCCACTATGAATTTTGCCAACTTATACATACCTGTTGCAAAAATAACAGGTATGCCTTTCTTATCTTCCTCATAGTATTTTACACTATTTTCAATACCTTCGTGCAAATGTTCAAAGGCATAATTAAAATTGAAACCACCTTTTATTATCTCGTTTCCAAGACTCTTCAGTCGTTTGCTACGCTCACTTTCGGGCAACGCTTCTATGCAAGCTAAATCTGTTTTCGGTTCGTTCTTATAACAAAAGTATAGCCATATCTCTATACAAGGGTTGCTAATCACCCAACATCCACCATCTTCTGCAGCCTTAACAGATAGAATTTTCGACAGCTGTTCGTAGAATTCATCAACATCAGACAATAAGAAGACTTTGTCAATATCGTATAAATTATATATCTGACCGTCTATTTCTAACTGCTTTTTCTGACGAATATACTGCCATTTTTCTTGCATCTGATAAGGCTGAAGACCCTGTTTTTGCTCTGAAAGAAATAAAACTCGCAAAGAATGTAGTTCTTTTTGTTGAATAAGAACCTTTAGAATGTTGCGTTCTCGTATCTCTCCTCCCGACAAAACAAACACAAGTATAGGCGATAGGGTGCCTTCTGGTTTCTGATAATTGGGCGAAACGCTTACATCTGTAGTTGATTTTGCTTCTTCTCCACCCTCTTCGCTCTCGTGTAATGGCAGGTTTTCGCCCGGAACAGCATCTTCTGCATCTTGCTTGGGCTCGCCTTTTGCGTATGTAAACTTTGAGAAATCCATAAGCAATACTACATGTTCAGCTCGCCAATAAAGGGAATTGCACCGTAGCGACCCTCCATATACCCATTCTCTAAGTTAATGGTTTTGTGTATTTTATAATCGTTTAGCGAGTACATACGGCTGCTGCCGTCTTTCTTTTCAACCAACCATACCTCGTCGGTTCGTATAAAATCTTTGTTCAACAAACAAGTTTGATGGGTTGTGAATATCAGTTGTCCATTGGTTTTCTGCCGAGAGAAGAAACGAACTAACCCTCTTACAAGGTGCGGATGAATGCTGTGATCGAGTTCATCTATAAGCACTGTCCTCCCTTCTTTCATAGCATAGTAGAACGCCGGGACGAGAGACAACAGACGAACCGTACCATCTGACTGGGCTACAATGTCCATATCGCATGAGAAATTGTCCTTACCAAACTGTTCAAACAGCATCTGACTAATTTTGCGGACACCATTCTCCACATTTATTTCCTTAGTATTACGGAAGTTTATCAGCTCACATACACCGCCAGAACTTAAATTTTCCAGCTTCTCCATAGGCAATTCAGTAGAGCTATGAGAGCGAATCCAATCGTCAAAGTTCTCTGTTTGTACCTTAACTTCGCTGATTCCTAAATCAATAGCTGCAAAAAGAGACGATGCAAACATCTTTATTGGCTCGTTATTTCGGAAGATATTTATTAGCGTAGGACTGAAAGAATGAAGCCCTATCACTATTAACTCTTCATCAAACCACCGCTGCGCAGCATTGACATTGCTATCTTGCAAAACAGGAAACTCATTATTTATAGTTAAAAGGCTATCAAACGGATTACGTTCTAACCAGTTTTTTATCATCTGTTCTATTTCGTCAGATGGCTTTTGAGCTAAAACCAAACCATCATTCTGCCGAACAAACACATCAACATTGGGCTCGAAGCCTAACCCCGACAGCTTTAATGTTTCGCTTTCTATGCCATTTTTAGAAATAGAAACCGAATAAATGAAAGGCTGCCCATCCTTTGTTACAAACTCTAAAGCCAATTCTATAGGGCAAGAACCAGCATCTTTGCGCAAAGCATAAAAGAATCTGGAAACGTTAGACTGTGTTATTACACCTCGTTTAGTTGTTAACAACTTTACAAACTCTATCCCTTTCATTAGGTTCGACTTGCCTGCTCCATTGGCTCCATATAGCGCTGCCATCTTTAAAACAGGCAATTTGCCGGCTGACAGTGAGATATGGTCGGTTAAAGACGTCTTTTTCGTGTTGGGAAACATATCAAACTGTACCTCATCATCGAACGAAAGAAAGTTCTTCAATATAACTCTAAGTAACATTGCACACAAGTTTTAGAATGTTGAAAGATGTATAATAATAGATAATTCGCCTATCTATATAAGCTAATTACGTTTGCAAATATACATAAAATATATTTAATGCGTGAGAAATTCACGCCAAATTGTTTAATGATACCTTATTTTAACATCTCCACTCGCCCACACAACGCCATACACATAATGTTTTTGGGGAAATACATTAGGTAGGAATAAGAAAATGTTACAAAACATTTGACAATATGAAATAAAAGATTTAAATTTGCAAAATATCACATAGTAGTATATAATAACGAGAGAATAACAGAATAAAAACTAAACACCCGCGCCTCTGAAACGGTGTTGCTCCGAAAGAGTTTTAGCAGAGAGGCTATGAAAACTATGAGAATTAACCTAACCAAAAACATGTGCTTTGCCACTGTTGCCCTGATTGTTGCACTCTTTGTAGGCCCTAAAACCATACAAGCACAAACTGCTTATGGATTCCAAATAGGAGATACAAAGGTTACTTCCGACAATTTTAACAACCTAACAAGCATTACCGGAGTAAGCGGAAACGTGAAGTACGACCCCGAAAGCAAAACTCTTACGCTGGAAAATGCTACTATCGAAACCAACGAAGAGATACCACTCGTAACCAATTTGCCGGGTATGGCTATTCAGCTCATTGGAAACAACACCCTAAAATCAAAGCAACGTATGGGTATGATGAACCAATTAGATGGCGATATTACATTTATTGGCGATGGAAAACTTACTATTAAAGGTGGAACAGATACGGACGACTTAGAAAGTTTGATGGGTATTGGCAACTGGGGACATATCACCATAAGCCAATGCACTATGGAAGTGGAAGCCGAAGTGGCAGGTTTATATGGCGGTTTTTGGAAGTTCGACCGATGCAATCTTAAGGCAAAGGGTAATGGATTAGAGGGAGACGACTACTACGGAAGTATTTGTTGGCTATGGGACGAGTATCCTGAGTTTCAAGGATGCAAGATTACAGAACCCCAAAACAGCACTTGGAAGAAACATAAAGAGAAAGGATACTCGTACTTCTCGCTATATGGAGACAACCAAAAGCCGGTAACCGACTGGGTTACAATTACTCCAGAGAATACTCAAGGCATAGAAACTACGCTCGAAACTAACACAAAAACTGCACAACAAGGGGTATTCTCGTTAGACGGACGACGACTATCTAACAACATAAACCTTCTGCCAAAGGGCATATATATTGTTAATGGCAAGAAAATAGTGAAGAAATAAACAGACGTTAAAGGCATTTTAAAGCTTTTTTCTTTCATTTTTTTATCCTCTAAGGTGCTGTGAGAAGTGGGCATTTCTCATAGTTCCCTTAGAGGTTTTGGCTTTGCATACCACCCCAATATACCATATTCGTACCGTGAATGCGTGGCGAACAATCCGTGAAATACCCACATACACCCACGAAATGCGTGGCGAACATTCCGCCAGGCGTAGGGGCAGATTCATCGTGCCTGTATCCTGACATAAACAAAAACGTGTATTTCCATAACCAAATATGTGTTTCCACATTATTAAATATGTGTTTTCAAATCACCGAATATGTGTATTTACATTATTAAATATGTATATTCATTTCAACGCACGCACATTTCAGTTCGTCATTTCGTGGGTGTTTTCGTATATGCGGGCACGATAAATCGGACCCCTACGGCTGCTAACGAATTGCCAAAATGTTGCTGACGGATTTCCATTTCGCTACGACCGAATTGTGATAACATTCTAAACAAATTGCAACAACACAACATTCAAAAAACAAAAACCATACTTTTGCAATGCAAAAAC